>Ga0209448_10000246_pt1 | contig 19659 bp, 11 predicted proteins | sample BogFormECP14_OM2_FD_188245 | JGI IMG/M metagenome (GOLD analysis project Ga0209448, IMG submission 188245) | Bog forest soil microbial communities from Calvert Island, British Columbia, Canada - ECP14_OM2 (SPAdes) (version 2) | ecosystem: Environmental > Aquatic > Freshwater > Wetlands > Bog ... | reverse complement strand
GGCGCAAAGGTGCCGCGCGCAAATCCGAGCGCCAGCCATTCGTTGGTTACGGGGACCCATACGCCCGAGTTGTTTAGATATTCCACGCGTAGGTAGCCATCAATCAGGTTCCAGGTTGCCGTCTGGGCCGCCACTGCGGCCGAGGTGTTCACTGCGACCGCGCCGTTCACAGCGTAATACGGAGATGCCGGCACCGCCGGGCAGCCAGTAGGAAGGTATAGTGGCGTCGGAGCCGTCGGAGGGCAAAGGGCGAGCGTCGGTGCGACGCTGGCACTGCTGCCCGAGGTAATCGGTGCGCCAGGCCCGCCTGCGGGGCCCGTTGGTTGAAGCCCCGTTTTTGTGGGGCTTGAGTTGTTTGCGTTGCCCAACCACGCCAGCGGCGCGTAGGGCCATTCTGGGCCCTCGACACCGGCGTTGGCAGTACTGGTGCCAGCACTCACCACGCCGCCAGTTGGCACCGCGTTCGACGCGGCGGCAAAGTACAGGTTATAGGTGTCGCCCGCCGGTGGCGCTGCGAACGCCGCCGCGTAATTGCCCGCGACGATTGGAATTCCATACGGATTGGTGGAGGTCGCACCCGTGGCCGTCGCCTGCGTGGTCGTGATGTTCGCCAAGCGGACGTTTTGTGGATCCGTTATTCCGGTGCCGTTCAGAAATTCCGCCGGATCGTCGCTCAGCTCCACGTGAATCACCGCCAGGTTCCATTCGCGCGACTGGGCCAGCGCCGATGTCGGGCTCTCGCCCGCCTGTGGCCGGCGAATAACTTGGAAAGGATACGTCGTACCGCTCACGAACGGCATCTTAAGGTTCTTGGCGCCCGTCCCCACATTCGTCATACTTCCATAGTTCCCATTGATCAGCTCAAAGGCAGTAGTGGTCTTGGAAAAAGTATTCCAGGCGTTGGCGCCGTTATAGGTCGAGGTCGCCGGATTTCCACCTGCACCCTGCACGCTGCCGTCCCCGTAGGAAGCCGCGTTGGGAGCAGTCATGACCGTGCAATTCCCTGCCGCCGTAAGCGCGGTGCAACCATTGGCGGCGGTCGGCATCCAGACCGAGCCGTTGTAGTTGGTGTTTGCGTTCCACCCGTTGGCCAACTGCGTCCGAACCACGTTGCCGTAGGCCGCTATCTTGTTGTGAAAAACCAGGGTGCTGCCCGGCCCAACGAACGGGTACAAGTCTCCATTGGTGTGTACCGGGCCGACCATGTCAAAATTGGGACCACTGAAGAACGAGAGATCGCTCTCCGAGAACACGCCGAACTGGAACACCGGGATCAGCGCCACCTGCGCTTGCCGTACCATGCTCACTTCCTGCCCACCGGTGGTTGAGGACGCCGTCGCCAGCATGTTCACTGGGATGATCTGCGCCCACAAGCCCGCGTTCGGCCCGTTGCCAGTGATCTGTCCCCAGGTCGCGGTCAGCGTCGATGGGCAAGTCGTCGATGTCGTCGTCCCCGGCATCACCGAATATTGCGTCCAGCTGAATCCCGGCATAACCGGCTGCGTGGTACTCACGGCGCAGATTTGGGCGGCGGTGGGGGCCATCGAGGTCTGGAACACCAAGGCGAGGTTCGAGTACATCGTCTCGATGCCGCCTTCGGCGGCGTGAAAGGCGGTGTTGTTCCGCATATCGGTCCCGCCCACCTTGCCTTCGGTATTGACCATCATCATCAGACCGATGGCGATGCCCGACAGCAGCAACAACAACAGCAGCGATGCTATCAGCGTGAATCCTTTGGTGTGCAGTCTCGCGCTCTTCATTCCGTAACTCCCCATGGTGTCACTCCCCATTGCTTCACTCCCAATCGATTCGCTCTCCATACGTCTTGCTCCCCCTTTCGCGATCTCCGCCGCTAATTGGGGTAGTTGTTGGTGTAGGTCAGATTCCGTGCGGCTACCGAGGTTTGCAAATCCAATCGCTGGTAGCCCTGTGAGCCCATCAGCGTGCTGTCGATCGCCATATTCAGAATGTTGATCTTGGTGATGTCGACAGGCGTGAGTCCAAGCGAAACGCCTCCATCGGCCTGGTTCGGCGACGGCGTTCCGGTGGTGTCGTTATAAAGGTCATAACTGAACTTCAAGTAAACAATGTTTTCCGCCACCGGCATCGGAGTGTGTCCACTGATCTGCCGCATCAGTCGCGCCGGGTTGACGCTGCTGTCAAGGTAATAGCTGATCACCAGAGCGCGCGCGGGCGCCGTTCCGGTGGCGTTCTTCGGCAGGGTGTCAAAGTAGTTGAGGCCTGTTGTCTGGTTCATGTGCAGCACATCACCGTTGGCGAAGGGGACGGAGTACGTGGGTCCCACCGCGTTTGCGCCCACCGTAATCGAGCCCGCCGTGACCTCACCTATCACGGTAGCGCCGTTCAAGGTCATCATGACCAGATCGCCAGGCGTCAGCCCTACCACCGCATCGTTCACGGCTTGCACCGTGGTCACGCTGGCCGGCAAACAACCCGGCGTCGGCCAAGGCGTAGCAGGCACGGTTATGGCTGGCGCAAAGGTCACTACGCCCACAGCCGTGAGCGTCGCGGTGTAGCAGTTCAAATAGAAGCCGTTGTCGGTATACACGGTCGTGACCGCGTCGGTCGGTCCCTGGACAGCGTTGAGCGTTGGCCCAGCATTCAACCCCGGGAGCAATCCGTAAAGATAGGGAATGCCGCCGGTTTTGGGATACTTCACCGCCGCGGCGACGGCGCATGTACCGCTTGTATATGTAGTACAGACGTAGCACGTCGAAGTCTGATCGCAGCCATACACCGGCGTGGTTGCGGACGGCAGCGCGATCGCCGCGCCGTTGCCCAGGCCCGCGCCCGCCAGGCTCAGGTCCTTCGTCAGTATGTTGGAGGCAGCCCGAAAATCCTGCTGCATCTCCGCCCGCTGCGTAACTGTCCAGGTCGCGGACACGCCTTGGATATAAATCTGCACCGCCGCCGCCAGCACCGCCGACCCCAGTGCTATGGCGATCATCATTTCCATCAGACTGAATCCACTTTCGCGCTTCGTCGAGCGATCGCTCATAACTCCCCTTTGCTTACGAGTACTGCGAAATGAACGAATTAAGAATGTACGTTTTCCCCGTTTTCACCTGGGGAGTGCTGTACTGCACGGTGATGGTCACGCTGCGCAGAGTGGGGACCACGTTGCCCGACGCGTCCAACACCGGCGAGATCAGAATCGTGCGCTGGTAGCCGGTCAAAGGGATCAACACATCGTCCACGGTTTGATAGATCCCGTCCGCGCCCGGGTCCTGGAGAGTTTGCTCGCCTGCGACCGCGTCATCAGCCGTCCCATAGATTCCGTCCGCTCCCGCGTTGTAGATCGGTCGCGCCCCATCGATGAAGATCCCGCCGTTGGATACATTCTGGAGCATGGTCCAGGTGATCTGCGTGGTGTTGCGGGCGGTGATGATGCTTTCATAGGATTCGTTGGCCAACTGCTTGGCGATTATGTCCTGCTGCGACGTTTGCGTCGCCGCCATGGCCAGCCCGAACACACCCAACATACTCACCATGCCCACGGTCAGTATGGCCATCGAGATCACCACTTCCAGCAGCGAAACTCCGCTCTCCGCGGGTTTCCGCCGCCGAGAGTTTCGAGCGCGCCTGATTATTGACGTAGCCATTATTGACGTAGCCATTGATAGCCTCCCGACCCATTGGAGTAGAGCCGCCAGCCGTGAATGCGGCCCGTCCCACCCCACACGTCCACCGCCCGCGAACTCAGCAGATTTCCAGTTTGCGAGAGGTAGACCACTCCGTTATCCCAGTTGCCGCCACCGGCACAAGCTAACGAGATCTGCGCGGAACCATCCGGACAGAAGTAAACCACCGATGCCGTTGTTCCTCCGGCGTTCCCGTTCGCCGTATAGCCAAAGTCAATTGCACTCAACCCCGAGCCGAAGGCGTCTGGAGGCGGTGTGGACCCGATCGCTGGTGCCGCGTAGAACGTCACATCATTGGGCAATTGATAGGTCACGGTTTTCTGATCGCCCGCAAATGTCGCTACTCCCCCGGCCAGCGCCGGGGCCACCGTAATCGTGTTGGGCGTGCTAGTGTTTGAAAAAGTCACTGAGTACGATGTCGATTGCGCTACCGCGTTGTCGCGCGCCTGACGCAGCGACGACAGCGTGGTGTTATACGCATTGACCACATGCTGCTGCTTCACCGCCGGCACCAGGCCGAACATCGCGAACACCGACACAATGATGGAAATCGCTATCACCGCCATCATTTCGATCAAGCTGAAGCCGCTCTCGCGGCGCCTGCGATGCCCTGCGTTTGCTTCCAGGATTCTCATAAGCATTTGCCGTCCCGTGGCTCCCCGCTTCGTGAAACAAATCGTGAAAACAAATCGTGTAACTGAAATTCCGGTATCTCCCGCGACCCTTTGCGGATGGGCAGCGCCGACACCTGTCTAAGTAACTCGATGTTAGGAACTGTGCCGCGCTACGTCAAAGTACCGGGGTACACCGGCCCTCCGTACATTGTCTTTTCGTAAGGTAATTCAGGAGAGTTACGATCGTGCCACTCGCTGCTCTTGCGAAAGCTCACTCCCTTTCACCGGGCCGCGTAGTCGAAATTGGGGGCTGCTACTCGGGGCTTGCGCCCGCGGAAACCTCCGCGAACGTGCTCTCACCTTATCCGCCGCCCACGGATATAGAAAGATCACGGAAGTCATGGAAGAAAGTTACGGAAGGTACAAATACCTAAGAAGAACGAAGAATGCCTGAATCGCACCTGCGGCATGACACCGGTAACTTGTCCTTGCCGCCGACCTTCGCTACTATGCGGTTACTATGGATCTTCGCGCCCTTGTGGTGTGTTCGGACCAGGACTCCGCCAGCTTGCTTACGCTGGTCCTGTCCGAACTGGGAATGGCGGCCGAGCATACCAGCTCGATCTCTCGCGGATTGGAGCTGCTCGAAGGCCAGCATTTCGATGTCATCGTCCTCGACTACCGCGCTGATCAGAGTTCCGAGCAATTTCTGGCGCGCTTGCGTCAATCGGCCAAAAATCGCGCCAGCATGCTGATCGTGATTGTCGACAGCGAGTTCAATGCCCGCCCCGTTTTCGGGCTCGGCGCCAACTTTGTTCTCTATCGCCCGCTCTCCGCGGAGCGCACCCGCATCAGCCTGCGCGCCGCCCGCGGCCTTATGCGCCGCGAACGCCGCCGCGCTCCCCGCATGCCCCTCAGTTCGACCGCCAATGTCGCTTGTCCCGGTGCGCCTGAACTGAACGCCCTCATGACCGACCTCAGCGACGGTGGAACTTTGCTGCAAACCGAAAACCGAATTCCGCCCGCATGCAAGGTTTATTTCGAGTTTGCCCTTCCCGGTCAGCAGCAACTGGTCCGCTTGTCGGGCGAGGTTGCCTGGCAGGACTCAAGCGGCCGCACCGGAATTCGTTTCCTCGATGTGCCCCAGTCGTCGCGTCGCCTCATCCAGACCTGGCTGCAGCAGAATAATGCCCATGCGGCCACCGCACTGTCAGCCCAGTCGTCGGCAAGCAAGTCCGCCGAGACTCCGTCTCGCGCCCAGTCCGATCCAGGCTCCGAGCCCAGAGAAGCCACCCTCGTCTCCAACGCCGGCAATCGCCGCGGAGAGTACCGCCTCGCCTGCAAAATAGGAGCGGAAGTCTACCGCCTCGGCACCAGCGTCCCCAATCACTGCACTCTGTCCGATATCAGCGAGGGCGGTTGTTACGTCGAAATGCCATCCCCACTCTCAGGGGAATCTGGAGTGGAGATTCTGGTGCGCACGGTCGACACGAAATTCAGAATCAGGGGTCAGGTGCTGGCTGCCCATCCCGGTTTCGGCATGGGCGTGCGCTTTACCTTCCGCGATTCCGTCGAGCGCGAAGAGATCCTGCGCCTGCTGGCAGTTCTCTCCGCCGGTCCGACGCTGGACAAACAACCCCGGTAAAAGCTCGAGGTCGCACTGGATTTTTGACGCGGCGTTTCAGCCGCTGAGGCTACGTCCGCTTCTCTTTCTCCGCCACCGCCCGCCGAAAATATTCCAGCGAAAGCTTCAGCCCGCTCTCCAACTCCACTTTTGGCTCCCATCCGAGCAGCCGTTTCGCTTTCGAAATATCCGGACGCCGTTGCTTCGGATCGTCCTGTGGCAGGCCTTCGAACTTGATCTGGCTTCTCGACCCCGTCGACGCGATCACTTTCCGCGCGCAATCCAGAATCGTGAACTCCGTCGGGTTCCCAATATTCACCGGCTCATGCTCCGCCGATCCCGCCAGCCGCAGAATCCCATCCACCTCGTCGCTGACGTAGCAGAAGCTGCGCGTCTGGCTGCCGTCGCCATACACGGTGAGATTTTCTCCGCGCAGTGCCTGCCACATGAAATTCGGAATCACCCGTCCGTCGTTGATCTGCATCCGCGGCCCGTAGGTGTTGAAGATGCGCACGATCCGCGTGTCCACCTGGTGATAGCGGTGATACGCCATGGTCACCGCCTCTGAAAAGCGCTTCGCTTCGTCGTACACCGATCGCGGCCCGATCGGGTTCACATTGCCCCAATACGTCTCGGTCTGTGGATGCACCGCCGGATCGCCGTAGCATTCCGACGTCGATGCCATCATGAACTTCGCGCCGCAACGCCGCGCCGTTTCCAGCGCTTCGAATGTCCCATACGATCCCACCCGCAGCGTTTCAATCCCGTGTTCGGCATAGTCCACCGGGCTCGCCGGACTGGCGAAGTGCAATACATAGTCCAAATCCAACGTTCCCCACTCGCCGGGATAGCAAACATCTTTCTGCACAAACTCGAATCGCGAGTCGTTCCGCAGATGCTCAATGTTTCCCAGGCTTCCAGTCAGCAGATTGTCCGCCGCCACCACCCGATAGCCCTCGCCCAGCAGCCCGTCGCACAAATGCGATCCCAGAAAGCCTGCTCCCCCGGTCACCAGCGCACGTCGCGTCTTCATCAGTTCAGGCACGCTCCTTTCTCTTAGGCAGCGCCGTCGCGGCCGACTCCTCCGTCAACGCCGCCGGACGCCCCACACTGTAATAAGAGAATCCGTGCTCCACCATCACCGCGGGATCATACAGATTCCGCCCATCTAGCACGATCGGATACTTCACCAGCGTGCGCAGACGCTCCAGGTCAAGCGCCGCGAAATCTTCCCACTCCGTCAGGATGAGCAGCGCATCCGCGCCCGTCGCCGCTTCATACGCATCCGACGCGAACTCGACGCCCGATTTCAGCACCTCTTTCGCGCGCTCCATGGCGGCCGGATCGTAGGCGCGAATGTGACAGCCCTCGCGCAGCAGTTCCTGCACCAGCAGCATCGCCGGCGATTCCCGAATATCGTCGGTGCCGCCCTTGAAGGCCAGCCCCAGCACCCCCAGCCGCTTGCCGCGGAAAGTCCAGAGCACGCTCCGCACCTTGCGCAAGAACCGGTGCCGCTGCTCTTCATTAATTCGAATCACTTCTTCCAGCAGCCGGAAGTCGTATCCGCTTTCCTTCGCCACCGCCCGGAACGCCATCAGGTCCTTCGGGAAACACGACCCTCCATACCCGATCCCCGGATTCATAAATCGCGGCCCGATCCGCGAATCCGTCCCGATGCCGTCGCACACCTGCTGTACATTCGCTCCCACCGATTCGCAGATCGAAGCGACCGCATTCACAAAGGAAATCTTCATCGCCAGAAATGCATTGGAAGCATGCTTGATCAGTTCCGCGCTCTTGGTGCTGGTGATGATCAGCCGCGGCGACGCTTTGCCCACGGCCGTTTCCGGTCGCGGAATGGCATCCGCACGCCCGTAATACCATCCGCTGGTGAGCGGCCCGTAGATCTGGCGCATCACCTCCGCCGCCCGTTCGCTCTCCACCCCCACCACGATGCGGTCGGGATAGAGAAAATCTGTGATCCCCGCCCCTTCCCGCAGAAATTCCGGATTCGAAGCCACATCGAAGTGCGACGGATCGGCCCCGTTCCTCATGATGATGGTGCGGATCCACTGGCTCGTGTACACCGGAACCGTGCTCTTTTCCACCACCACTTTGTACTCGTCGATACCCCCGGAAATTTCCCGCGCCACCGATTCCACATACGACAGATCGGCGTCCCCACTTTCGGTCTGCGGTGTTCCGACTGCGATGAACACTACTTCGCTCTCTCGCGTCGCCGCCTGCAAGTCGCCCGAGAACTTGATGCGCTCCCCCCGATGCCGCGCCAGCAACTCGGGCAGAAACCGTTCGTGGATGGGCACCTCGCCGTCGCGCAGTGCCGAGATTCTCTTTTCGTCGTTATCGACCAGGACAACTTCGTGTCCCAGATCCGCAAAACACGCGCCCGTCACCAACCCCACATATCCGGAACCGACCACTGCGATGCGCATAGCGAGCCTTCTCTCCTTGAATTTTCATGTGCACATCCGGCTCGTCGGTGTGCACTTTCTTAACTGTAGCAGCCTTTCCCGCCCCCACTGCCTCTCCGTTGTCATCGCCCCGTCTTCCCAGCCCGGAAATGGGAATTCGAATCTCACAGAAAAGAGTGATCGCTATCACCGCTGCCAATGGTGAGCATTCTAGCAGCCAGTTCTCCTACCACGGCCGCCGCCAAGTTATAAGGAAGACGGGCAAGTTAGACGAATTTGACTTCCCCCTCATTTCGCGGGAAACTCGCTCTGAGCCTGCGTTCCCCCGCAGCACTGCAGGCTGCCGGAACCGATTATGTTCCCGCAACCTATGTCGAGGCCTGAGTTCCGCCCTGACGATTCGCATCTTGACCTGACCCAGACCCTCGAGCAGCACCTCCTCGTCGGTTTTCCGCCCGATCTCGCTCTCGATTTAGTGCTCAACGAACTCGTAGTCCGCGCCGCCGAAGCCACTCAGGCCAGCGCTGCCGCCCTGGCTCTGGCTCGCGGCAATGAAATGGTCTGCCGCGCCGCTACCGGACACCTTGCCCCAGATCTCGGTGTCCCGCTCAACACTCGTGACGGTCTTTCCGGCGCCTGTTTTCAAACCCATCAACCCCAGCTGTCCGTCGATACCGAGTTCGATCCACGGGTTGACCCCGCCGTCTCCCGCCGTCTCGGTATCCGCTCCATCCTGATCGTGCCCATCTTCGAAAGTAGTGACAAGAACGCCCACTTCGCCGGAGTCATCGAAGTTTTTTCTCCCTCGCCCGCCGCCTTCTCCCACATCCACCAGAAACTGCTGGAAGGTTTCGCCGAGGAGTGCGCCCGGGTTCGCCACGCCGCGGACGAACTGATTCAGCGCAAGCCCGCCGCCGCGCTAGTCCCGTCCGACGTCGTCCCGATCGCGCCGACGCCCCCCGATTTTGTGGCGCCCATGCCGCTGCCTGCCGGTCGCTCCCACGAAGCCTGGACCCTCGTCCTTGGAGGTCTGGCCATTCTCGCCATCATCGCAGTCAGCTTCCTGTTCGGCTCCCGCATCGGATGGTTGCGCTCACCCCGCACCTCATCCGGCGGCCAAGTCTCGCAGTCCATGCCCGCCAGCTCAACTCCGGCCGGGCCCATAAAATCCCCCGCGACGAAATCCGCTGCAACAAAATCAACCACTGGAGCGTCAGCCAAATCCACCACCGCCGCTCCACCTCCCGCTCCAACCGCCGACGAGTTGGTCGTTTACGAAAAAGGCAAAGTCGTCTTCCGCATGAAGCCCGCTCCCACCAAGCCCGACGTGGCGACCCACCGCCAGGCCTCGCCTGATGACATGAAGCAAGACGGCAACGCCATCGTGGAAGCGTCGTCCGTAACCAAGGTAGCCGCATCGCCCAGCGTCTGGCTATCTCCCGAGAAAGCCGAATCCCGCCTTATCGGCCGCATCGAGCCCCAATATCCCTCCGAAGCCCTGGCCGATCACCGTTCCGGCAACGTAGTTCTCGAAGTGCAAGTCGCGGAAGACGGCTCCGTCTCCAACATCCGCACCCTAAGCGGAGACCCCATGCTCGCCGCCGCTGCCGCCGAAGCCGTCCGCAACTGGCGCTACCAACCCTACCGCCAACACGACCACCCTGCGCAGTTCCAGACGGATGTGACCCTGAGCTTCACGTTACCTAATTGAAATGCCCCTTCGAGGACTCGAAAAGGTTTCGCGGGTAAGGATCTTTATTGGCGGGTGCCATGCAACGGTGGGTGCCCCACTCATTCGCGTTCTGTGCGAATGAGTGCGAAGCTCTCCTTAACCAGCGAAAATACTCTACGAAAACGCCAGCTCCTTCGCCCGTTGCACCGCCTTGACCACCGCCTTGATCAACGTCACGCGCAGCTTGCCCTCTTCCAGTTCCATGATGCCGTCAATGGTGCATCCCGCCGGAGTGGTCACCGCATCCTTCAGCAGCGCCGGATGATCTCCCGTCTCCAGCACCACCCGAGCCGCGCCCATGGTCGTTTGTGCGGCCAGAAGCGTAGCCACATCGCGCGGCAGGCCCACCTTCACTCCCGCTTCCGCCAGCGACTCCAGAATGATGTAGATATATGCCGGTCCGCTCGCCGACAATCCCGTGACTGCGTCCATATGTTTTTCGTCTACGTGTACGGTCCGTCCCACCGCATCGAAAAACTTGGTTGCCAAATCCAGATGCTGTTTGGTCGCGAACTTCCCCTTGCACAGCGCCGTCATGCCAGCGCCCAGCACGCAAGGAGTGTTCGGCATCGCCCGCACCACCGGAACTTCTTTCTCCAGCGCCCGTTCAATCATCTCCGTAGGAACCGAAGCCGCCACCGAAATCACCAACTGCTTTGCACTCAAGTGCGATCGGATCTCCCGCGCCACGTCGGCCACCACCTGCGGCTTCACGCAAAGAAAAATAATCTCGGCGTCTTTCACCGCCTCGGAGTTGTCGGTGCCCGCGTGGATCCTCAACTTCTCCTTGAGCATCCGCGCCCGCTCCGGATGCGCCACCGTCGCCCAGGTCTGCCCCGGCGACAACAATCCATCGCGCAAGAAAGACTGCAACAGAATCGATCCCATCTTCCCCGCGCCCAAAACCGCCACTTTTTTCTTACCAACACTCTGCCCCATAGGATTCTCCAACCTTCCCCGAACAGGCATTCACCAGATTATCACCACGATACCTGCCCAATTCCCCTGTGGTCCCCTGTGCCCCCTGTGGTGAAGGTCTTGTTCGCGCACTCACCAGTGTCCGAGGCGACAGCAATATCTTCTATCCCACCACTCCCGCCGCGCTAACCATCTTCAGTATCTCGCGCCCAATCGGCAACGATGCCGTCGCCGCCGGAGAAGGCACATTCAGCACATGCAAAAACCGCTCCCGCCCCACAAACCGGAAATCATCCACCAGCGTGCCATCCGCTCCCACCGCCTGCGCCCGCACTCCCGACCCGCCCGGCGTCATATCTTCCATCCGCACCTCAGGCACCAGACGCTGGCATGAGCGCACAAACTCGCGCTTCCGCAGCGACCGCCGAAACTCCCCCAGCCCATTTTTCCAGTGCTGCCGCGCCATCGCCTGAAATCCCGCATTCAGGAAAACCTCCATCGCCTCGCCCAAATCGAAATCTCTCCAGCGATATCCCTCGCGTCGAAACGCCAGCACGGCATTCGGACCCGCATCCACGTTCCCATAAATCCGCCGAGTGAAGTGCACTCCCAGAAATGGATACCGTGGATCCGGCACCGGATAAATCAGTCCCCGCACCAACGACTGCCGAGCCGCTGCCAGATCGTAATATTCCCCGCGAAACGGAACCAGCAACATCCTCGGATCGTCTCCCGCCATGCGCGCCACCCGATCGCTGTACAGCCCCGCGCAATTCACCACATACCGCGCCAAAAAATCTCCCGCGCGCGTTCGCACCACCACCGCATTCCCCGCATCGCCCGAATTTCCGGAAGAACCCCGCCCGAATCCCACCACCCCCGCGCTCGTCTTCACTTCCACCCCGCGCCCCGTCGCGATCTCAGCATACTTCGCCGTCACCATCGCATAATCAGTGATGCCCGTCGAGGGCACGTGCAGCGCCCGCACACCGCCCACATGCGGCTCGATCTCGAGCATCGCCGCGCGCTCCAACAAGCGCAAACCCTGGAGTCCATTGGCCACGCCCCGCGCCAGCAAGTCATCGAGCCGCGCCGCTTCCTCTGCGTTGGTAGCCACAATCAATTTTCCGCACACCTCATGCGGAATCCCATGTCGCGAGCAGAACTCCACCATCTCCCGCGCCCCCGCCACACACAGCCGCGCCTTCAGCGATCCCTCTTTGTAATAAACGCCACTGTGGATCACGCCGCTATTGTGTCCCGTCTGATGACGAGCCACGCCCGCTTCTTTCTCCAGTACCACCACCCGCAACCGGGGAAATTTCTCAGTCGCCTGCATGGCAAACGAAAGCCCCACAATCCCCCCGCCAATTACCGCAATGTCATATGTCATAAGCTCGTGTAGGGACAGCCGCCCTCGCCGGGGTCCCCAGACCGCGCGCTTTTCGCGGGCTGGGGGTGGGTCAGCTGTCCAAGCCGTGCAAAGCACGGCAGCCTCGCCGAAGATGATCCTACCTCACAACCGCGTCCCCAAACCGTGACGCAAGAACAAGAAGATGTGACGCAACAACCTGTAACGCAAGAAAAAAAGGCGCAGACATAATCCGCGCCTCATAAGATCAAGAAATTGTTCTCGGCGCTCTCCGCGTCTCGGCGGTAGATCGCCAGCGCCAGGCTACTGCACAGTCATCGCCACCACATCCCCATGCGCCGCCCCGCCCGCAGCCGTGGCCGTCACCGTAATCTGCGATGTCCCCAACACTGTAGGCGCCGCCACCGTCACGAAAGCCGAGCCCGCCGAAGTTGCCGACGTGGCCGTCACCGAAACCGCCTGGCTCGGTGCCAGTGCCGGAGCCGCATACATCCCCGTCCCGTTCACCGTGCCGTTTACATTCCCGCCCATGACCGCCCAGGTTACGCTTTGGTTAGCGGTGAATTGTTGCTGAGTAGAGCCCGCCGGCCACAAGTTACCCGCTTCATCCGCAAATAAAGTTGCCAATCCCGGATTCACCGTCACCGCTGGCGGAGTTGTGGTGCTGCCGGCGACCCCGCCACAAGAAAGCTCCGCCATCAACCCCAGCCCCAGGCAAATAACGGCGATTCCTCCGTAGAGACGCGATTTGCCGCGTCTCTCTTGCCCGAACCCCACAATTCCCACCAGCACCACCCAGGCGAGAGTGAAGAATGGCAAAGCATCATCGGAACGTTCGCTTGCGCGGCGTCTGCCGCCCCCGGTCGTCCGCGAAGTGCCGGTGGAGCGACGGGTGTCGCTCGTCCCAAGTGGGCACAGCGTTGGCAAGTTCGGCCCACAAGTCCAAATGTTCACAGTAACTGGAGTCGTCGGCGCCCCCGCTGCAATCGTCGCCGGACTGAACACGCATGCCGCGCCGGGAAGCCCGCTGGTCAACGCCGGCAGGCCCCCGCACGCAAAACTCACCGCCGAACCAAACGACGCGCCCCCCGGAACCGCCGAGAACGTATAGCTGGCGCTCTGTCCCGCCAGCACCGTAGCCGTCGCGCTACCCGTGTCCGTCCAGGTAAAGTCCGTCGCCAGCCCAGTCACCGTCAGCGTCTCTGACGGCGTAGCATGGGTCAGCGTTCCGTCGGTTCCTTGAATTGAGAAATTGAACGTCCCGGCCGTCTGACTGCCCAACGTGACTGCGAACGGAGCGCCCCCTGCCGTCGGCGTCACCACAGTCGGCGAAAGGCACGTCCCCGGGGCTCCTGCCGTACACGTCAAAGTCACACTTCCGCTATATCCGTTCACCGCCGTCAGCGTTCCGTTCCACTGGACGTTCTGATTCGCCGGCGTGGTGCTCGGAATCGGCGTCACCACAATCGCGAAGTCCGGCACCGGCGCCGTCACCGTCAGCTGGAATGTTTGTGGCTTGGGCGCCGGTGCGCCCGCCGTCATCGCCCAGATCGTCACCGTAACCGGACCTCCCAGCGGCGTTCCCGGCAGCGCCGTGACCGTCAACGTAACCGGCACCCATGCCGCTGACGTCGGATTCACCATACTCGAGGGTGAGAACACGCAATCCGCTCCCGCCGGCCGTCCCGTCGGACAACTCAGCGACACCGTCCCCGCAAAACTTCCCTTCGCCGTCACCTGGAACGTGCTCGACCCCGATGTTCCACCCTGCTCCACACTCAACGAATTCGGACTGGGCGCCGTCAAATCGAAGTCCACCACATGCAGCGTCACGCTCGCGTCGTGCGTAATCGCGTGTGGGTCCGTTCCTACCGCGTGCGCGGTGAAACTGTAATCGCCCGCACTTCCACCCGCTGTCACGGAGTACGTTGCCGTCGGCGTGATCGGAGTCGGACTCGGTGTGCAGGTGGTTAGCACCGGCTCCTCGTCCGCGCAACTCAAATTCACCGGGCTTGCATATCCGGCTTGCGCCGTCAGTGTGCCGTTGAACACGGCCGTCTGCGTGGGAAACACCGTCTGCGGCGAATTCGATATCGCATTCGTGTAGTCGGGCGCGAGTGCGTAGTTCCAGATCCCCCGCCCGTACGTCGACGCGACCAGCGTCTTAATGCCCGTGCCCGTCGGACTAAAAATCTGCAGCGCCGTGACCGGAGCGTTCGGCAAAAATCCTGATACACTCGCCCCCGGCGTTGGACCAACTTCCGTCCAGCCAGGCGCGCTCGTCGAACTCACGAAGATGCCAACGTCGGTACCCGCATAGATCTCAGAAGGAGTGACCGACGAATCCACCAGCAACGCATTTACAGGAGCATCTGGCAGCTCTGCTACTCCCGTCCCCGTCCAGTCCGTCCAACTCGCGCCCGCGTTCGTAGTCTGCCAAACGTGCGATGTCGGAAACCCCACCGTGCTGAATCCCATGATCCCGACATATGCCGTCTTGCCGGTTGCATCCGACGCGTCCATTGCGACCGACGAAATCGCATACCCGTTAGCATTCACATTCTGGGTTTCGTTCTGCGTAACGTTCGACATCGCGGTGACGCCGGCATCGGTCGCAACCCAAACTTCTCCGCCAGGCGATCCGCTTAGCGGCCCATATCCGTTCGTCACCGCGTACACCACCGAAGAGTAGCCATTCGGCGCCTTGCCGCCCGCCGCCAGCCCATTCACCAGGTTGATCTCATCGCCCGTGCACACGCCCGTCCCCAGCGTCTCAAAGTCATTGCTAAGTTGCAGCGGAGCCGTTCCGCTGGTAGTGATCTGCCACACCCGGCAGGTTCCCACCAGCATTTCACTGGTATTCTGCGGGTCCAGAATATAAGGAGTATTGAATGCCCCCTGATCTCCACCCAGACTGTCCGGCCCGACGACTTGAAGAAATCCATTGTCGTCGCAGTTCGTTCCCAGCTCGCACTTCAGAATCGCGAGGTAAGGATTCGCTGCAAACCACTCGTCAGTACTGGCAGGATTGATCGCCGTAAACCCGCCATCCCCACCGAGCGCGTTCTGCCAGGTGCTGTTCTCGGTCGCGGTGCTGGTCTTCGGTGAGCCGTTACCGTGCGTTCCCCCTAGAAGAATGTCCGCGTTGGTAGGGTGCAGCGAAACCGAAACGAATTCCGTCATTGAGCCCAGGGTCGCGCTCAGGCTGTCAAACTGATTCGTCCCTGAGCAACTTCCCGTGTCCAGCCCGGAATAGCCATCCAGCGTCCGGCTGATTCCGCCATCGTGCGCGAAATAGCCGGGCGTGGTTTCGCCGACCACCATGAACGCGATTCCGTGCTGATCCGGATGCACATGCGCCGGCGCCGCCAGCGGGCTGCACCCATAGGCGTGCGTCAGATTGATCCAGTCGCCCTGGGTGCAGGTTGTGCCCCCCGCTAACGTGCACTTGTAAAGATTCACCGCACCCGCGTAGACGTCCGTTAGCGCAGCCGCGTTGGGGATAGCGGCCAGCGCCAGGTTGTACCAACCCTGCTCCACTCCGCAGCCGCTGTCGGGGCCAAACGCGCTGTCACCGCAGTTGGTGATGCCGTTATCGGGAATCTGCGTCCAACCCGCGCCGCCGTTCCCAGTTCCGCCATTCAACGTCTGCCAGATGCCCTCGTCCACGGCCACTGGATTGCCATAGCTGTCCGGCTGCACGTCGACAACCCACGCATACATCTCGCTGCGTCCCGGCACCACCGCGAACTCACCGCGATAAATCAGGCAAGTCGTGGCGTTCGAACCCGTCGGGCAATTCGCGGATGCAAGGCCCACTCCCGGTTGCAGAGGCAGCGGCGTGAAGTTCTGGCCATCCGTCGATGAGTACAGCCCATGCCGCCGGATAGAGGCATAGAAGGTCCCGCCAGGTCCTTGGTTAGGGTTGTAAATCACCGCCGAAGCCGAGGCCGGAACCGAACCGTCCGTAAGGGTCGCGCGGCTCCACGTCGCTCCCGCGTTCGTCGAAAAGTAAAGTCCGCGCACCGTTGAATTTCCATCCTCTTCCGGACCAAGGCACGGGCTATTGCCCCCCGCCGCCGTCGCTTCCAGGCCAAGGCACACGCCGTTGTCGCCCGCCGTCGCCGCCACCACCACGTTTGGATTCGCCGTGCTGAAGGCAATCTTGCTGAATCCGATGCCGAGAAACGACTGGTCCTGGTTCGGAGCTTGTCCAATCCCGGTAATCTGCGTCCACGTCAAACCTCCATCTGTCGAAAGCAGAATTCCCAGTCCGTAATAAGAATCGGCCGAGTTGTTCGTCTCCCCGGTTCCGACCACAATGACGTTGCTGCTTCCCGGCTGCAAAGCAATCGCGCCCACCGCCAACGTAGGCTCATCGTCAATCAGAGCCTGCCACGTGACCAACGCAGGATTGGAATTCTGATTCCCCGCATTGGTCGATTTCCAGAGTCCGCCATAAGCCCCGCCCAGAAGCACCGTGTTTCCGCTCGTGTCCGCCGGATCGATCACCACCGAAGTAGCGCGCCCCGAAACCCAGTTGTAATCCTGCGCTCCGTCTCCGGTAGCATCGGAAGCCAGCGGAGCCGGTCCCAGCGGCACCCAAGTTGTAGACCCCGAAATAGTATCGGGTGCCCCACTCATCGCGTTCTTTGCGATGAGTGGGTGCGTGGAGGACGACGCGGCCGAGGACGAACTAGCCGCAGCCGCACGTTGCGCCCGCAAAGCCATCTTCCGCCGGTAAGCCCGTAGCCGCAGCCGAGCCGCCGACTCTCTCCCAGGCACCGTCCGCCCCCGCAGATTCCAGTTCCATTTCAGCCCCAGTCCACGGGTAGAGACGGGGCTTGCCCCGTCTAGCCCTCCACGCTTCGGAGAAGATGAATACCCCGCCTTCTTCTCCACCTCCTGACCAAACGCGCTGCCCGAAACCCCGCACCGGAAAAGAAAAACGATAGAGAAAGAGAAACAGAGGAAGATAATGATCAGAACGAAACTGAAACGAAGCGAACGCAAACCATGGCAGGCCATAAATTGAAACGCCACTGGCGCACCGGCACCGCCGAGCGCACCACTAGAGTCTCAACCATTAAGAGAAGAATTCCACGTCCTCGAAAGTCCCCCCGTCCTTGGTAGCCAATCCTCTGAAAAGCCAAAGCTATAGAGCCAAGACCTGCGGCCTGCCACCTGACACCTGCCCTCCAACATCCGCTATACTAGTCAGGCATGTCCGTGATCAAAAACATCGGAGCCATCGCCCAGGGGATGACCATCACCTTCAAGGAGATGTTTCAGCCCACCATCGTCGAGAACTATCCCGACGGCGACGGTCCCCTGAAAGGCGCGAAGTTCCAGGAACGCTTTCGCGGCATGCACGTGTTGCAGCGCGACGAAAACGGTCTGGAAAAATGTGTGGCCTGTTTCCTCTGTGCCGCCGCGTGCCCCTCCAACTGCATCTACATAGAGGCCGCGGAAAACACTGCTGAAACCAGAGTCTCAGGCGCCGAGCGCTACGCCCGTGTCTACAACATCGATTACAATCGATGTATATTTTGCGGATATTGTGTGGAGGCGTGCCCGACCGATGCGATCACCCACGGCCATGGATTCGAGCTGGCCAGTTTCAATGCGAGCAATCTGATTTACCGGAAAGAGCAGATGCTGGCCCCGGCTCCGGCGCATATGGGAGCCAATCAGGTGTTTGCGCAATCGGAAACGGACGCGGGCGTGAAGGGGAGCTAGCAAACTTAGAGATTTTCCACCAAACGCCGGTCCCCCGCGGGACCGGCGTTTTTGTATAGAAAGCCGCGAAGCGGCGGAACAGGAAAGCCCGGCACGTAAGTGCCGGGACGGCGGAAGTGGGACAGATCAAGTCCCGCTAGGGACGGCACGACTCAAGCAACGACCAATGACGAACTTTCTCCAACTCGTAAAACAACGCGTCGTCGTCTACGACGGCGCCATGGGAACCAACATCCAGAAGCGCAACCCCACCCTGGACGATTACTGGGGCAAGGAGAACTGCAGCGAAGTTCTGGTCCTAAGCCGTCCCGACATCATCCGCGAAATTCACGCCGATTTTTTCCAAGTCGGCTGCGACATCGTGGAGACGAACACCTTCGGCGGCACCGGCCTCGTTCTAGGTGAGTTCGAGCTGCGCGACAAAGTCCGAGAGATCAACCTGAAGGCCGCCCAACTAGCGAAAGAAGTGGCACAGCAATTTTCGACGAAAGACAAGCCAAGATTCGTGGCCGGATCCATGGGTCCAACCACGAAACTGCCCTCGCTCGGCCACATCGGTTGGGACGCGATGGAAGCCTCCTATGAAGAGCAGGCACTGGCCCTGATCGAAGGCGGAGTCGATGTGCTGCTGATCGAAACCTGTCAGGACCTGTTGCAGGCAAAAATCGCCACCGTAGCCGTGCTGGAAGCCATGCGCAAAGCGGGAAAGCGCCTGCCCGTGCAGGTGCAAGTCACGCTGCAGGAATCCGGAACCATGCTGTTAGGCACCGAGATCGGCGCTGCGCTGACGGCGCTCGAACCCTACGACGTCGACATCATCGGCCTGAACTGCGCCACCGGTCCGGCGGAGATGAACGAGGCGGTCCGCTATCTCGGCCTGAACTCCACCAAACACATTTCAATTCTGCCGAACGCCGGACTGCCGCAGAACGTAGGCGGGCACGCAGTCTACAAGCTCGCTCCGAAAGACTTGGCCGACTTTCACAAACATTTCGTAAAAGACTACGGCGTAAGAATCGTAGGCGGATGTTGCGGCACAACTCCCGAACATCTGAAAGCCGTAGTGGGCGCGGTCTCCGGCGTAGAGCCCGCGCAGCGCGACGTGAAGCCCGTAGGCGCAGCCTCCAGCGCCTACACCTCGGTCCCGCTCGATCTGGAGCCAAAGCCCCTGATCGTAGCGGAAGAGATGAACACCACCACGCGGGTGGATCATTTCCGCAAGCTGGTGCAAGCCAAAAAGTACGACGACATTCTGACGCTCGCAAAAAAGCTGGCCAACGAAGGCTCGCACATGCTCGACCTGTGCTGCGCCATCGTCGGCGAAGACGAGAAGGGCTACATCTCAGCCATTCTGGAAAAAATCGCAACCCGAGTGCCCGCGCCGATCCTGATCGACAGCACCGAAGCCGACGTCGTCGAAGAGGCGCTGAAGCGTATCCCCGGCAAAGCCATCATTAATTCGATCAACCTCGAAGACGGTGAGAAGCGCACCTCAAGAGTTCTGCCGATGGCGAAGCGCTACGGCGCAGGCGTAATTGCGCTGACCATCGATGAAGAAGGCATGGC
>Ga0209448_10000245_pt1 | contig 19674 bp, 15 predicted proteins | sample BogFormECP14_OM2_FD_188245 | JGI IMG/M metagenome (GOLD analysis project Ga0209448, IMG submission 188245) | Bog forest soil microbial communities from Calvert Island, British Columbia, Canada - ECP14_OM2 (SPAdes) (version 2) | ecosystem: Environmental > Aquatic > Freshwater > Wetlands > Bog ... | reverse complement strand
AATATTCCTCACTGCTGTACTATACGTATTGGGGTTTTTTCAGACCCAATGTGATCGATCGACCTCTCAGCCTCGATTACGGAATTTTTAGCTAGTTAAGCCATTACCTTAACTACTACTTATCCGAGATATTTATTATCATCTTAAAGCGGAAGATTTATTAATCTTCCTTTCATTATAAGGAATTTATTTTTCCTTGCTTTAAGGTAGCCAAAATATCATATACTCACCTGTACACCACTTCTAATGAAAATTATAATTTTAAGTATAACATTAAATTAGACGTACGATTAGCATGTGTCAAGCACTTAAATAGCGTTCATTCAGAGCCATCATCAAACTCAAGATAAATATTTATATAAAATAGTGGTAATTTTTAGTTTAAAACGCTATTTTCTTTTTTTAAGAAAATAATGAAAAAAGTTTGATTACCACTACTATTATATTTTAATTCTTTTTAAATTAATAAATTTATTACTATAAGATATGTATTTATATGGTGATTTATAATTAAGCTGATTCTTGTTAAAGTTATTAGTCTAAATAAAGGTTTAACATAGGCTTGTAAGTTCATTATTATATTTTACTATATCTTATATCATAATAATTATATATGTTTGTACTGTATAATTTTTAGTTATAAGAAAATATTTATATATAAGATATTCTCTCTAAAATACCAAAGCTTTAGCTCTAACACTTAGTATATATATATATAGTGTATATGTTTAATAAACTTCTGACTTTCCTGTGCTGTATAATATATAGCGTACATACTTCTAGTATTATAAGTCACCATATAAATACATATCTTATAGTAATAAATTTATTAATTTAAAAAGAATTAAAATATAATAGTATTTTTAACCTTATACTATGATTCTTACTCTGATACTTTACTACGTTATAGAAGTTAACTACGACTACTATGGCTACGCCAAAAACAATAATAATTAGATTAATATATAATATATAGATAGATTATATAGTAATCATATAAATATTAATGAATAGAGTAGGTAAGAAAGCCCATATTTTAATAAAAATTTATAGTTAAGGTATTATACCCTAGCTATATTTAATTTAAATTACAAGCCATCCATCTAATTTATAAATAAGCACTATAACTAATAAGATTCGGACTGACATAGACTATTTGGAAGATAGCATGTTTAATAATTAAGTTATAGCCGCTTACTTATTCAATACTTTTTTAATAAAAAGTATTGAATATTGCCCAAGATTCTTCCTACTTTAGGATTTTGTGGGTTGTTATTACCATAACTTGCGTATGTTAAAGTAAAAAAAAAAGAGACAGTCTATAAAATGTGGCAAGAAAAAATTATTAATGTAAGTCTAGACTATCTTTTATATAAGAACTGGTTAAAACTACGAAAACTTGAGCTTGTATAAAGGCAATACCCAATTCTAACCCGCTGAAAGCTATAATAAAAGCTAAAGGTATTAATCCTAAGAAAAAGAAGATAAATCCAGAAGTCATAATATTATATGTAAATCCTGCTAATATATTTAATAACATATGTCCCGATAATATATTAGCAGCTAATCTTAGCCCTAAAGAAATATTTCTAGCCAAATATGATATAAACTCTATTAATACTAGTAAAGGCAATAAACCTAGAGGACAACCCGCTGGCACTAACAATGAGAAAAACTCTAAACCATGCTTTTGGAAACCTAAAATAGTTGCACCTAAAACTACAGTAAAACTAAGAGCAAAGGTTAAAACAAAATGACTAGTAGATGCAAAACTATAAGGTATCATACCTATTAAATTATTAATTAAAATAAAAATAAATAAACTATATATAAAAGGAAAATATATTTGCCCACTTCTTGCATTTATCTGGTTGACTACTATACTATGTATAGTGGCATATATGGATTCTTGACTTATTGATCACTTGTCACTTACTACTTTATTATAATTTGTAGCCAAGATATTTAAAGATAAAATTAAAAACATTCCTACTGTGAGATATAAACCTATGTTACTTAAAGATATATGTATATTAGCTAAAATTGGTGCATCTATACTTAATAAATTTCTTATTTCAAACTGATCTAAAGGGCTTGAAATTTCTGTAAATAAATGCCTATGCATTATTTGTATAACCCTAGTTTTTATTTAAATATATACATAAAAATAAGAATTAGTGTTATATATATATTTATATATAATAGGATAAGTAAATTATAAATTTATAATTTACTTATATAAACACGGCTTAAAAACAAACGAACAAATCTTGGTAAAATATATTTTGAAAAAATGTATATCATAACTATAAGAATGATAAAAGCAAATGTTACTTGATTTATAAAATAAAATGGTACCAATTGTGGCATGACTTTTCTTAAAAAACTAATTTTTCTACAATTTTTATGTAATTACCTAATGATAAAGAGTCTATGGCTTAAATAATTTGAGAAATTGATGACTTAAAAATATTTTTAAGTCATTATTAACTGTACAGAAGCTTAAAAAATATTTTTTTTTATAAAATAGAAGCACTAAATATTAAAGAAGAAGTTGAATAATGCAAGCCATTTAATATTGGTGTAGGATATATACCCAATATAACTGTAAATAGTACTAAAGTAAATAAGATATAAAACTCTCGTTTATTGATGTCAGCGATATTAGCCCTAAAATCTTTGGAAAAGGATCCTCCAAATGCTATTCTATTAAACATATAAATAGTATATGCGGCCGAAAATACTATAGAAGAACTAGCCAATACGCCCAATAAAGGTATTCTTTCAAATACACCATATAAAGACATAAACTCCCCTACAAAATTTAAGGAAAGAGGGACCCCACAATTGCCTAAAGATAATATTAGAAATAATATAGAAAATAAAGGCATTAATTGAGCAATACCTCTGTAATAAGTGATTAATCTGGTAGCCGATCTATCATATAATATACCTCCTGCACATATAAATAAACCACTTGAAACAAAACCGTGTGCTAAACCTAAAACTATTCCACCTTCTATACCTTGTATTGTATTACTAAATACTCCTATTAAATATACAGCAGCATGAGATACAGAACTATAGGCAATAAGTTCTTTAACATCTATGGTTCTCAAAGTACTAAAACTAGCATATACTATGGTAATAACACCTATGAGGTATATTATATAAGTATAATCTAGAGAAGCTTTAGGTAATAAGGGTAGTATTAATCTAAATATTCCATATAAACTTAACTTTAAAACTATTGCGGCTAGTATAATACTACCCCCCAAAGGTGATTCCACATGAGCTTTTAATAATCAAGTATTTAAGAAAATAGTAGGAGTTTTTACTGCAAAGGCTATAAATATTCCATAAAATAAAAATAATTGTGTACTATAGTTGAAATTGGTTTTATATAAGGCATCAAAATCTGTGGTTCCCATTATAGAAGACATTGTAAGGATGGATAACAATAGGAATAATGATCCTAGCAGTGTGTATAAGAATAAATAAAAGCTAGCTCTTACCTTATTACTAGATCCAAATATTCCTATCAATAAAAATAAAGGAGGTAATATACTTTCAAAAAATATATAAAATAATAATATATCTAATACTAAAAACACGGCTAATAATAATGTTTCTAATAGTAACATTATTATTAGATAAGACCTAATATTATCCCTTATTGATGTTCAATTTGATAATAATGCTATAGGCATTATTATAGTAGTTAACATTACAAAATAAATAGATAAGCCGTCTAAGCCTAGGTAAAAATCGTAGTAACTTACTTCATGATATTCTTGCACAAATTGAAATTGATTTATACTAAAATCAAATAATGTAAATATTATTATTGAAATTAATAGATTTAATATGCTTGTTGTTAAGGCTATTAATTTCATTCGTTTAAAATTTAAAGATGTTAAATTATAAGACATACCTGTAGATATGATAAATATACCTAATAAAGGTACAAGCAATAGAAGCGAAAGTAACATATTTTAAATAATACTTTCACTAGACAAACTTCCCTCAGGACCATTTCATAATCTTCGCTAAGACCACATATAATTATGCAGTAAAAAAAGTAACTATTTGACATGTCATTTTATATAAGTAATTAATTACTTATTCTAATATGTTTATAATAAAGAGATATTGCTAGGTATTATTTCAAAACTATATTGTATACATGGAACTAATACAATAAATGCAATAACCATAGGTAACAATATTGTTCAACAAAAAGACATTAACTGATCAAAACGTATTCTAGGAAAGGAAGCTCTAACCCATATAAAGACAAAAATCATGATTGATGATTTTAAGCCTAGGCTTAATCCATATAATAATCCTTCTATTAAATAATTAGAAAATCAGGTTTCTTCTTTAGCCATATACTCTAAGTAATATTCAATATTATTATATTGTATTAAATCGAATACAACAAAAGCTATATCATAGTATAAGTAACCCCCTAAAAATAAAATGGTAGTTAATATACAAATTAATACAATACTTGCATATTCTGCCAAAAAGAAGAAAACAAATATAACTGCAGCATGTTCTGTCATAAATCCACTCACAAGTTCTGATTCAGCCTCAGCTAAATCAAAAGGGGCTCTATTAGTTTCTGCTACAGATCCTATTAAAAATATAATGAAAATAGGAAATAAAGGAATTATAAATCAAATTGTTCTTTGACTTTCTATATTTACAGTAAGATTTAAACTACCACTTAACATAATAACTAATAGTATTGCAGAACTTAATATTAATTCATAGCTAATCAATTGAGCTGTACTTCTTAGTGAACCCAAGAAGGCATATTTACTGTTAGCACTTCAACCTGCTAATAATATACCATATGTAGCCAAAGAAGAAACTGCTAACATATATAATATACCTAAATTATAATCACTTATTGCTAAGCCTGGACCAAAAGGTACAACGGCATATCCTAATAAAGAGAAAATTAAAGTTATTATAGGACCAAGAAAAAATAATATAAGGTTAGCTTGGCTAGGTGACACATATTCTTTCAATAATAACTTTAAGGCATCTGCAAATGCTTGTAATAAACCATAGTATCCTACTATATTAGGTCCTAATCTTCTTTGCATACTTGCCATGGTTTTTCTCTCAGCCACAGTAACATAGGCTACTGTTAATAATATAGGTATGGTAACTAATAAAACTTCTATTATTGAAATTAAGGTAGGCAAATATAACATATTTTAATATTCTAAAGATCTAACTTAATCAATAAATTATTGCAATTATATAATTGCATATTACACTAATTAATACATAGGTTAATAATAAGTAATTGATAATGTCTTAGACATTAACTATTAATTACTTATTTAGTATTAGTAGTTTGTTAAACTTTATAGTTAGATTATTGTCTTTCAATTCAATTCTTATCTTAGACTTGAACTAAGATCTCGGTATACCTTGCTTTGCCCTTGAGCTAATAAGAATAATAAAAGTTACTTTTATTAAAAAAGAAAAATTCTATTTATTTAACCATAATATTAAGCCACATACAGTAGAAGGAAAGCCATCATAAGGGCAAATAAACCAGTAGCTTCAGCAAATGCAAATCCTAAAATAGCATATGCAAATAATTGACCTCTTAGTGAGGGATTTCTAGCTACACCTAAAATTAATGCACCAAAAACTACACCTATACCTACTCCCGCTCCTATTAAACCAGTAGTGGCTAGACCTGTTCCTATAATTTTAGCTGCTTGTATCATTTTATAATATTATCATATAAGGAAGGAAACCTTCATTGCTTCTAAAATATTTAATTAATAATAATAACTACTATTAGTATCATACTTCTACTATTTATGTAATAATTTCATATAATATATACCTTTATATCAATAATTAACAATAGTTGTTATTAACTATAATTTAATTAAAATCTTTTATTGAATTATATATATATATTAAGTTATAAACATAGAGCTGTGGAGGAATCGAACCTCTAATTTATGATCTGCAATCAAAATGCAAACCTCCTGCCACACAACTCTTAGTTATATATATATCAATATATAAGCTTAACAAAATATATAACTAATGTTTTATATTTTATAATATATAAAACAAATTAATAATTAAGCTTTTTATCTGAAAAAAGCTTGTAGTAAATTGCTTTCTTGACAAAATCATTACTTTTTAACAATATGTCTTTTATAATAGAATAGGTAAATAGATTATTGTTAACTCTGTATAGGTAAACTTACAAATGCGTGAGGTTTAGGTGGACTAGTTAGTGCTCATTCTAAAGAACCATAACTTCTATTTAACAATGTTTGTAAACTATCGCTATAAAATTCGGGACTTAATCATGGATATCTACTTGCAACACGAGCCTCTAGTAATTGCACATATACAATGTATAAGAATAGTCCAGTAGCAATAACACTAACTATACTACCAAAACTACTCACAAGATTTCAACCTGCAAATGCATCAGGATAATCGCTAATTCTACGAGGCATTCCCTGTAAACCTAAAAAGTGTTGAGGAAAGAAAGTAAGATTAACTCCTATGAACAGTATTCAAAAATGTACTTTACCTAAAGTAACATTATACTGTAATCCTAATATCTTAGGTATTCAGAAATATCAAGCACTAAATAAAGCAAATACGGCACCCATACTTAAAACATAATGGAAATGAGCAACAACATAGTAAGTGTCATGAAAAGCTATATCAAGAGAAGCGTTAGCTAAAACAACTCCACTAAGCCCTCCAATTGTAAACATGAAAACAAAACCTAAGGCAAATAACATTGAGGGTGTTAATTGTAAAGATCCTCCATAACATGTTGCTAATCAACTAAATATTTTAATACCCGTTGGAACTGCTATAATTAGTGTAGCGGCTGTGAAATAAGCTCTTGTATCTACATCTAATCCAACTGTGTACATGTGATGACTTCAAACAACAAATCCTAATACCCCAATTGACATCATCGCATACACCATTCCTAAATACCCGAAAACACTTTTATTAGAACTAGCAGATATAGTAGTACTAATGATACCAAAACCTGGTATAATTAAGATATATACCTCAGGATGACCAAAGAATCAGAAAAGATGTTGATAGAGTATAGGATCACCACCTCCTGCGGCTTCAAAAAATGATGTATTGAAATTTCTATCAGTTAAAACCATAGTAATTGCACCGGCCAAGACAGGTAACGACAATAATAGCAATACAGCTGTAACAACTATAGCTCAGCCAAATAAAGCTAATTTATGTAATCTTATACCTGGACTTCTCATATTAAGTATTGTAGTTATAAAATTTATAGCTCCTAATAAACTACTTATACCTGCTAAGTGTAAAGCAAAAATAGCTAAATCTACACTGGGTCCACTATGAGCTTGTATTCCGCTTAAAGGTGGATATAATGTTCAGCCTGTACCAGCTCCATTTTCTATACCACTAGCAAATAAGAAAAGCATTAAGCTAGGAGGTAATAGTCAGAAACTTATGTTATTTAATCTTGGAAATGCCATATCTGGACCTCCCACTAGCAAGGGTAGTAAAAAATTACCAAATCCTCCTATCATAGCAGGCATAACCATAAAAAATATCATTAATATAGCATGAGCAGTAATAATACTGTTGTATAGTTGATTGTCTGCTATGTACTGAACTCCAGGTCCACTTAACTCTAATCTTATTAATACTGAGAAGGCTGTACCTAGTAATCCGGAAAAGAGTGCAAATATTAAATATAGAGTACCTATATCTTTGGCATTAGATGATAAAAATCATCTTTCTGTTCATAGTGAAATACTAGATTTTAAAGTATGTAATTTACTTAAATCATCTTCTCTTGAAGAAAAGAGATTGCTTTCTTCTTTTATATTGCTATTATATAAGCTAAAAGAGGGATGCTGATGATAATTTAACATAAATTATAAAAAAAACTCTATGCTTTCTATTTAAAGAAGATAGTACGATTCACCATCAGCACTAGGTAGTAATATTATTTATAAACGCCTTATTCTAAATAAACAAGGTTTTAATAGATTAACTATTAAAAGTTGATAGTGATTAAGGTTGATGTAAATACATTATTGCTTGCATAACCATTATCTTATTTTTATCCAATACTCAAAATAGGATTTAGATAAAAAAAGTATCCTGCTTTATCATTAAGCTAATATATATGTAAATATATTAGGTTTAATATATTTACAATAAGTGAAAGATTAGTAATAATTAGAAGTATAATTATTATATTAAACAAAATTTTTTAATGTATAAGATATAAGTCTTATACATTAATTATATTTATTTCTTTGATTTACTCCCTAATTCTATTAAACTATTTTCTAGTAAACTAATTGTAGGTACTATTATTAGGAAATGTGCAAAGTATATAACTGTACTAATTTGCCCAAATTCTATAAAAGGACTTTCAACATGTTTAGCTCCTAATATCATTAAAATTAAGAAATTGGCTAAGAAAATAAAGAAAGCTATTTTACTTATAGGTCTAAATTGTATACCTCTACTTCTACTTAAATCTGTGAATGGCATAGCTAATAAAATTAAAATAGCACTAAACATAGCAATAACACCTAATAACTTATTAGGTATAGATCTTAATATGGCATAGAAAGGTAGGAGATATCACTCAGGCACTATAGCAGGAGGAGTTTGCATAGGATTAGCCATAACATAGTTCTCACTATCTCCTAAAACGTTAGGCATGAAGAATACAAATACACACAATGCTATAATAAAGATAAATATTGTTATTAAATCTTTAAAAAGAAAATAAGGGGCAAAAGGCAATCTATCGTAGTTACCTGAAATACCTAAAGGATTACCTGAACCTGCACTGTCATGAAGTGCAATTAAGTGCATTAAAGCTAATGCAGCTAATACAAAAGGTAATACGAAGTGTAAGGAAAAAAATCTAGTTAATGTAGCGTTATTAACGCTAAAACCGCCTCAAATAAACTCAACTATGTCTTGTCCAACTCATGGTATAGCACTCATTAAGTTAGTAATAACTGTTGCCCCTCATAATGACATTTGACCATAAGGTAAAACATAACCTAAAAAAGCTGTCTAAATCCCGGTTTACTATAACCTAATTATATATGCATAGTGCCCCTGTACTTTATCAATATACTAGTCCCCAATATTCAGCAAATATCTTTATAATATATGTCATCTAAAGCCTTATGTAGCCTAATTATTAATATAGGCTAGGAATTCTCGACTGTACATTAAGCAGCGTTTCAGCCACCCACAAGTGACCCAGTCTGTAGCGATTCTATATTGAACCGACGGTCTCTATTAATATATCTAATCTTTGACCGTTTTCACTCGCATCGCCAGATAATTATTGATTACCCTTTAACCCTGTCAGGCTAAACTTTCTTAAAAAAAAACACGTTTTTGAATATACATTACACATATTATAAAAAAGGACTATAGCTATATTTCTTACATTTTTTCTGAAAATTATTTATTAGGGTAATGATCTTAATCCATCCCTTATAGGTGAAATATTATAAACTTTTGATCATTTGGGTTTCTCACCCTTATATAGGTTAACCCCTCCCATAAGTTTATCATATCTAGCTTTATCATTTTCTAATAAGTAATCTACTAAAAAACGTTTAACATTTGCAGGTAACATATCATCCCTTAGTGAAGACCCATGGTTTGCATAACTTATTTGCAAAGCATGAGCAATATTGGAAGCTATAGGTTGATTGCTACCATTTCTATTGTAACCTATATTATTCAATTGATTCAAAGGATCTTCAGGAATAATAATATTTACATTACAAATTAAGTATTCACGATGTTCTTTTCAAAACTCTGAAAAGATTAATTGTCAAGAATCTGGAATAAATACACAAATGTATAAAAGTATACTTATATGAAAAATACTACCATATAGTGTTAGTATAAATACTATGGATAAAAATTTTTTCGCAAAGTATCATCCATTATTATTATTATTATTTTTTAAGGTTAAAATAATAAAGAGAACTGAACATCCTACTATGCCACATCATATATAATATAATGGCATAATATCTAATTTTCTACAGAAAAAATGCATCGGTAATTTTAATAAAATATTAATTGTGTAAGCAACTATAAGATATTTAAATAAATTTAATTTAATAATACTTTTCTTATTATTTCTAATAATAATAAGACAAAAAAATATAAATGCGAACAATAAATTGTATGATAAGAATAAAGATAACATATTTGAAATTTTTATAAGATCTAATTTTATTAATAAAATAGAATAATAAATTATATTACCCTTATATTAATAAATATTAGCTTAAAAATAATAATAATCACCACTAAAAAGTGAAATGATTATTATTCAGTATTAGTAATTTGCTATATGTTGTGTGCAATATATTTTATTATTAAAAGTTATAAATACTTTTTTAACAATACAAAAAATGTAAAAAATATAACCATTTTGGCCACTATATAATAGCCATCATTAATATAAATATTATAGTACCAATAATTCAAACCAATGTTCTAGGAGCTCTATAAGATCCATAGTATAAACCTCTTCCTATATGTAAGTATACTATAAAAAAGAATGCTGAAGCAGTATTACTGTGCAAGTAACGTATTAATCAACCATTATTAACATCACGCATTATATGTTCCACCGAGTTAAATGCTTCTAATACACTAGGGTTATAATGCATTGCCAAAGTTACACCTGTTATAATTTGTATAACTAAACAAACGGCTAATAGAGATCCAAAATTTCATAAATAGCTTAAGTTACTAGGTTGTGATGAGTCAATTATATAAGAATTAACTAATCTTAATAAGGGATGACTTTTTAAAATTCTCATATTTTTTATCAATCGTTAATTTATTAAAAAAATAAAAATTTTTATCTTTATTTTTATTTTTAAATAAGATGTCTGTAGGAAAATGTGAAAAGTAACAAATATGTGCTTATGTTACTTACACATACATAATATATTATATATATTTTATATATACCTTTGTAAGTAAAAAGTAAATAATCTTACTGTTCAAATAGAACAAAGTTTTTAATAAGTACCTATAAGAAAATGAGGGTTCTATATTTTAATAATATAAGAGACAAAATCCTATATACCATTACTAATTATTAATAATATTATTTATATAAAAAAATATTATTATATCATTATTAAACAAATTGGGAACTCAGTGAAGAAGTCCTCATAAACTAATGTCACAACCAACTACAGTATAAATGGTAAAAAGAATGAGTAGAAAAATCATTCTTAGTGAAACAATAAAGACAAAGGGCCACCATACATGCTTTATAAGGACCCACTTAATAGATTTCTATTATCATTATTAAATTTCTTTTTAATAATAGTAAGAAGTGATAGTAAAACTAATAATAGTAAACTATTATCGAATAAATAAAGATAAGGTATTAAAATATAAAAAATAAGACCCACTAAAATATATAAGGCATAACTAGTTATAATACCTGTGTCTAAAGTAGATATACTTTTACTTAATGATATAAGACCTTTTTCTAAACCAAAAGGTCCTAATAATTCCACGCTTCCCTTATCTAAAATTTTAGTAGTTTGACCTCCTAATTTTAATATAAGGCCAGTAACGTATTTATTATATAAAAGTTCAATGAAAAAACGTTGGCTAAAAAAACTAAATATATTATAACCCATTCTACTTAATTTAAAATTAATAACAATTTTTGGCATAAACTCTGATATAATTATAGCTATGACACTAAGTGAAAGAGTAAATAATAAAGGTAATAATTTGAATAAAGTAGGCACAGCAAATTCCGTATTTAACATAATTTCCCTAATGGGATGAATAAAAATACTGTTATCTGAAAAAAATCCTGAACCTAAGCCAAGAAATATATCTTTACTTATATATCCAAAGAATATAGATAACATGGCTAATATTATTAATGGCAAGCTCATAAAAATATTACCATCATGAGCAGTATATGCCCTAACAGAATCTTTATAATTACTAATAGGTCCATTAGGACTAGTCAAGAAAGTTAAATACAAGACTTTAACTGAATATAGGGTAGTAAACATAGCACCTATAACAGCTATAAAATAAATTACAGTACCAGTAAAATAGAATTGACCATATGCAGATTCTAAGATTAAATCTTTACTATAAAACCCGGTCATAAATGGAAAAGCTACTAAACTAAGACTTGCTATTAACATAACAGAATAAGTTAAAGGCAAGAAGAATCTTAGTCCACCGTATTTTCTAAAATCTTGGTTATCAGATACTGCGTGTATTACAGCACCTGCCCCTAGAAATAATAATCCCTTATAAAAAGCATGATTTACTAAATGAAATAAGGCAATATTATATGATGATAGACCTACAGCTATAACCATCATACCTAATTGACTCATCGTACTATAGGCAATTACTTTTTTAATATCTTGTTGGAACAAGCCAATAAGACTACTAAATACAGTAGTTATAGCTCCTAATCATAGAGATATTATTAATACAGTTGAACTATATTCTATTAAGGGACTAACACGTATTAAGAGATATACACCTGCAGTAACCATTGTAGCTGCATGTATTAACGCACTAACGGGTGTGGGACCTTCCATAGCCATAGGTAATCATACATGCAATCCCACTTGAGAACTTTTAGCCATAGCTCCTATTACAAGACATATACCTATAATTGTGACAATATTTTCATTAACAAAAGGAGCTAATGAAAATATTGTACTATAGTCAACATTACCAAAAGATCATAATAGAGCAAACATACCTATAGTCAAGAAGCAATCACCTACTCTATTTGTTAAAAAGGCAGATATAGAACTTTGATTTGCTGCTATTCTAGTAAATCAAAAACTTACTAGAAGATATGAACAAATACCTACTCCTTCTCAACCAACAAACATTAATAAAAAATTGTTAGCTGTAACTAGTATTACCATCATAAATGTAAATAAACTAAGATAACTAAAAAATCTTTGATTATGCGGATCATGACTCATATAACCTATAGAATATATATGCACTAAAGAAGAAACTATTAGAACAGGTACCAACATACTTACTGTTAAACTATCAAAATGGAAACCTCACAAGACATCAAGCGACTCACTATCTATTCACTTAAAAAGGTTTATTGATACAGATATGTTATTAATACCTACTTCAATAAAAGCAACTAGTGCTAATAAAGTTGTTATAACTATAGATAGAGATGTAATTAATTGTGCTCCGCTAACTCCGACTTTTCTTCCAAAAAATCCGGAAACTATTGCTCCTAATAAAGGTAAAGTTATTATGGCTAGATACATTATTTATATTCTATAGCTATACTTCCTCTTAATCTATAAAAAGCAACTAGAATACCTAAACCTATTGCTGATTCTGCACCAGCAATTGCTATGATATATATAGCATATGTTTGTCCTAATATATCATCAAAGCTAAGTGAACTTATTAATATTAGAAATGTAATAGCTAAAAGCATTATTTCAATTGAAATAAGCATTAATATTATATTTTTTCTATTTAGAACAAATCCTAAAATTCCAATTAAAAAAAGTATTAGAGATAAATTCATTGTATATTTTAATTAAAAAACTATTGTTTTAACTAATAACTATTATATATAATAGTTATTAATTGATATTTTTATATTTTACTATGCTATGCTATGTTATGCTATGCTTTTCTTAATAATTTACTTATGAAAAGCATAGTAAAATATAAATTTTTTATTTTTTTAAGCCATAATTATATAAAGTAGAATTATTAGGAAACCTTTATTAAACTTACATAGAAATTATGTACAAATACATGTATTAAAAAAATACATTTTATCAAAAAATGAAACTTTATTTTATAGAAAAGGCTTTATTTTTTAATTCTTCTCCTTATTTTCCAAATATGGGATCTATTATAATAATACATAGATTATTATATAATATACATTTAATTCATAAATATGACTGCTATTATAATAGGTTTTGTTTTAACAAGTAAAATCATTCTTATTAATATTCACTACTATTCTTTTAATAGTAAAAAGAACTAAACTTTCTATTAATAATTTTTCTATTCTTATCTCAGATTCGAACTAAGATCCCGATATTAGAAGTATCTTGCTCTGCCATTGAGCTAATAAGAATGCTATTTAACAATATTATTTTGTTAAAACATAAATTGTTAAATAAATAGCATTTATATGAACAACTCTACTTGGTATATGCTATACATTTATATAAGGTTTTATTGTTCGTATAATCATAGTAAAAATTTTTCAATAGATACTGAATCAACAACTATGGGCATGGAACTATGTAAAATACCACATATTTCTGAACATTGGCCATAAAATGTTCCTGTTCTATTAATCAAAACTGATGCCTGATTTAATCTTCCAGGATAGGCGTCACATTTAATACCTAGAGCTGGACAGGCAAATGAATGAATAACATCCGCTGCAGTAACTATAAATCTTACATGTGTTAATTCAGGTATTATAACTCTATTGTCTACCTCTAACATTCTTAATGCTCCCTCTTCTAAGTCAGACTCTGGAATTAGATATGAATCAAATTCTATAAAGTCATTATCTGATGTTAAGAAGTCGGGATATTGATAACTTCAATATCATTGATGTCCTTCAGCTAATACTGACATGGCGGGGTCACTAACTTCATCCATAAGATATAACAATTTAAAAGATGGAAATGCTATAAGTATTAATATCAAAGCCGGAGTAATGGTTCATATTAATTCTATTAAGGTTCCATGATTTAAATATTTATGAGAGATAGGTGATTTCTTATTAACATAATTTATAACTATTGAAATCATTATTCATCCAACTGCGAATAATATAATAACTAAATAAAACATTATGTTATCATGTAATTCTACTAAGCCCTCCATTTGTGGTGTTGCACTATCCTGAAAGTATAAACCTCAAGGCCTTGCGGTATCACAATTGTTGTATATATTTTTTAGCGTGTATATAATAAACATTTTTGTTTTCTTAGAAAATTTTTCTAGCCCTTTTATTACCTGTTTGAGCTTTTTATAAAGCCTCATATATACATAAGCATGACAGCTTAGTATCATAAAAAAAAAGTTTTTTTATGAACTATATGTTATACCATATAACATTTGTAACACATATATTTCTATATTAAGAGATAGAAACCTTAAGACAGTTTGGTACTAAAATGGATTTAACACCAATAACCTTATTACTTATAAGTTTAAAATAATAATTTATATTACCTTAAAGATTTTTATGCTATATAAATAACTTCAATTAAACCACGACTACGACATATAGGTATATGGCAACTAATTCCTGGATTATAAAAATAATATGTGAATTAACGACCATATATTCTATTAAAATCTTGTTGTCCTCTTTTTGAACGAAATTAATTTTTATATCATTTAATAATCATTGAGACGAGGATAACGAGTTAGATTTTTATCACGGCGATAAAAATTCTAAATGGATTAGCAAAGAAATTAATATATAAATATATATATTAATCCAATACCAATGATAAATATCATTATCAAAACTAAAAATTCTATAAAATCTTTTGTAAGTAAATATGTCAAACTACTTATAGAAATATAAGTAGTAATATTTATATTATTATTTTTAAAAATAAACATTTGTCTACTATCTATTTTTAATGCATTTTTACCTAATTCAAAGGCAAACCCTAAGGTTAAGGCCAGGAAAAATACAAGCATTAACATTAAGCCATACACGCCATTACTATAAGAACTTACTACATAAGGATAAACTAAGAGAATTTCTAAATCAAATAATAGGAAAAGAAGTGCAAATATAAAAAAAGATATGCTAAATTGTGTTCTATTTTGACCGAGAAATGAATGGAACCCACATTCGAAAGCACTATCTTTTTCTTGATAAGAATTATGTGGTGCAAATATTAAATTTACTGCTAGTAAAATAAAGGCTAACAAGGGTATAAAAAAAAAGAAGAACGTTATACTTGTCATTTAAGGGTTAAATAATATCAGTGCTAATATATTAGCCATACTTAATCATTCTTGAGGCATAAATATAAATAGTAAAATAATCAATGTCAATATACTAATGGATATAGTTAGGTAACTAGATAAAATTATATTTTTATAAGTAAATTTGAATCTTTCCAAAAATGCGTCTTTTTTAATAATACTGGCATGTATATCTATATATAATATTTCAGGATTTACCAAATATTCAGATTCATCAAAAAAAACTTGTTTTATTATATTTAAATAATAAACTGCACTTATAACACTAGTTAATATGGCAATTAAAGTAAGAAATACATATCCACTATCTAAAGCAGCACTTAAGACCATCTGTTTAGCAAAAAATCCTATGAGGGGTGGTATACCCACAAATGAAAATATAGTAATTGCAAAACTAAGTGATAAAATGGGGTTTATGTGAAAAAATCCCTTTATTTGGCTAATTAATTGTATAGGTGAATTATTTTTATCTGACAATTCTTGATATTCCTTATTTTCATTAATATAATAATATAAAGAGTATCCGATACTTATAAGCAATATAAAAGCATTTAAGTTACTTAAAGAATACTGTATTAAGTAAAATATAAATGCTTGAATAGATTCTATACTATTAATAGCTAAAGCCAATAGTATAAACCCTAAATGACTTATAGTACTATAGGCAAATAACCTTTTTATTCTAAATTGTGTTAAACCTACTATTGTACCTATAATAAGTGAAAGTAGGGAACTAACTAATAAACCCAAAGTTCAGCTAAACTCTGAGGTAAATATGCAATTACTAGCATAGTGTACCAGCTCTAATAAAAATATCAATATTGATATTTTAGCTACTATCGCAACAAATGTTGTTACTAAAGTTGGTATGGCATCATATACATCTGGAGATCAAAAATGAAAAGGGGCAGCACTTACTTTAAACAAGAAACCGACACTTAATATAAGTAAAGACATACTTATATAATGATCTTTATATCAATATAAGATACTGTAATTGTCTGCAATTTTACTTATGCTACTTATAACGTACAAGCCATCTAAATTAGTAAGACCTGAATTTGAATATAATAAACTAGTACCTAGAAGTATAAAACAAGAACTTAAACCACCTAATAAGAAGTAAGTAAGACCACCCGAAGTGGCCAATTCTGAATTTCTATATAATGTACTTAGTAAATATAAACCATAACTTTGTAATTCTATACTTAAAAATATTGAAACTAAATCACTAGTACTTATTAAAAATACCGATCCTGTTATTATGAATAACATAATTAAAGGATATTCTATTATATTAAACTGTTCTCCCATTTTATTTATTATTTTACTTCTATAATAAACAAAATTATAAGATAGCATCTTACTAAGCGAAGAATATTTTTTCGATCATACTCTTCTAGGATAAAATGCAGTTAATTGTAATATAGCTGCACTTATTAAAAATATAAATAAATGAAATATTTGTGTAATATTAGTGATATGAAATAAACCACTATATATACCTATACCCCTATCTATGGAAGATATATATAAACTATTATTAGCAAAAAAAGTAGAATATAATAATATAACTATGGAAACCCTACTAAAAAGTATCGATTTATCTCGTCTTAATGTGACGGCATTGGATAATAATAAAAATAATATGGAAATAATTAACATTGCTTTTAAGGATTCGAACCTTTTAATATGTACAAAGTACATATCCCATTAATTAGGATATAATAACTTAAAAAAAAATTTTTTTTTAACTTATTTAGCCAGAAGAGAAATTCGAATTCTCATTTTCAATGTATGAAATTAATGTTCTAACCCTTGAACTATTCGGGCTAGATTTTAAAAATAAATCTAATACTTATAAAAATAGGGAATATATACCTATCTTAATGGGTGGATACCCTGGCTTGAACAGGGAACACATTGTGCCACATACAATTGTTCTACCTATTGAACTATATCCACCTAAATTATTTATGTTGAAGTGATTCGAACACTCAATAATAAATACCAAAAATTTATGACTTACCTATTAGTCTACAACATATGTAAATAAAAATTTATTTTTAATATAAGGTAAATCCGACTTGAACGGATAAGGTTTAAAAGCCAAATAGTCCTAAGCTATTCATGTCTACCATTTCCATCATTACCCTTTTTTTTATTATAATATCGTTTCCTTAAAAAACATCTTAAATTGTAACTTATCAACTATAAGTAAATATTACTTATATATATATATACATTACTTATAAAATATATATTGCTCAAGGTAAGATTTGAACTTACATCCTAAACATCTTCAAAGTTCCGCTCTACCAATTGAGCTTCTCGAGCTATCAATTTTTTTTTGAATATTAAATATTATAACAATATATATCAATATATATATATATGGAGATATCCAGGCTTGAACCGGAGATAACGATATGCAAAATCGCAGTTTTACCAATTAAACTATATCCCCTAATTATTAATATTTTATCCGAGAAACGACTTGAACGTTCACGACATAATGTCAGCAAAGCTTAAACTTGCGCTGTCTACCATTTCCAGCACTCGGATTTTATAACCTTTCTTATTTTTTTATTATAAATTATTTTTTTTTATTATAAGTGTTACTTTATATATAAGTATATATAAAAATACCTAAACTAAGGCAAGAGTGATTCGAACACTCATCTTAACCGTCATGAGCAGTTTGCTTTACCAATTAAGCTATAACCCTTATATATAATATATATATTATAAATAGTTCATAAGGTTTTTTATACTGTATAATAGTATGTACGGACATAGGATTTGCACCTATATTTACTGGACATGAGCCAATTATGTTACTATTACATCAATCCGCAAACCTATATACTAATATATAGTAGTATACTATTAACACTAGCCCAAAAGGGGTTCGAACCCTTGAATGTAATGATGAAAACATTATGTCTTAGACCACTTGACTATAAGGCCTATAATATATAAGCCCAGTGCAAGTATCGCACTTGCTTCTACTGGTTACAAAACAGCTACATTACTTTTATGCTAACCAGGCCAACTAAATCAATGCTATAAAAATACATAACTATATTATAGTAAAGAGTCGTTAATCATATAATGTGAGATATAGATAAAAATTAGTAAACTAAAAATTAGTACTTTATGCCTAAAGACATCTAAATCCTTTTAACTAAAGCCTATTAATTAGGCATAAATTATACCTAAAATCGTGGTGTTTAACCACGTATGTTTAAGAATATCTTAAAGTAAGTTTCGTACCTAGATGCATTCAACACTTATCTTTAACTAACGTAGCGTTCCTGCCATGCCTATGTTATATATTTACCAAAGTAAAAGTAACATCCCTGTATATACAAATATATACTTTTATTAATATTGGGCACATAAACAACAGGTAAACCAGAGGTTAATATACCCAGCTCCTTTCGTACGAGGGGGCCATCTTTATTTTATTCTAATTTCCTCTAGAAGATAGAAACCATACTGTCTTACGACGTATTTAACCCAGCTCGTGTAACTTTTTAATCGACGAACAGTCGAACCCTTCAT
>Ga0209448_10000244_pt1 | contig 19758 bp, 15 predicted proteins | sample BogFormECP14_OM2_FD_188245 | JGI IMG/M metagenome (GOLD analysis project Ga0209448, IMG submission 188245) | Bog forest soil microbial communities from Calvert Island, British Columbia, Canada - ECP14_OM2 (SPAdes) (version 2) | ecosystem: Environmental > Aquatic > Freshwater > Wetlands > Bog ... | reverse complement strand
CCCGCATGGTCGCCGCCGTGCGCCAGGAGGATTTGCGCAAAGTCCCCGGCGTCGCCGAGACGCTCGACTGGGCGGCGACGCTTGCCGGTTTGGAACTGCACGATCTGCGGCAGGAACCGGAGACCGTCTACGAGACGATGATTTGTCTCCTGAAGACGCATGAAGATCGCGCCCGCGTCACCCGCGAAGTGAGCGAACGCCTGCTCGGCAAGGTGGCATAGATGAGCATAAGTGAATTACCTGGTGCTCGCCGCCGGCTCGCCGGTTTTGCGCACACATTGCGCGACAATGGTTTTCGCGTCGGCCTCGCCGAGACCGGCGATGCGTTGCAGGTGCTCGCCTCCCCCGCCGCAACGCGGCCAAGCTCCCTGAAACCGGCATTGCGCGCGCTATTCTGCGCCACGCATTCCGACTGGGAACGGTTCGACGAAATTTTCGACGCATTCTGGCAGGGCCGCGACATGCGGCAGCGGCAGATTGTTTCGGGCGCGCCGGGCGCGACCCAAGGCCCGGCGCGAAAGCTTGCCGAAGCTCATGTGCCGCAAGACGCGCTCGGCCCGCCGGGTCGCGTGGAACGGCGCAGCGAAGAAAATGGCGAGACGCCGGCCGACGGCCGCGGCCGCCGCGACGGCGCGTCGCGCATCGAAACGCTGTCCGCAACCGACCTTCGCCACATCGTCGACCCTGACGATATTGCCGCGACCCACGCGCTCGCGGCGCGGCTCGCGCGCGTGATGCGAGCGCGGCTGGTGCGGCGTGAGCAAATTCGCCGACGCGGCCGCAGGCTCGATCTGCGCCGCACCATTCATCGCAATGTCTCGCACGGCGGCACGCTGCTCGACCTCGCCTGGCGGCGCCGCAAGATCAAACCGCTGCGGCTCGTCGTGCTGCTCGACGCTTCCGGCTCCATGAGCCTTTATACCGCGTTCTTCGTTCGCTTCCTGCACGGTGTCGTCGACGCGTTTCGCGAAGCCGAGGCTTTCGTCTTTCACACCCGGCTTGCGCATGTCTCGCCGTCGCTGCGCGATCGCAACGTGACGCGCGCTGTAGAACGGCTGTCGCTGATGGCGCAGGGCATCGGCGGCGGCACGCGTATCGGCGAAAGTCTCGCCAGCTTCAATCGCTGGCATGCGCGCCGCGTCATCAATTCGCGCACTGCCTTGATGATCGTTTCCGACGGCTATGACACCGGCACGCCCACGGAGCTTGCCGAGGAGATGCGCCGCCTGCGCCGCCGCTGCAAAAAAATCATTTGGCTCAATCCGCTGATCGGCTGGCGCGATTACTCGCCGCAGGCCCGCGGCATGCAAGCGGCGCTGCCCTATGTCGATCTATTCGCGCCCGCGCACAATCTCGAAAGCCTTGCGGCGCTCGAGCCGTATCTGGCGAGGATGCGATGAACCGCGCCGACGACATTCTCGACATCATCTCGACGCGCAAATTGGCGGGCGTGCCGTTCGCGCTCGCGACCGTCGTGCGCACGGTGGCGGCGACCGCGGCGAAAGCCGGCGCCAAGGCGGTCATCCTACCGGACGGCACGATCTCTGAAGGCTGGATCGGCGGCGGCTGCGCGCGGGCCGCGGTGCTCAAGGCGGCGCGCGACGCCATTGCCGACGGCAAATCGCGGCTTGTATCGGTGCAGCCGCCCGATGCGCTCGACGTTAAGGGCCACCAAGCCGGCGAGGAAGAAGGCGGCGTGCGCTTTGCCAAGAATATGTGCCCGAGCCAGGGCACCATGGATATATTCGTCGAGCCGATCCTGCCGCGGCCGCAGGTGGTGATCTGCGGCTCAAGCCCCGTCGCGGTCGCCACGGCCGAACTCGCCCGGCGATCCGGCTTTGCCGTCACGGTCTGCGCGCCCGCGTCAGAACAGACCGCCTTCGCCGAGGCCGATCGCCGCATCGAAGGTTTCGCACTGCCGGTCGAGGAAGCCGCGGCCCGCTATGTCGTGGTCTCGACGCAAGGCCGCGGCGACGAAGCCGCATTGCTGGCGGCGATCGCCATCGATGCCGACTACATTTCCTTTGTGGGCAGCCGCAAGAAAGCCGAGTCATTAAGGGCCGCGCTTGCCGAGCGCGGCGTCACGGCCGAACGCCTGGCAAAACTCAAAGCGCCGGCCGGGCTCGATCTCGGCGCCATCACGCCCGATGAGATCGCGATTTCGATCCTCGCGGAGATTGTCGCGGTACGGCGCGGCAAGGACGCGCGCGGTGCTGCGGCGGCGGGCTGATCAGCCGGCCTCCGGCGCGGCCGTCCCCTCAACCTGGATGCGATAGCCGGAACGGACGTTCGGCCAATAGTCCCAGATCGCCTTGTGATGGGTGCAGCGATTGTCCCAGAACGCGATCGAATGGGCCCGCCAGCGGAAACGGCACGTCCATTCCGGCTTGTTGCAGTGATCGATCAGGAATCGCAGCACCCGCTCGCCTTCGAGCGCCGGCAATTCGTTGATCTTCGCCGTGAAGTCGGTGTTGACGTAGATGACCTTTTTTCCGGTCTCCGGATGCTTGATGATTACCGGATGCACCGCCACAGGCGCGGTGGGACCGAACACGCGCCTGCCGTCATGGGTGGCGGTCAGGCCTGAGAGATAAGTCTTCATGCGCGGCGACAGCGCGTCATAGGCGGCATACACGCTGGCAAACATGGTGTCGCCGCCGCCGTCGGGCGGCACGGTGTGATTGTAGAGCATGCTGCCGAGCGGCGGCACCGCCCCGCAGGACTGGTCGGAGTGAAAATTCTCGCCGGAAATCTGTGTCGACGTCTCGTCGTAATGAAATTTTCGCACGTAAGGATTATCGGTGGTCTTGCTGATGGTTGCGCCGCCGACGTGCTTGCCGATCGGGCCGAAATAGCGCCCGAGCCTGATGTGGTCGTCAAAGCTGATCCTCTGGTCGCGGAAGAAGATCACCTGGTATTGGATAAATGCGCGGTGCAGTTCCTCGACCTGGTTGTTCGGCAGCGGCTTGGTCAGGTCGATGTTACCGATCTCCGCGCCGATATGTGGCGACACCGGCTCGACAGTGATGGTTTCGTAGCTCATGCCTTCCTCCATATCGCGGCCTCAATCGATCTGCGGGATAGCGGAGCGCCGGATGACCTCGGACCAGCGCTCAACGTCATCGTGCACGAATGCACCAAATTGTTCCGGGCTTGAACTCGCGACGTCCGTTCCCATCGACCCGATGAGAGCAGCGTAGCCCTTGTCGCCGGCAATCCTGCGGGTTTCGGCGTTGAGCCGTTCGACGATAGCGCGCGGCGTGCCGGCGGGCACGAACAGGCCGGTCCAGGCGCTGACGTCGAAATTAGGCAAGCCGGATTCTGCCAATGTCGGAATATCCGGCGCCGAGGCCGAGCGCTCCTTGACGGTTACGCCGATGGCGCGCATCCCCCCGCTGCGCACCAGCGGCAACGCGGTCGGAATTGTTTCCAGCATCATGGCGACCCGTCCGGCCAGCAAATCCGGAAACGTCGCGCCGCCGCCTTTGTAGGGTACGTGCAGGATATCGATCTTGGCTTCGTCCTTGAAGAGTTCGCCGGCGAGATGCGAAACCGTGCCGACGCCGGCCGAGGCGAAAGACAGCTTGCCGGGATTGGCGTGGGCATAGTCGATCAGTTCGCGCAAGTTCTGCGCTGGTACCGATGGATTGACGATCAGGAGGAGGGGTAATTTGTGAAGGATTCCGACCGGGCTCAGGTCGTGCGCCGGATCGTAGCGCAAATTCTTGTAAAGCGCGGGCCCGATGCCGAGCGTGCCATTGGTGCCGAACAGGATCGTGTAGCCGTCAGGTGCCGCGCGCGCCACCGACTCGGCGCCGACATGGCCGCCGGCGCCCGGCCGGTTTTCGACCACCACCTGCTGGCCGAGCCCGCGCGACATGGCATCCGCCACCGCGCGCGCCAGCACATCCGACGAGCCGCCGGGCGTAAACGTCACGACCATGGTCAGCGGCCGGTCGGGATACGAAGGCTGCTGCGCTGTTGCGTAGAGCGCCGGCAACAGAACGGCCAGAAGCGGCAGGGCCAAGCGCGTCAGCGTCCTCAGCATCGCAACGTCTCCCTTTTGTCGCTCCGCGATGCCCGGCGCAGCTTATGAGCGCTAGCATCCTACGAATGCCGCGCAGTTGTTACAATTGCTGAAACACTCCTATGAGATATGCCGATTGGTGATACCGGCGTTGGTGGCCGCGCTTGCCACCAGCGGTTCAGCCGCGGGTCTTTTGCCTCTTGGCGGCGGTTTTGGCCCGCACCGCGCGGGTGATCTCGAGGCCTGCTTTCTGCGCGGCTTCCTGCAATTCGTGGCGGATTTCGTCCCGTTTTTCGTGGATCGAGGCGATGACCGGCCCGGCCGGAATCCCTAAGCCCACCAAAGCCGCTTCGGACAACTGCAGGCTCGCTTCGACGGTTTCCGGCACCGCGTCGGTGGCGCCGAGCTGATAAAGATGACGCGCATGATCGGCGTCGCGAGCGCGCGCGACGATGACGACGTCGGGCCGTAGGGCGCGCACATGCTCGACGACATCGTCGATCAAAGCGTGATTATGGATGGTGATGATGACGCCGGCGGCGTTGCTCAACCCGCAGATTTCGAGAAATCTATCGTCGCTGGCGTCGCCGTAATAGACCTCGTGGCCGTCGCGCCGGTCGCGCGTCACGGTGGAGGCGTCGGAATCGGCGGCGATGAACGGAATGCCGTGCTCCTTGAGCAGCGCGCACACGACTTTGCCGACCCGGCCGTAGCCGACAACGATCGCGTGTTTCTGGCCTGCGCTCGGCCGCGCCACAAGCTCGGTGGCGACCGGCGCGCCGGCCCGCAGCCATGAACCGATGCGCCGGCCGACAAATGACAGACCTGGCGTCAGCGCCATGGTGATCGACGTCACCGCCAGCGCGGCGCTGGCAAGGCGCCCGTCGATCAAACTTAGTGCCGACGCCATGCCGATGCCGACGAAGGCGAATTCACCGCCCGGCCCGAGCAGAAGGCCCATCTCGACCGCGGCTGGCCACGACAAGCGAAACATCTTTGCGAGACCGATGACCAGCAAGGCCTTGACCGCGATCAGCCCGACAACGGTGGTAAGCAGCAAGACCGGCGCGTGGAAAATTTCGCGCACGTCGATATCCATGCCGACCGTGAAAAAGAAGATGCCAAGCAAGACACCCTTGAACGGCTCGATGGTCGCTTCGACCGCCTTGCGGTACTCGGTCTCGGCAAGCAACAGCCCGGCGACGAAGGCACCCAGCGCCATCGAAAGCCCCGCCTGACTGGCGACAACGGCAGCTGCGATGATCACAAACAGCACGGTGGCGATGAACAGTTCGCGCGAGCGCGTCGATGCGACGAGGCGGAACAGCGGGCGCATCAGCAGGCGGCCGAACAAGATAATGACGGTAAGCGCGACGACCGCTTGCAAGAAGGCCCGGCCGAGGCTCTGCAGTACCGAGCCCTCGGGGCCAGCCGCCAAGAGCGAGATGAAAATCAACACCGGGATAACGGCAAGGTCCTGCGCCAACAGCACCGCAAAGGTGGCGCGGCCGACATTGCTGGTCAGCCGTTCCTGGTTCGAAAGCAGCTCCAGCACGATCGCCGTCGACGACAGCGACAGACACACGCCGAGAATGATCGATTCGGAATGACTGAGGCCGGCATGATCCGCCGCAACGGCGAGCAGCGCGGCGGTAATGACGACCTGCAAGCCGCCGAGACCGAAGACCAGCCGCCGCATGGTCAAGAGCCGCGACAGCGAGAGCTCAAGTCCGATCAGGAACAAGAGAAAGACGATGCCAAGCTCGGCGATGTCGGCGACGTCTTTGGCGTCGTCGACAGTGATCCAGACCAGCGGCGGAAAAAACTTGACGAGCGAGCCCAGCCCAAACGGCCCCAACAGCGCGCCAGCGCCGAGATAACCCAGCACCGGGCTGAACCCGAGCCGGCTGACAATCGGCACCACGATCCCCGCCGTGCCGAGAACGACAAGCGCGTCGCTATAGGCGGATATATTGATCGTCGACGAGGACACGGCCTTCTCCGGCGCAATGACGTGTGACTTGTCGCGCGATTTTACGGCGCCTGACAAGCCCGGCTATTTCGTCCAAGCTCGCGCTGCACGAAGATCCGTGCAAGGCTCCGATTGTGGAGACAACGCGCGCTTAACGCGAGGAAATGCCGATGACCGACATGACCATCAAGGCCGTCCGCACGACCATGCTGAACGTGCCGTGGCCGGATACGCCGTGGCTCAAGGGCCACGCCTTCGGCGATGCCCGCAACATTCTGGTGCTCGAGGTCGAGACCAAAGGCGGCATTGTCGGCATGGGTTACCTCTTGCTGTTCCGGCTCGGCATCAAGTCGATCATGGCCTGTCTCGACGAGTGCATCATCCCGCGCGTCATCGGCAAGGATGCGAGCGCGGTGGAAGCGATCTGGCAGGATCTGTGGCGCGCGACTGTCACTTACGGCCGCGGCGGCATCGCCACCATGGCGATGTCGGCGCTCGACATCGCGTTGTGGGACGCGGTCGGCAAGCGCGCCAACCTGCCGCTGCACCGGCTGTGGGGCCATTTTCGCGGGCAATTGCCGGCCTATGGCTCGGGCTGTTTCCGCGGCGCGGGCGGCGACGGCATGATCGCCAAGGCGCTGCATTATAAAGAGCGCGGCTACAAGGCAATCAAGATGCAGGTCGCGCACGTAGCCGACCTCTCAACCGATCTCGACAATGTCAAACGCATGCGCGAAGCGCTCGGGCCCGATATCGACATTATGATCGACGTCAATATGGGCTGGACCGCCGACATCGCCATCCAGATGGGCCGCAAGTTTCAGGACTATGACGTGTATTGGCTGGAAGAGCCGGTTGTGCCGGACGATTTCGCAGGCTATCTGCGCATCGCGCAGGCGCTCGATCTGCGCATCGTCGGCGGCGAGACGCATTTCACCCGCTTTGATCTCAAACCGTTCTTCGAAAATCCGCTCCTGCCGATCTTGCAGCCCGATCCGATGCGCGGCGGCATGACCGAGCTGCGCAAGATCGCGACGGTGGCCGACACCTGGAACATCACCGTCGCGCCGCATCTGTTTCCCGAACTCAACGTGCAGCTGCTGGCCTCGATTCCGAACGGATTGTGGATCGAGGACATGGGGCTGTCCGAAGACCTGTGGATCGATCCGGTACCGGTCAAGAACGGCATGATCACCGCGCCGGAGCGGCCCGGCCATGGACTTGCTTTCAAGCACGAAATTTTGCGCGATTTTGCCGTTAAAAGCTAATGCTGATGTACCCGGAGCCGATAAAGCTCGATGCCCGTCAGTGGAGAACGATAGACGACTTCTACGATGCACTTTTGAAGGCCATCGGGGCGCCAGCTTGGCACGGTCGCAATATAAACGCCCTCGCTGATTCGATGGTGTGTGGTGGGATTAACTCGCTGGAACCGCCTTATGCCGTTTGGATTTTGTACGCGAACTCTCCTCGTCCTAATTACTCCAAATTAGGGCACCCCTTGAACCGCGCGCCGTGCTATGGCGACCAACATCGCGCCGTATTACGCCAATCTGCGAGGTTCCGGATGAGGGCTCTTTGCGCGCTGATCGGCGCAGTCCTGCTGGCGTCGGGCGGCAGCGCGGAAGCTAGCTTTATTGACGATAGTTCGAATTTCAGCCTGGCCATCTCGGTGTTGCGCGGGGCGATTGGCGCGCATGCGCGGGTGCTCAAGATCGAAGGCGACGCCAATGGCATCGAGATCGAGGTGCAGGATCCGAAAAATCCCAGTCACATCGATCGTTGGCGCTACAGCATCGTGAATTATCTTGGCATGATTCCGCTGCGGCATCTGACCGGCCCGGAGCCGGTCGATCCGACGCTGATCAATCCGCACATCGAAGCCAATCTGTTCGACCTCGACAGTATCGAATTTTCCGCTGCACAGAAGCTCATCGAAGCCGGCATCGCCCGCGCGCACCTGCAAGACGCGGCAAAAGTCACACATATGGAAATCGAACGGCAGGCATATATTCTGCCGCAGCCGTCCAGCGGCGACGTGCGCTGGACGTTGCACATCGACAGCGGCCGCGAGCGCGCCGACATCATTGCCAATGCCCGGGGCGTAATCGTCGGCGCCGATCTCAGCGGCACGCAGCGCGCCAAGATGCTCAATATCCTTAAGGAGCCCGAGCTTGCCGCCGACGCCGCCACGGCGTTTCGCGCCACGATCGGTCCGCAATCGGTTCTGACCCGGATCGGCATCGAGGGAAAGACGATATCGTTCGCCACCAATATGCGCGATCAGTCGCTGGCAAGATTGGGCAGCGGCTTGCCGGCCACCGCGGCATTTACCTGGGACCTGAACGGCTTGCAGCAGCGGCTCGGCACCATTGACGTCAGCGCGCAGATAGGTACGCCGCAGCCCTCGTCCTTCAGCGTCGACGATATCGACTGGACGATCGTCGGCAAACTGGAAAGGGACGCCATTGCCAGAGCCGCGATACCGCAAGCGAGCGTGCAACATATCGGCCTCGGCGCGTCGACCGATCAGCCGGGTCCGCCCACGCTCGCCTGGAACGTCGAGATCGCCGAGCCGAGCGGCGAAGTCACCACGGTGGTCGCCGACAAAACGGGCGCCATCGAGCGCGTCGATCTGCCGGAATCGCGCCGCCCCAAAATCGACTGGCTCGACCCCAAGGCCCTGGCCGGCGCCATTGCGCGCGTCGGCGCAATATTCGGCCAGAACGCCAGGATCGCCTCGATCGTCGCCGAAGGCCGGCGCGGACGCATTACGGTCGACGAACCCGCGCATGGCGGACAGGCGGCGACATTCGACTTCATCGGCGACGGCGTATCGCGCGCGGGCATCAGCTTCGCGCTTGACTCGATGGGACCGCGCTTCACCGTCGCGGACCTCGCCGAGCTGAACGAGCAAAAGCTTGCGGCGCTGCAAGCCGACGCATTCAAACGATTGAGTGGAACCCGAAAAGCCTATTTGGAGAGCGTCACGATCGGTGCGCATCCGTTCGTCCGCCAAGCCGGCGCGCATGCCATCGAGGTGCGTCTGCGCGACATCCCCGAAGATTCGGTGAAAGCCGAATATGCGTGGATCGTCTACGATTTCGGTGGCCGGGTCCTGGATTTCTCCACGTTCTGATGCGCCATATCGCGGCGCGCGGATTGGCCAATGAAGACAATGGAACCGCCGCGTATTTCGCTATTTCTCAGATGCTTAAGACTACTTACGCCGGCGCAATAGGAACCTGCCGTGGTGTCGCAAGCGGCTATCGGCCGTATCCACTGTCGGCGTCAATTCGGGCAGGACACGAGACCATTCTAAGTATAAGCTAGCGTCGGAAGCACGCGGGCGAAAACACGGATCTCTCCATGAGAACGGCCGCGCGATCTTCTCGATACGCGGCAGCGGTCGCTAACTCTATTGGAGCAGATAATGGCTAAGGGTACCGTGAAATGGTTCAACTCGCAAAAAGGTTATGGATTCATTCAGCCGCAAGCTGGCGGCAAGGATGTATTCGTTCACATCTCGGCGGTTGAACGGGCCGGCCTGAACGGCCTCAACGAAGGTCAGGTCATCGAATACGAAGAAGTCGCGAACAAAGGAAAGACGTCAGCCGAAAATCTCAAAGTTCAGCGCTGATCTTTTCCGGGCAGGCGCCAGCCGACGACAGTCGCCTCGATCGTTTTGTTGGTGTCCGCGCTCTGCCAAGCTCCGTCGTGCCATCGGCACAGGAACGGGATGACATAGGTACCAACGTGATCTTCGCAAAGAAGCTCTAGCGGCTGGTCCAAAGGTGGACGGCCGTCATGAGTGAAGGCGCTGATACGCTCTAACCGTGTTGCCATTACTGTCCCGGTTGCTCTTTAAGTTTGATGGGTTGGCGGCGCGCTCTTGGCGCCGCCGCCAGTCAGGGTTTTTTGACTATAACAAGATCGGCGCGCGAATAGGTGCTGATCTAAATATCCAGCCGGCAGTCCGTCTCCGGAATGGCGCAGCATGGATAGATATAGCCGGTCTCGGGCGCATCAATGGGTTCGACATAGCTCACGCGCCCTTCGGTGATCGCGGTGCGGCAGAGTCCGCAACTGCCGGCGCGGCAGCCGAATGTCGGCGACACGCCCGCGGCCTCGGCGAGATTCAAAAGCGTTCCCGATGACGGTGTCCAAACGGCGTCCATGCCGCTGCGCGCGAAAGCAATCTTGAAGGTTGCCGCCGGATCGGACGCAATGCTTCGTGCCGGCAACAGCGTCGACTGTCCGAACGCCTCGTAGCGTATGCACAGCGGATTGACGCCCACCGCGGCCAGACCGTCGTGCATTTGCGAAATGAAATCGCCCGGTCCGCACAGGAACACTTCGGCGAGCGGCGCGCTGGAGTGCGGCAGAAGGTCGGCCGCAGTCAGCCTTCGGCGCCTTGCCGCAGGCAGCCCTTCGACAGATGTCCCGTCGTGCTGTGAATAGGCCAACAGCACCGACAGACGCTGCCGCTCGGCCAGGAGCGCCTTGAGCTCATTCGCCAATGGATGCTCGTCGTGCCGCCTCATGCCAAAGGCCGCAAACACGTCGCGCCGGCCGGATCGTGTCGCTTGTTCGATCATGTTCATGATCGGCGTCACGCCAATGCCGGCGGCGGCCAGAACCAGCGGCGTGTCGCTCTCTATATCGGGATGGAAATTGCCGCGCGGCCGCTCGACCTGCAGATGATCTCCCGCCGTGAGCGCAGCGATCCGCGCCGAGGCTTGACCGAGCCGGCTCTGCGCGTCGCGCGTAAGCTTCACGGTGATGCGGTAGCGCCGGCCCGCTTCGCTCGCCGACAGGCTGTAGGTGCGCTTGAGACCATCGGCCCAGACGATCGTCAGATATTGCCCCGGCAATGCGGCCGGCAACCGCACGCCACTGCGCGGCCGAAGCCAGATCGAGACCACGTCTCTTGCCTCGGGCACGACCTCGTCCACCGCGAGCACATGAGATGGCGCTCCGATTGTTTCGGTGCGGCGGCGAACCTCGGCGTCGATCATTCGCCGCACCCGCGACCGCCATTTCGCCGAAATGTCGCGTGCCCGGACGACGCGCCGCAGCACGACCGGGTCGCGATCGGCGAATTGGGTGGCGGCGATGACTTCGCTCACCGTCGGCGACGACAGATCGCGCGACAGAAGCGCGATCGTATCCGACCGCGCGACGGTTCCCTCTTCGCGAACCCGGCAATAAAAGCCCGTCCGATTGGCGGCGAGAAAGCGAACGGAGAAATCGCTGCCCGCGTTCATATGCATCACCAGCTTGTAGCAGGGAATCCGCGGCTCGGAGACTTGCACGACGGCGATGCCGATCCGCAGAATATCGCCGATCCGAAGCTCGTCCTCGAGCAGGCCTGCGGTCGTCACGTTCTCACCAAATTGCCCCATCGGCAGGACCGCGCGGCCGATCTCGCGGCGCCAGAGCTCATAATGCTCGATCGGATAGCAATAGACGGCCTTGTCGATGCCGCCATGCGCCGACAGGTCGGCTTGGCCGTCGCCGGTGAAATTGAGCTTCTTCAGGATCAGGGGCTTGTCGGTCGGCGCCTTGAGGATGCCGGTTCGAAACGACATCCCTCGATAGGTGACGAGCCTTGGCTCGCCGATATTCAGCGACACGACTTTGCCGTTCATTTCGGTTCCAAAGCAGGCTTGTCCTGAAAATGCACCGACCGCCATGAACGGGACTAAGCGATCCCGGTCATGACGGTCAATGTCCGCGGCGCGCGAGGGGGGAAATCACTCGCGCCGTTCGGTAAGCCTCATGCGGCCTTCGGGCTGCCGATCGCCGGTACCGGCGGTGCCGCTTGCTGGAACCGGGCATGGTTCAGCTCGAGATCCTGCTTGATCTCGCCGACCGCCGCGGGTTTGCGGGCATGGAAGGCGACGATCCACACGATCCCGATGACGAGATAAACGACATACGCATAGGGGAAGTAATTGACCGGCGGATCCGGTATCGGAATGACGCTGCCCACGGTCGGGATCATCAACAGCACCAGCGAGGCCACGCACATCGCCAAGTCGATGGGGCGCTGCTCGCCGAGCCGCTTGAGATAGACCGGCGCCGCGACGGTGATGAGGCAATACGGCGTGATGAAGCCGAAAGCCGCAAGCGTGCCGGCATAGTTGAAGATGTCGAGCGGCGCGAGGCCGCCGAACGCGGCGATCGTCGGCAGGACGAACGAGATAATCGCCATTGTGGTCACCGCGACGTGCGGCGTCTCGTTGGTCTCATGCGCCTCCGCCGTCGATTGATGGAATATGCCATGACGACCCATGGCATAAATCACGCGCGCGCCGGCATTGAGGCACGACAGATTGAGCGCGAAGAAGCTGACCATGGCGCCGAGCGACAGCGGGATCGACAGCGGCGCCACATTGGCGAGCGTCGCCAAGGTGTTCAGCGGCGTATCCAATTTGTCGAGCGGCGTCGAATAACCACGGACGCCGAGCACCATCACATAGGTCACGAAGACAAAGAAGGCGCCGGCTAAAACGAGACTCACCATCACCGCGCGCGGGATCGTCTTCAACGGATCCTTGGCTTCATCGCCGAATGCGGTGGCGCATTCGAAGCCGACGAGGCTGAAGATCGCGACCACGACGCCCAGCCCGACGCTCGACCACGGCAGCGTGCTGACGTCGAACTGCGCCGCGTCGACCGCGAAGTGGTGTTGCGACAGAACGATGGCGCACAGGATCAGAATGAGAGCCACCGAAATGCCTTCGAAGGCCAGCATCAGCATGGCCGAGAGCTTCACGTTTTTCCATGCGCAGTACCAGGACACGGCCACGCAAACCGCGAACAGTGCGATCGGTGGCACGTTCAGGCCCATCATTTTCAGCAGCGTGTCGGCGAAGATCGAGAAGCCGGTGGCGCCGGCAATCGAAATGCCGAGATAGGCCCAGATCAGCGACCAGCCGCCGATCGCGCCCGCGGTGACGCCGAGGCCGCGGCAGATATAAGCGTACATCGAGCCGGCCGCAGTCGAGCGGCTGGCGAATTGATTGAGATTGTAGGCCACAAACAACAACATGACGGTGCCCAAGGCGTAGGACATCCAGCTCCAATCCCCGGTGTTCGAATACATCACCGGGATGATCAGAGCTGCCGTCATGGTGGGGGAGATCAGCGCAACTGCTTGCGCCAGCACTTCAGCGAAGTTTAGACAGTTCGGTTTCAGCGGGATGTTGGACATGACCATAGGCTCCGTTGAATGGACGACTTGTCCTGCGCCCTTCGACGTCCGAGCCCGGTCTCAAGACCATAGTGCGGCAGGCCGAGGCTGCAGGCTATGGTGCGGATGGACCGGTCAACACATCCAGTTTTCAAATGACATGGGGTCCAATGGGAGATGTCCACGCTTACATTGCGTGCACCCGCGCGCGGCCTCGGGATTGCGCGACTTTGCGTGGTTTTGACGCCGAGGCGATCGAATTCCACAGTGAACGAAACCGTGCCGCCGTCGAAGCGCCGCTGGCGCGGCGTCAAGACAGCGCAGCCGTGTTCGCGGCGGGCCCAGTTGGAGCGCCTCTTGGGCCGCGTCAGAAGCTCCAGTCCACGTCGAGATTGGAATCGACGCGGAGCTGAGAACCAACGCCCCCGCTGATCGCCGCGTAGGCGCCGAATTTCACGCCCTTTGCCGCCTCGTCGTAGCGATAAGTCGAGAGCGTGGGCAGCACATCGAGCCCAGGCGTCGCGCTCTGCTGATCGATCGAGGTCAGGCTGCAGCGGAAGCACGGATTGACGAAGCGCAGCGCAACCTCGCCGCAGCGGGCATTGGTGAAATAATCTTCTTCGTGCTCGTCGATGCCGGTGACGACGATGTTCGGCCGGAAGCGGTTCATCGGCACGGCTTGCGGCAGTTTCTGATTGAGAGCCGCGTGCGAGGCCTGCGAGATGACGAGAACGCCGTAATTGTCGACAAAGCTCGTCGGCGCGGTGTCGCGCTCCGGATATTGCACGCCGCCCTTGCGTAGCTTGCTCGGATCCCATTTCACCAGCCGGAACGATCCGCCGAGATATGTGCTGAACCAGGCGTCGGCGTCGGCCGTGGTCGAGACCGCGCCGTGTTTCTCGCCGAACAAGGTAATCGTGACCGGCTCGCCGCCGCCATTGGCCGACAGATGCAGCACCTCCATGCCGGGCGCGGACAGCGCGACGCCGCCGTTGAGCTGCGGCCGCACCAAAGCAAGCGTCGGGTATTCGCGCTGGGTGACGAAATTGCCGTCGGCGTCGATCACCATCCAGTTGCGATCGAATTCGAAACCGGTCGGCACGATGGAAACTTCTTTCATGCGAACGCCGGCGCAGGATTTGATCGGATAGACGAAGAGGTCGGAAATTGTTGGCATGACACGTCTCCCTGGTGGCCCGGCATTAGCCCGCGGCGCTGACGACATGCGGGACCGTCCCGGCATTGTGGAAAGCGTCGGCAAAAAATCGATCTGGCGGCAGCCCGGCGTGCCGCGTGAAGTCGAGGAACGCCGCATCAGTCAGGCCGGGGCTGCCGCAGGCATAGATGTCGAACGGCGACAAATCCGGAAAGTCCTCCATCACGGCGCGATGGACGAGCCCGGTACGCCCGCGCCAGGCATCGGACGCCGGCGGCTCTGAGAGAACGGGCGTCACGCCCACCAAGGGTTTCGCCGCGATTTCGTCGAGAGCATAAAGCCCTTCCCTTCGCCGGCTGCCCCAATAAAGATGCAGATCGCGATTGATCGACGCCTGTTCGGCTGCTTCCAGCATGGCCTTGATCGGCGCGATCCCGGTTCCGCCGGCGAGAAGAATCGCGGGGCGCGGCGCGTCGGCAGTATCGGAAAATCCGAATTCGCCGAACGGCCCTTCGAAGCGCACGATGTCGCGCGGGCGCATCCGCTCGTGCACATGCCCGGTAAAGCGGCCGTTGGGGACGCGTCCGATGTGCAGATCGAGCGTCCCGTCCGCGCGCTGAGCGTTGGCGATCGAGAACGGATGCAGGCGGCCATCATCGCCGATCAAGCAAATGTATTGGCCGGGCCGAAACCGGATCGCCGCGTTCGGCGGCGGCTTGAGCGTCACAATGGCAACGTCGCGCGAGGGCTTGCGAATATCGAGCACGCGCGCCGGGCGCCGATACATCGTCCCAATGGGCCGCGCCGCCAATTCCGCCACATCGAGCGTGACGTCGCCGAGCGCCTTGGCGCAACACAGGAGAGCTTCGGTGGGTGAAGCGGTTTGTCCGGCTGCGGCCGGCGCCGCCCCGTCATAGGTGACGGCGCCTGAGACGACGATCGCCTTGCAACTTCCGCAAGTTCCGCCACGGCAGGCGTGCGGCAACCATATTTCCTGGCGCAGGGCCGCGTCGAGGATCGCCTCGCCCGGATTGACCGCGAAGCTTTTCCCGGTACGGCCGAGAGTGACGTGAACGGCCCTCGGGGCGGCCTTTTGGGCTTGGTTTTGGACAGCCTTTGGGGCAACCGCCTGGGCGACCGTAGGCATGGTCTTTGCACGGCCCCTTGCCATGATCCCGGGCCGTAAGCCTAGGAGCACCATGGGACCGTGGAAAAGGTCCAATAATGACTGATGGAGGGGTCCAGTGCTGCGACCTTGGAAAATCAGCCTTGCCGAGCGGGTGGACAGGGGGCGGAGCATCCCGGTCTATCAACAGATCGTTCAGGCGCTCATCCATGACATCCAGCGGGGCAGGCTGTTGCCCGGAACGTTTTTGCCGAGCAGCCGCGAGCTCGCCGGCACGCTCGGGGTCAACCGCAAGACGATCGTGATCGCCTATGACGACTTGATCGCGCAGGGCTGGCTCGCATCCGACGGCACCAGAGGAACGATCGTATCGAGTTCGCTGCCCGAACTCGCGCCACGCCACGCCCCGATCTTGCAGCCGGATACCGGGGCTGACGGCGCCGCACCGGAATTCAAGGTCCGCCCGGCGGCCGATCCACTCCCCGGTTTCGTCGAGACCACGCATCTGACCTTCGATGACGGCGCCCCTGATTCGCGGCTGTTGTCGCCGGATGTGCTGTCGCGCGCCTACCGGACGGCGTTGCGGCAAGCCGTCCGCGGCAATTGGCTTGGCTATGGCGATCCGCGCGGGTCGCCGATCCTGCGCGAGACGATCGCCAATATGCTCACCGCGCATCGCGGCCTGGTGGCGAGCACCGACAATATCTGCATCACCCGCGGCAGCCAGATGGCGATTTTTCTCGCCGCCAGAATCCTGGCCCGGCCCGGTGAGACTGTCCTCGTCGAGGCGCTGAGCTACTCGCCGGCCTGGCAAGCGTTCCGCGCCGCCGGCGCGACCGTCGTCGGCGCCAAGCTCGACGATGACGGACTGGATGTCGCCGACGTCGAACGGCTGTGCCGCAAGCACAAAGTGCGTGCGCTCTATCTGACGCCGCATCATCAGTTTCCGACCACCGTGTCGCTGACGCCGCAGCGGCGCTTGCGGCTTTTGGATCTGGCGAGTCAGTTCGGCTTCGCGGTGATCGAGGACGATTACGATCACGAGTTTCATTTCGAGCAGCAGCCGCTGTTGCCGATGGCAAGCTATGCGCCGCGCCGGACGGTCTATATCGGCTCGATGTCGAAGCTCCTCCTGCCGGGGCTGCGCATCGGCTATGTCGCCGCGGCGCCCGACGTCATTCGGCTGATGGCAAACGAGACCGTCATCATTGATCGTCAGGGCAATGCGCCGACCGAATTGGCGGTGGCGGAATTGATCCAGTCGGGTGAACTGCATCGCCATGCCCGCAAGGCGCTGCAGGTCTATCTCAAGCGGCGCAACGCCTTCGCAGAGCTGTTGCGGGAAAATTTCGACGGCATCATCGACTTCAAAATGCCGGACGGCGGCTTGGCATTCTGGATCACCTTCAAGGATCTATTGGTCCTCGACACCATCGAGATGAGCGTGCCGCGCAGCAAAGTCCGTTTCCTGCCGTCGCGGTCATTCGCGATTGCGCCTTACGAGCAAAGAGGACTGCGGCTTGGCTACGCGAGCCTCACCACCGAGGAAGCAACCGAAGCCGTGCGCCGGCTTCGCCAATTAGCCGACACGACTGTCCGGCCGCAAGCCGTGAAGCAGCATTGATGTCATTGATTATTGCGCAGTGGAATGCTGCTACCGTCTTGTCATTCTAATGAATGGAAGAACTGGTAGCGGAGGACGGATTTGAACCGCCGACACGTCCCTTTTGCCGTGCGCGCGCCGACGACCTCGCATGCGTCCCGGCCAAAATTTGTAAATTCCGGATAATGCCGGCGGCGGAGTTTGAACCTTGAAAATAAAAAAAGCGATTTCGTAAACATCATTGGCCCTAACCAAGAAGGCACCACTCCTTAAACGCACCGAGGGAGATTTCGTTCACTCGCGCCGAAACGTGCCGTGGCGGCATTGCTGCGCGGCCTCGCAGCGACTGAAATCGTCACTTGCGTTTGCGCAAAAGGCTTGTTTCGTCGCCACGAAGCCGAGCCCCCACTCAAGGCAGCGCGCGACGCGCATGAAAAGCCGGCCGTGGTTGATGATGCTCGCCCGGGTCAGCAAGCGCTTCATACCGCTGCGCGAGCTTCAAAAGGGAGTCACGGCAGCCCTTGAAAGCTGGAAATTCCGCAAGAGCCCTGGTTTCCACCGCTCGCTTCTGAAAGTGCTTTCGCGCCACCGCGTCCAGCGTCGTTTCCATGGTCCCCCTCATAACTTGCCCCTTTACGCTGACTTTTTTCTCCAGAGTTTCACAAGCGGACCGTCCACCCCCTAGATCGGATCGCGTGTCGGCCGCGCGGTTTTGCGAATTGATATTTTTGCACGCTTACGCTGTTCGACATTCTTGCATTCATCGTAGACGCCATCCGGCGGGTACGCGCCGACAGCCAGAAAATCCCTGCTAGCGGACAAGCATTGGCGAACCGTTCCGGCCGGCAGCACAGCAGCGTCGCCCGCCTTCACGGCGACAATGCGGCCTTTGGGACCGCCAAATTGAAGCCGAGCCTTAAAAGGACCGCATAATCTAATCCACTCATGGTGATCATCGAAAGTCATCGCCTGCGACGAGTTGAGGGCTTGCATATCGGGAAAGAAGAAGATCACCGAAGACTTACGGGGCAGGTTAGAAAACTGACCTAATTGGTGTAGCAAGTTGAACTTAGGCCCCATTGCCGCCACTGCGCCGATTTCGCTAAGGTCACGCGAATCCTTGCGACCGCTTGCGCATAACTCGCAAATGTCAAAACGCTTCACATTCGGTTGTATTTTTGCGCTCGTTTGGGGCGGGATTGTTGATGGGAACGCGGCTTCAACGCTTAAATTGACGTGTACCGGCGAACTGACTAACACGCGCGAAGACGGTGTCAGACTTGGCCAATGCGATTTGAATTTCATCCCGGTGAAAGAAATGGATGAGATAGAAAATATTTGCGGAATACCCGGAACCGTTGACACGCCCGCTGAAAATCAATGTCGAATACGAGCGGTCGTCTCACCCGATCCAATTCCTGCCGCAGATCACACGAAGTTATACAAGGTGCTTGAAGCGTGGTCGGTAGATAAGCGAGCCAAATAACGCTCCGTACGCCGTTACCGGGTCAAACTTTCCCGTAGTTTGCAATGGCTCCCCATTTGCCGACGGCGGCAATATTTTCCCGTTATTTTCCCGTTTGTTTAACGGCAATGTATGGGCGCGCGTTTCAAGCTGCCTGCATTTTCCCTGTTATTTGCAGGCGTTGCGAACCAGGCTCCACAGGCCGGGTCCTCCCACCGTTCAGAGCGCCCGGCGGTTTGCCGCCGACCGCATGGCCGTGGCTCCCCAGGCGACTGACCCGGCTTAAACGTCACTTGTATTTCCTTGTTATTTACAAGCCATCACCCTTGCCCGTTTCATTATTTTCCCGTTTGTTTAATGGACTTCAAGGACTTCCCATAGCCGATTGACGACGAAGGCCGACACCGGATCGCGGTCTGGGCTATGCCGCGAGCTTCATTGCGATCGGTCTTGTTGATTTGCGCCTGCATCACCGCCCGCATGTGCCGCGTCTCAACACAGATCACCGGCAAGCCGGCTTCGGCGAGTGCGCTGTAAAGCCATTGCGATAATGGCCTGGCTTCCAACCCGATCCGCTTGAACCGATAGGCTGGGTTCTTGAGCACTTTGAGCAGAGCTTTAGGCTCGCTCGGCACCTTCACTTCCCGAACGATCTTGCCGGGGTCATCCACAATGCAGACGCTGGTCTGCTTGACCGAAACGTCCAGTCCCGCAAAATAGTCCATGCTGCGCTTCTCCTTCTGATGCTTGAGCCCGCCCACGCGGACCTCGTTTCACCATCAGCCTGAAGCGCAGCACCACAAATCTCCAGCTATCCACAAGCTCGCCGGCCGATTACCCCATCTTCCGGAGGTAAAGCGGACATGGATTTAATGTGCGTTGATGTCCGCTTATGACCGATAGTGTTGAAAAAGTCCCAAAATGTTAAATGCCGATTTTCCCGCCGAAACATAAAACAAGCGGCACTCGCTGGTCGACATACTCTCAGACCCGGCGCCGAGATCACCGGTGAGAGCAGCGCGGTTTGATGCTTCCCCCCACATCATCTTGACATGGGCGTACCTACGGCTCTTAAAATTTTTTGCTCAGCGAGGCAAAAAGACTTTTTCAACAGTATCGACCCAAAGCGGCGGTTGATCGCGGGGATAGTTGGCGTGCGCGCGGGCACGGCCTGATACTCAGGCATGCATCATATGCTGGATTTGGAGGCA
>Ga0209448_10000243_pt1 | contig 19761 bp, 18 predicted proteins | sample BogFormECP14_OM2_FD_188245 | JGI IMG/M metagenome (GOLD analysis project Ga0209448, IMG submission 188245) | Bog forest soil microbial communities from Calvert Island, British Columbia, Canada - ECP14_OM2 (SPAdes) (version 2) | ecosystem: Environmental > Aquatic > Freshwater > Wetlands > Bog ... | reverse complement strand
ACAAAAGGAACACAGCAACATCATGGAAACAGGAACCGTAAAGTGGTTTAACGATGCCAAGGGCTATGGTTTTATCAGCCGCCAGAATGGCGAGGACGTTTTCGTTCACTTCTCCGCCATCCAGGCAAACGGGTTTCGCAGCCTGCAGGAAGGTCAACAAGTTCAGTTCGACGTGGTAAAAGGCCCGAAGGGCTGGCAGGCAGAGAACGTCAAAGGCGTCTAGGCCACAACCAAAATTCGGAAAAAGAAGGCGGCCCGCAAGGGTCGCCTTTCTTTTTTGTTTGAACCTCAGGCCGCCAGTTCGGCTTCGGCGACTGTGGCGTAGAAACGAAAGAAGCTTTCCACCCTTATGACTTCCAGAGCCTGGTGGATGCGCTGATTCACGCCCACTAAGCCGAGGGTGCGTCCATCTTTTTGCCGGGTGACACAGGCGCCGACCAGCGCTCCAATTCCGGCTGAATCGGCCAGGGGTACATCCGTGAAGTCGAGAATGAGGGCGTGCGAGTTGTCGGCGCGTACCTTCGATTGAAAACCGAATACATTAGCCAGCGTCAGTGGTCCGGCTAGGCGGAAAATGCGGATTCCTTCCCGCGACCCGGGAAGATCTTCGATGCGCAATGGCGGATCGGGCATGAGAAATGTTAACGGCGAATGACAGCGTGAATGTTAAAAACAGGTTAATTTGGGAAGAGCTCGCCTCCGGACCATCTCAATTACAATGCTTGCCGGATTCAAAATGAGGAAACGAAATGCTATCAAGCACGCGCCGAAACTTTTTGAAGACTACCGCCGCCGCAACCGCTTCGCTGGCGGCGTTTAAGAGTTCATTGCTTTGGGCCGCACCTGCAACCGGCGCACAGGCCTGGACGACGTCGAAGAACCGCAGATTTGAGCGGATCGAAGCGCCGCGTTGGCGTGCCGCGACCGCAAACCCTTCTGGAAGCATTCAAATCGATCCCGCCGTCCGCTATCAGAAGGTCCTGGGTTTTGGCGCCGCCTTCACCGATGCGTCTTGTTACTGGTTTGCGAAACTGAGCCCTCAGGAGCGGCAAGCCCTGCTTTCTGACTTTTTCGGACCCGCGGGTCTGCAGCTTTCGGTTTGCCGCACCTGCATTGGAGCGAGCGATTATTCCACCAGTGCCTATAGTTTAGACGACAGCCCGGAGCCCGACCCGGATCTGAAGAAATTCAGTATTGAGCATGACCGCGCGTATATCTTGCCGACGTTGCGCGCCGCGCGCGGCGTAAATCCGGAACTGTTTCTGCTTTCCTCCCCATGGAGTCCTCCTGGATGGATGAAAGCCGGAGGTTCGCTGCTGGGTGGGTCCATGCGCAAAGAATACTTTGCTTCGTATGCGGAATACTTCGTGAAGTTTCTGCAAGGCTATTCCGCCGAGGGGGTCAAGATCAACGCGGTTACCATCCAGAACGAAGTCGATACCGACCAGAACGGGAGAATGCCAGCGGCTTTGTGGGGACAGGAATACGAAATCGAATTCGTGGGAAAATTTCTCGGGCCTGCGTTCGAGAAAGCGTCTATCGACACCAAAATTTGGGTGCTCGACCACAACTACGCTTTGTGGGGTCGGGCGCTCGATGAATTGAGCGATCCCTTAATCAGCAAATACGTGGATGGGATCGCATGGCACGGCTATTACGGCACTCCGGACGCCATGACACGAGTCCACGATGCCTTTCCCACCAAGAACGCCTACTGGACAGAGGGTGGACCCGACTACACCAGCCCCGACTACAAGACAGATTGGGCCAAATGGTCCCACACATTTAGCGGAATTCTGCGGAACTGGGCGCAATGCATCGTCGGATGGAATTTAGTCCTGGACGAAAAGGGAACGCCAAACATCGGTCCCTTCCCTTGCGGCGGCGTGGTGACCGTCGACTCCAAGACCCACGAAGTTACACAGAGCGGGCAATACTGGGCTTTCGCTCATTTTTCCAAGGCGATTCGGCGTGGGGCGCAAGTGATCGCTTCTCGGGGGGATTTGCATGGTATCGACCACGTGGCTTTTGAGAACCCGGACGGCGGCCGCGTTCTGGTGATCACGAACCAGGGTGACGGACAGGCGGTTGAGTGTCAGGTGGGGGCCCAAGCGCTGAGCTTGACGCTTGATCCAGATTCGGTGACAACCTTGATTTGGTGAGTTCTGCTGGTTACTCTCCACCGACGGTTAGGCCGTCGATGCGGATGGTGGGCGAGGCCACGCTACCGCGGAATTCCAGGTCGCTGCCGATCTCGGAAATATTGCAGAACATGTCTTTGAGATTACCGGCTACTGTGATCTCTTCTACCGGATAGGCTAATTCGCCGTTGACGATCCACATGCCCGAGGCTCCGCGGGAGTAATCGCCGGTGACTAAGTTCGCTCCGTGACCGAGAAACTCGGTTACGTAGAGGCCGTCTTTAATCTCGGCAATTATTTGGGTCGGTGTTTTCGGCCCCGGTTCGAGGAAGTAATTTCCAGGGCCGATGCCGGGCGTCCCAGCGAGTCCGCGAGAGGCGTTGGCGGTGGTTTCCAGACCCAACTTCTTCGCGGTGTAGGTATTCAGCAGGTACGACTTCAGAATCCCGTTTTCAATCACCAGCGTGCGGCGCGTGGGAATGCCTTCGCCATCGAAGGGCGAGGTGCCAAAGCCGCCGGGCATGGTGCCGTCATCTACCACGGTGACGTTCGGTCCGGCAATTTTCTCGCCGAGCTTGCCCGCGAGGAACGAGGCTCCGCGATAGACCGAGTCGCCGTTTACGCCCTCGAAAATGTGTTCGAGCATGGAGCCGGCGACCATGGGATCGAGCACCACCGGCACATGCGCCGTCTTTACCTTGCGCGCTCCGAGGCGGCGCAGGGTGCGGCGGGCGGCTTCTTTTCCGACCTGTTCCGCCGAGTCGAGCTTCGCCAGGCTGCGCGCCACTGAATACCAGTAATCGCGCTGCATGCCTCCCTTCTCGTCTTCGTTCTGGGCGATGGGCACAACGGCAACCGAACAGTACGACCGGCGATATTCGCCTACAAAGCCGTGAGAATTGGCCAGAAGTTTTCTTCCGGTGGCGGCGTCGAACGATCCGCCCTCGGAGTTTTTGATGCGGGGATCGGTGTCGAGCGCGGCCTTTTCGGCGCGCCGCGCGTACTCAATGCGCTCGGCGCCGGGCAGCGAATAAACGTCTTCGTGATAAAGATTGAGGTCGCCGGAAAGCGATCCGAGCTTCGCTGCGTCGGGAATTCCGGCGTAGGGATCTTCGGAACAGATCTTCGCCAGTTCTAGCGCGGACTTCAGCATGCGCTCGATGCCGGCGGCGGAGAAATCGCTGGAATAGGTGCTGGCCGCGCGCTGTCCGAAGAAGACGCGGACGCCGATGGCGCGTGAGCCTGACTCCTTCAGGGTTTCGACCTGGCCCAGTCGCACCACGGTGGAAAATTCATCACCTTCGCGGACGACGCACTCGGCGGCTGTTGCTCCGCCTTTCATCGCGCGGCTGACTACGTCGGTGGCAAGTTCCTTGAGGTCGATTGCGAGTTTTGTTTCGCTGGGTTCTAGTGTTGTCGTCATTTCGAAAGTCAAAATCTACCACAGAGGCACGGGGGACACAGGGATGCACAGGGAAAACCAAAACCTTTGTCTTTTGCTCTTCTCCGTGACTCTGTGTCTCTGTGGTGAGAATTGCTGTTACTGCATGAATCCGCCGGTTTCCCGCTTCGCGGTGCCGCCGACGGTCAGGCGGTCGATCTTGATGGTCGGGATGCCTACGCCTACGGGAACGGCCTGTCCATCTTTGCCGCAGGTGCCGACGCCTTCGTCGAGCTTCAAGTCGTTGCCCACCATCGAAACCCGCGTCAGCACATCGGGTCCGTTGCCGATCAGGGTTGCGCCTTTGATCGGGGCCGTGATCTGTCCGTTTTCGATGAGATAGGCTTCCGACGCCGAGAAAACAAATTTGCCGTTGGTGATGTCGACCTGCCCGCCGCCGAAGTTCACCGCGTAAACGCCGTTCTTTACCGAACGAATGATGTCGCCGGGGTCGTCTTGTCCGGCCAGCATGTAGGTGTTGGTCATGCGCGGCATGGGAATGTGCTCATAACTCTCACGGCGTCCGTTGCCGGTATCGGCCAAGCCCATCAGCTTCGAGGAGAGTTTGTCGCTGAGATAGCCCTTGAGAATTCCGTTCTCGATCAGCACGGTTTCCTGCGTCGGCTGGCCTTCGTCGTCCACGTTCAAGGAGCCACGGCGCCACGGCATCGTGCCATTGTCAACCACGGTGCACTTCTCGCTGGCCACTCGTTTGCCGATCAGGCCGGCGAATGCCGACGTCTTCTTGCGATTGAAGTCGGCCTCCAGGCCGTGGCCCACGGCCTCGTGCAGCAGAACGCCGGGCCATCCTGGACCGAGCACGACTTCCATGTCCCCGGCCGGAGCTTCGCGCGCGTCGAGTTGCAGAATCGCTTGGCGCGCGGCTTCTTTGGCAAAAAATTCTGGAGTCTTGTCGCTGAAGAAGAAGTCGAGCGCAACCCTGCCGCCGCCGCCCGATGAGCCTCGGCCTGAAGTCGCATCTGTCTTCGCGATGCAGGAAACATTCACGCGCGCCAGCGGCTGCGAGTCTTCCGCAAACGTGCCGTCGGAGCCGACCACCAGGATGGTCCTCAGTTCGTCGGCATAGCTGGCGCGCACTTCCTTGATCCGCGGATCGTATCCGCGAGCGGTGCGATCGGCACGCATCAGCAGTTCGACCTTGGCGGTAATGTCGGCGTCCACCGACGGCAACGCTACCGGATACAGGCTGCGGGCCGGCTTCTGCTGGAATCCGGCGACCGTCGATTTGGCGGGCGCGCTCGCGATCAGCGCGGCGGTGCGGGCAGCATGCAGAATTCGCCGCGGAGAAAGATCGTCGGTGTAGGCATAGCCGGTGCGCTCTCCGGAAACGACGCGCACGCCGCAGCCTGCCGAAATTCCCTGCGAGGCGGACTTGACCAGCGATTCATCCACCATCAGCGAGGTCGAGGTCAGGTATTCGAAATAAAGGTCGGCGTAGTCGCCGCCCGCCGAGAGCGCGGCGGCCAGATAGGTCTCGAGATCTTGATTCGTGAGCCCGTAGTGCTCGAAGAAGAAACGTTCCTGGGTGGCAATCACCATATTTGGATGCCCTTGGCTTTGCAAACGACTCTCAGCGGTTTACAGCATTATCCCACGATTGGAGGAGGTCACGACCATGACCAAGATTACGGAAGTCAGACCGTGGCGCGCCGGAGCGAAACCAAACAATTTCTAGGTCCAGGGATCACTGACACCGGCTTACGCGGGGCGAATAATCCTCCCTACATGACCCCAGACTCGCTCAGCCAAATGCTCTCCGGCTTTCTCGAGGGCGCCCGCGCCGCGGTGGTGGTGGAAGACGGCGCCATCGCGTTCGATCTGGCAGACGCGAAATATTCGGTTTCGGGCGAGTACCACAAATGCCTGCTGCACCTTTGGTCGAACGAGCGGAATTTCGTGCGGCGGGTGCTGGATGCGGAAATCAAGGCGACCACGCTGCGATTGCAGGTACAGCGCATGGGGCAGAATCATCCGACGCGGTTGGACTTCTGCCGCGATCGCGATCAGCGCTCGCCCGGCGCGCGTCGAGCGGAGCGGGTTGCCTATGAGCCTCGTCTGCGCCGGGCGCTCGAGAGGAACTTTCCTGGGTGGACTGTCGTCCGGCTCACCACCAGCATGGATCTCGAACACTCCTTTGGCCCGGCCCACTTGCGCGGATGGCTTCGACTGGGGCAGCGCGCGCTCGCCGTCGTGGGAGTGAACGACCAGGAGACGCAAGCGACCGTCGATGGCGCGCTGACCGTTGGAATTCTTTGGCTGGAAGCGTGCCGCACGGCGCAGCGGGAACGCTGTGTGGTCGAGGGGCTGGCGCTGATTGTGCTCAAGGGCACCGTTGCTCTGACTCGCCAGCGTATGGCGCATCTGCATCCCACGGCCGCGAAATGGTCGTTGTACGAATTCGATCAACGGGAGGATGCGCTCGTTCCGGTGGATACTGGCGATTGCGGTAATCTGGCGACTCGCTTGGTGCGTTCCGTCGATGAAGGGTTGGCGCGCGAACGCTTTGCGGAATCGATCGCGCGGATTCGCGGCATTCTGCAGCAATCAGAAGTCGTGGTGCTCACGCCCGCGTTGATTTCATTCCGGCGCCATGGCCTCGAATTTGCCCAGGCGCGGATTGCGCATGATCCCCGAAGCTTCCAGCGCAACGAGGAAATCGCTTTCGGTGTAGGGCCAGAAGAGCGCGTTCTCGATGCGGCGACCGAAACACAGTTTGCCGATCTGGTGCGGCTGGCTGCGGCCGTCCGACGGAAGGACGGTCCAAAAAACCACGCGTTGTGGCGAATGTGTCCGGAGCGTTGGCTGGAATCGCTGGTGTTCGACAACATTGCGGCGCTCGATGGACGACTGCGGCCGGAGCCGGTTTATGCTCAGGTACCCGCGTTCGCCGCCGCAGATCGAGCGATGATTGACATTCTGGCGGTGACTCGTGAGGCGCGACTGGCGGTGATCGAACTCAAAGCCGACGAAGATATCCACCTTCCGCTGCAGGGCGTCGATTACTGGTCGCGCGTCGCCTGGCACCAGAGCCGCGGAGAGTTTGCGCAATTCGGGTATTTTCCGGGGTAGGAGATCTCACAGCAGAAGCCGCTGCTCATGCTGGTCGCGCCCGCTCTGCACGTGCATCCCACGACCGATATAATCCTGCGTTATCTTTCACCGGAGATTGATTGGGAAGTGCTGGGAATTGACGAACACTGGCGGGAAGATATCCGGATCGTGTTCCGGAAAAGACCGCAGCGTACGCCGGTTCGGGCGGCGTAGAGCCTTTCACCGCCGAGACGCAGAGAGCGCCGAGAAAAGCTTCTTGGGGTTCCTGAAAAACCTCAGGCACTCAGGTTCAGCTCCTGATGCTCTTCCGCAGCATTACGAGTTGTCCGAGGTGATACGCATTGTGATCGGCCACCAGCAGTGCCTCGCGCAAAAGAGTTTGCCCATCACCCCAGGGAAGCCGTGCGTAGAGATCTGCCCTCTGGTCGGAGACAAGCTGCTCCATCGCCTGCAGGTCCTTCTTGAACGCGGACACACTCGCAGTCCACGCTTTCTCATCCGAAGGCGCTTCGGACGCAGGCCAGTATCCTTCGGGCCATGCCGGGGAGACATGCTTCGAGTTGCGGCTGAACTCCAGGATGTCACGCTGAGCGAGGCGCATGTGCTCGAGCAGCATCCAGGCGGTGTGCGGGAAGTTGGCAACTTTGACTCCGACGAGTTGGGCGGGCCAGTCAGCCAATGCGTCGTCGAAATTGATATGCGCCCCGCCGCCCTTCAACAAGTGGAGCAGGTGGTCGCAGAGAGATTGGTCGACCGGTGCCGGTCGCGCCGCTGGCTTCTTCTTTGATTGCGGCTTAGGCGATGTTTTGCTGGCACTTTTCACCATACCGATCCCATTGTATGAAGGCTCATGTCGAATAGAGAAGTCCAAACATGATTGGTTGTCGGTCAATGGCTCGGCTTGGACGGGGCCCTTCGGCTCCGCTCAGGGCAGGCTCCGCTCCGTCACCACACGAGCTAGCGACCATCGACTAACGACTGATTCAGCTTCGGGATTTCGCTTTCCGGTGCTTCGCCTTTGTACACCCTTCCGATGCCGCGCACCAGGCGGCGCATGGGCAGTTCTCCTTTGGCATCGGAAAAGAAAATTTCGCCTGCTCGGGTTCCGCGATAGCACCAGCGCTTCAGGATGGCCAGATGCTCCATGCGCTCGATCGCGCTGGCTGGTTTCGACGCGGGAAATTCCGCCAGCGCTGCCTGGATGCGGGCTTCCATCGATTGGGACTTGGTGTGTTCCGCACCAGAGATGGGAAAATCGAACGGACCCGCAAGGGCGCCGGCGTCAACGCGGAATAAAGCGATGCTGTCCCGCCGCGGGGAGGCTGGTGCGGACTTCTGCACGATTATGGCGTGCGCCTGGTCAATCCTGCGGACGAATTCGGGCAACTGCTGCAACACGGGAGCGAGTTTGTCGAGCCGCGCATGAATGGCGGCGGCCGTCTCGAACTCCATTTTCGCCGAGGCGTCGTCGCGCTCGACCGCCATCTGCCGCTTTAACGATTCGCCACGCGAGTCCAGAAAAGTTTCGACCCGCACCACCTCGGCGCGATACTCGTCGTCGGTACAGCCGCGAAAGCAGGGTGCCAGACACATCTTCATCTCGGAGTATACGCAGCCGGGAAATTTCGGATCGGGATGGAGATCTTCCACGCAGCGGCGCATTTTGAAAAAGTCGAGCGCGTCGTTCATGAACTTTTCCGCTGCCACACGCGACGCGAATGGCCCGTAATAGATATTCTTTCCTGAAATCCGTCCCAGCCGCGTTGTGATCGAGGCACGGGGGAATTCATTTTCCAGATGGAGTTTGACCAGCGGAGCGAAGCGCAGCCGCAGGCGATTCGAGTAGGTCTTGGGAAAAGCCGACCGCAGTACCTGGTAGAGGACGAATCCAGATTCGAAATCGGAGCCGGTCAGCGTGTATTCGATCCAGCGGACGCGATCGCGCAGGTTGAGTCGCTTCGTCCGCTCCTCCGGCTTGGAAAGCAACCTCTGCAGCCGCCGGCGGAGGTTGGCGGTCTTGCTGATGTAGGGCTCGGAGTTCGCGTCTTCGCCGCGCAGAAGAAACACGGCGGGGGCGGCGGCTATGGCGGAGAAGATCTCGGCGTCACGTTCCGGGCGGAACTCTATGCGCTCGGTCTGCACTTGCCGATTCTAATTCGGATTCAACAGCAAGTGCTTAACCACAGGGGACACAGAGAGGCACAGGGGAACACAGGGAAGGCTATCCGAAGCTGGCGCTCTTGAACTTTTGGCGGAAGTCCGGGCCGTTCATCTTCACGATGCGGCACATCTCCTGGAGGCGGGAACGCATGCGCTCACCGATGCGGTCGCCGAGGGTTTCTTCGCGAGCGGCCGCACGCGCGGACGACAGCGACGGTGACCGGGTCACACTTGCGGCCGGCTCGTCGGCAAAATTCGTGGTGATAATCGTGGTTCGATTGTCGTTATAGCGCGTGTTGAGGATCAGGCTGACCGTGTCCCATACCCACTCGCTCGGTTTCACGGCGCCGAGTTCATCGAGCAACAGCACATCGGCTTCAAACACCGGCCGCAGCACCTGCAGTTCTGTCGCCTGGACGGAATCGTTGTAGGAATTCTGAATCTGTTTTAGCAGTTCGCGATAGTCGCAAAAAAGGCAGGCGCTTCCCCGGGCCGCGATGAGTTCTTTAAGAATGCCCACCGCGAGATGGGTCTTGCCGGTCCCGATGCCACCGACCAGCAGTAGCCCCTTGCCGTCTCGCGGATTAAACTCCTGCACGAAGTGCGACGCGCTGATCTGGGCGAGCGCAATCGAAGGATCGGCTCCCGTGAAATCGGAATCGAAGTTCGAGAGCTCACAATGTTCATATCTCTTGGGAATGCGCGCCGCTGCGATCAAGGCGCCGCCTCGCGCCTGCAACTGGCAATCGCAGCGCGTCACACCACGCTCCGGCGCTCCCGGAACTGGCTTCCATCCCGAGCCCGCGCACAGGGGGCAAACTTCGGCTGCTGTTTTCATTTGTGTTTAGACTGTGTACTTAAACTCTGCACCCGCACTGGCCTGTGCCGCAACTCAAAACCGTTGGCCGTCTGTGTACATCCTGTGGAGAGCGTCTGCGGGTTGTGGAGAAGCGTCGAGAACCGAGGAAAACTGCCTTGCGGTAGACCGCCGACAAGAAACCGGCAAACTCTGGCACTTTCGGCTCATCTCCCATTACTACTGGAACAGCCGTTCGTTTCGGGTGTCAAAACCGGCTACTGGCACGTGTTTCCCATTGACAATCCCGCAGCATAGGGGAGAATTGACATCGCCGGTGCTCGCGCTTTGAGCTTTCCTCCCCGGCTGAAGGCGCGGGAACCGTAACGACTAGTGTCAGGAGAGAGCATGAATAAAGCTGATCTGGTTGACCGGATCGCCGGAGCCTGCGGTATTTCAAAGGCGCAGGCGACGACCGCGATCGACACCACCGTGGACAGCGTCACAACTGCCCTTAGAAAAGGGGACCGTGTAGCCTTGATTGGATTCGGCACGTTCTCCGTCTCGCAGCGCAAGGCCCGCAATGGCCGAAACCCGCAGACGGGTGCCACTATCAAGATCGCTGCTCGTAGGGTCGCCAAATTCACTCCCGGGAACGAACTCAAGAAAGTGGTGAATAAAGGTAAGTAAGGGGCCCCAGAATTCTTGGATACGCGTGAGACGGCAGGGGGTCGGCCCTGCCGTTTTGCTTTCAGGTCGCAGGTCGCAGGTGTCAGGTCTCAGCGCTCGGAGGCGAGGGTTTTCCTGAGACCTAACACCTGGAACCTGACACCTGGGTTGCTGAATCCTTCCTAACTCCGGTAGAATCAAATGTCTGAATCGAGGATTAGGAACTGACATGAAAACAGCCATTCATCCACACTACAGCGAGATCCGCGTGCATTGCGCTTGCGGCAACGCATTCGTGACCCGCTCCACCCACAAGGGCGACATCAGCGTTGAAATCTGCGCCGCCTGCCATCCCTTCTTTACCGGCAAACAGAAGCTCATGGACACGGCTGGCCGCGTGGAGCGCTTCCGCCGCAAGTACGCCAAGAGCGATGCCGGAAAAGCCGAAGCCGCGAAAGCCGCCGATACAGCGAAGAAGTAATTTCCACTCAGAAACGCGCATTCTTGCAAGCCTCCTCTAACGGGAGGCTTTGCTTTTTGCAGTCCTAACAGGGATTCAGAGCGCTGTCCCTTGTGCAGGGTCTCAGGATTTCTGCTGCTTTTGGGCAGCGGCGCGGGCCTGGAGGGCGATGGTAACCGCGCTCAGCATATCGCCGGCGGGAGCAGGTTTGCCGGTCCAGATTTCGAACTGCCGCGCGGCCTGTTGCACGAACATCTCGACGCCTGAGATGACGGCGATTCCCTTGGCGCGCGCGACCTGTAGCAGGTGCGTCTCGACCGGGTCGTACACCATGTCGAAGACGAGGCGGGCCTGAATCTCCTCGTCTTTGAGTGGGCAATCGCGCGTGTTTCCCATGCCAACCGGAGTGGCGTTGATGATAACGTCGAAGGCGGTCTTGCGGAGATCCGCTCGTTTGATCGTCCGAGCCTTGGCCTGGCGGGCGAGCTTCTGGGCCTTGGCGGCAGTGCGATTTAGTATCCAGACTTCGGCGCCGCGCTCTTTGAGGCCGAAGGCCGCGGCACGGGCCGCGCCCCCGGCGCCGAGCACGAGAACTTTCGCGTTCTCGATGGTGAGGCGTTGCTCGACGGGGCGAACCACGCCGGCGATATCGGTGTTGAAACCGTAGAGCTTGCCATCCTGTCCGCGGACAACGGTATTGCAGGCGCCGATCTTGGCTGTGTGTGCGTCGGTGTTGTCGAGATACGGAAGGATGGCCTGCTTGTACGGCATGGTGATGCTGAGGCCGTGAAGGGGAATCTCGCGCACGCAGCGGATGAGATCCTTCAGCGTTTTGGCGTGGAGAGGAAGATAAACGCCGTTCACGTTCTCGCGGCGCAGCGCCGCGTTCATGATGATGGGCGAGAGTGAATGTTCGATGGGATCGCCCGCGACTCCATAGATGCGAGTGGCGGCGTCGACTTGATCGATGCGGTAGATACTGCGCAGATCCGCCGCACTGACCTGACCGGGCGCGGTTCTGAGACCGGCGCTGGGATCGACCGCGCCAAAAGTGAACGTGCTGCCGGCGCGAACGCCGAGCACGCGGCTGATAATGCCTTGTTCCCCCATACACAACCCGATCAGCGCGTTCTTGTCACTCTCGGTCTGCAGAAACTTCATCATGGCCACGTTGTCGTAGAGCGTGGTGGCAGTGGTGACGACTTTGTAGTAGTCGGCTGGGACCTTCAGCATTTTCTCCAGCGTCTCATCGAGATTGCGCGTGGCACGGAAATCATGGAACGACAGGATGAGTCCGGCGCGGCTGCGCAGGCGCGCAATCGCTTCGGGCTTCGACTTCAGTGCGCTTTGCACTTCCAGATCCACAATCTGAAAGCCCGCGGCATGGGCCTTGATGAGCACATCTAGCTGAGACGCCAGCGATCCCTTGAACCTGCCACCATTGTCAGCGCGGCGGCAGGTTCCGATGGCGGTGACATACTGATGGGTTTCAAGAAAACGATGGATCTTGGGAAGCGCGGTCAAGGGCTGCTTGAGGTAGTCCAAGCGGAACTCGAGGAAGGGGTTATCCCGGGCCATGGACTCGGCGGCATCGAGCATGTCCTCGACTGTGTCGCCGCCCAGCGCAAGGCAGACCCTAGGCAGGCGCATGGGCAGAAAACGGGGTGCGAGTGTGGACGACGAAGCCAAGACCATTTGTTTTCAACAACGGCGCGATATTACAGGGGTGTAGGCGCAGATGCAACATTAAGGTTGGCGAAAGCCTCAGGAAGCACTTTGGGAGCAAGAGGGCTAAACACCCTCGTAACCTTGACCCTTCTCCTAGCGCTTGTTACTTTTCGGCTGTAACCCTTGTCTTCCTAGAGAGATAGCTGGGCGTCCCCGGAAGGGCTTGGAGTCGGAGATAACATGAAGAAAACAGGATTGTTATTGCTGTTGACGGTGATGGCGACCTTCGCGGTGGCCCAGGAGACGACGACGGCGGCGGTAACGCCCGATGCGTCCGGAATCATCAACACGTCGGTCAATGTGCCATTCGTACGTTTCCAGACGCCTACGCCGGCAGACATTTACTGCGCGGGATTTCTCACCAGAGACAGGATTCCCGACGCGAACTACGTGAACGGGGGCCTGCAAACACCGACCTCAACCAAGTTCGAAACCGGTGAATTGGTCTACCTGGCAGGGACCGGATATCAGGCGGGACAAGTGTATTCCATCGTCCGTGAAATGCGGGACGTCAACGAGTACGAAATCTATCCGGGGCAGAGAAAAGTGCTGGCTGCCGCGGGACGCCCTTACGGGGAAATCGGGAGGGTGCGGATCGTCGATACCCGCAGTCACTCCGCCATCGCCCAAGTGGAATTCAGTTGTGATCCCATCAACCCGGGAGATGTCGCCGTGCCTTTCGTGGAGAGACCGCCGGTTGCGTTCCACGTGCCTGGACATTTTGACCGCTTCGCGCCCGCCAATGGGAAACTGAGCGGACGAATCGTCCTCGGTAAGGACTTCGACGCCGTGCTCGGTACCGGCATGAAACTCTATATGAACATGGGTTCGAACCAAGGCGTAAAAGTGGGCGACTATTTCCGCGTTGTGCGTACCTACACTGCTACCTTGCGCGACCCGGTAGACTCGCTCTCCTTCGCCGCTAAGACTTCAGAAGATACGCAGATGCGGCCCCCGACTTTTGAGGCCGATCGCTTCACCAGAACTAAAGGGCCGAACATTCACGTAGCCGATCTACCGCGCCGCGCCGTGGGCGAAGTGGTAGTTCTTAACGTAACCCCGACCGCATCGTCCGCCATGGTCGTCTTCGCGCTGGAAGATGTGCTGGCCGGCGACACGGTGGAACTGGACGAACAGCAGTAGGAACACAACAGTATGGGATTGGAAACGAAGGGGAGAGCGAATCTCCCCTTCTTCTTTTGTCCGGAGTACGCGTAACGAAGTCGAGTGCTCGCCGCGCGAGTCTAAACCTTGGGTGAGACTTCAGCGGAAGAAGCGGATTTTCGGATTCCCCGGAATCATCGCGCCAGCGACGAGGGTTACGACGATCACAATAACGAGTTCCATGTTGCCCTCACAATGTTGCTCTAGCAATTAAACAACCAGCACTCAGCTTACGGTCTCTCGCCGAGAATGCAAGTTACTCATGTGGGGGTAGACGCGCAGGATGCGGTGCGGAAGCTGTGAAAAGGTGATCGGGAGCAAATTCAGCAGGGAACTTCGGTGTCGGCGTCGGAAAAGACTTCGGCGGTGAACGCCTCTATGGTTACGTGCCTGCGCCAGGCGTCCGGCGGCAAGCCGGCCTTCCGGCAGGTTTGGTCCAGAAAAGTTTCGCGGTCCCAAACATTTTCGACGGAAACCTGGGGCAGCAGCAGGCCACGGCGAGCGCCATCCGAGATGAGCAGACCGTGGCGACCGACTTCCACCGCGTCTGGATGAATCGGGAAAAGAGGAGATAGCACGCTCAGAGAAACCTCGAGCCGGGAGGCTTCTTCCTTCGTGACCGGCAAGAACCTGGAGTCTTCGAAAGCGGCAGCGCGGGCCGTCTCGGCCACGGCACGATACAGAGGCGCGATGGGCATAGCATAGCCGACGCATCCTCGAAGTTGGCGGTCGCCGTGTAGATCGGCGGGTAGACGATCGCCGCGGAGATAAAGGGTGGTGAAGACGCCCCGCGGCTCCGACAACCTGGTCAGAAGAGGCGGCTCCGTCGCGAAGGGCCGGTGTTCCAGAACGGAAAGAATCGCTTCGTGCGCGATGCGGAGCAAGGTCCCGCGGTGCTCGAGAGAAAATTCTGGGGATAGCAGGGTGGGCCGAGCCTCATCGCGCGCGGTCAGATTTTCAGTCGGCTTTTCAGACAGCTTGGACATCGCGCTTTCTCCGCCGGGCTAGGACGAAGGAACGGCGTCGTCGCTTTTCCGATTTGCGGTCGATCCGCGACCAGAAGGCAACGAAGTAGTCGAGTGCGGAAACCAGCGAAAGCAGAACCATGAACCAGATCGCGACCCAGGCAATCCAGTAGACCGGAAAAATGTAAATGCCGTGCACGGGCCACTGGTGCCAGCGGCGAGCCAGAATCACGGCCACGACAGATATGATCTGCACCAGCATCTTGAATTTGCCCAACTCGCTCGCTTGAATCGTAAAACCTTCGGAGGCGGCAATGGAGCGCAATCCGCTTACCAGAAACTCGCGGCCGATGACCACCACGGCCATCCAAGCCGGTACCAGCGCGGGATTGAACTGCACTAGCGTGATGAAAGCGGCGGCGACCAGCAACTTGTCGGCGAGCGGATCGAGCAGCATGCCGATGGTGGTGATCTGGTCGCGTTTGCGCGCCAGATAACCGTCAATGCCGTCGGTGATCGAAGCCAGGATGAAAACCGCCGAGGCCAAGGCTTCTCTCTCCCCGGTCTGCTCGGTCGCGAAGCGTGGGGTGCAGAGAATCCAAATGAGAAGCGGGATCGCGGCGATGCGGGTGAGCGTGATGTAGTTAGGAAGATTCACGCGATGACTGAGCCAAGGCCGCGAGGGCGGTCACTGTGATTATGCTCTACATCTGAGGCCAAGGCAACGGACATGAGGACAGGTAGTGGGCTGTTTTGAATTTCACACTCTTGAGGCTGACCGTGTGGCATGTTTGTAGACCATCCGACACGCAACTCCGGCTATTACTATCGAAATCGCGATGACGGCAAAGTGTGCGTACCAAACGATTAGTCCTGAAAACCAAGCATCCGGCATCTTGCGCCGTATTGCTAATGTCGCGAGAGTTGCAGGCACCGAGAGCGCAGAGTAGGAGAATAACGCCGAAATGGCCCCGGCTAGAATGCTCTCACACAGGTTCTTAATCTTCATGCCGCTACCGTCCGATCATGCAACTGTACTACCTAATTACCTTTGCGCTTCTTTATACCCGGCGGCCTTCGCTTCGGCTTCGGTCATGAATTTTCCGGACTTGGTCTTGCCATACCAGCGGCCGTTCTTGTGATAGACGCCACTCTCGGTGTTGACCCAGACCTTGCCGCTGGCCTTAGCGGCTGCGATCTCCTGACTGGTCGGCGCGGCCGCCGCCGCCTTGGGCGTCGTTTTGGGAGCTGTCGGAGTCGTGCTGGAACTAGCGGGAGCTGCTGGTTTTGCGGCGGAACTGGTGTCGCTCGAACTTGCTTGCGCGTTCGTCAGAACAGGCGCAATGCCGAGCGGGAGCAGTAGACAGCAAGCGACCAAACACAGAGTAAGTTTGTTTGGTGAGCAATTCACTTTTCCTCGCAAGTTGCATCGAGAGGACGGGCGAGGGCGCCCGTCGCTCCATAAAACACTTTGCTCAGGCATAGATTCCGCGCTGGCGGATGGTGTACGCCACCCGGTCGATCGCCAGCATGTAGGCGGCGATCCGGTTGTTCACGCCATGAGTCTCGGAGTACCGCACAACATCATGGAACGCCTCAACCATGATCTCTTCCAGATGCTCGTTGACCACCGATTCCTTCCAGAAGTAGCCCTGGCGATCCTGCACCCACTCGAAGTAGGAAGTAGTAACGCCACCGGCGTTCGCCAGGATGTCGGGTATCACGAAGACTTTCTTCTCGGAGAGGATATCGTCGGCGGCCGCGGTGGTGGGACCATTCGCGCCTTCGGCCAGAATTTTGCATTTCACGCGGTCTGCATTTTGGCTGGTGATCTGGTTTTCGGTCGCCGCCGGAATCAGAATGTCGCAATCGACCAGCAACAACTCGGCGGGATCGTACGGCTCGGCGCCGGGGAAGCCGTGAATGGTGCCATTGCGCTGGCGAAATTCCCACAGCGCTTCCAGGTCGATACCGTCTTTTTTATACAGGCCACCGCCAACCTCCAGGATGCCGATGATCTTGTATCCGGCAGCCGCCATGAGCCGGGCAGCGTTCGAACCGACGTTGCCGAAGCCCTGCACGATAACGCGGGTAGTGTCGCGATTCAGACGCAGTTTCTTGATCGCCTCTTCGCAGACCATGAGAACGCCGCGACCGGTAGCCTCCCGGCGCCCGCGCGATCCTCCGATGTTCACCGGCTTGCCGGTGACAACCGCAGTACAAGTCTGCCGCATGTGCATGGAGTAGGTATCCATGATCCAAGCCATGGTCTGCTCGTTGGTATTCACGTCGGGAGCGGGGACGTCTTTTTCCGGGCCGATGAATTCGAACAGTTCGGCGGTATAGCGGCGGGTCATGCGCTCCAACTCGCCCTGCGACATTTTGTGCGGATCGCAAATGATGCCGCCCTTGGCGCCACCGAACGGAATGTTCACCACCGCGCACTTCCACGTCATCCAACTGGCCAGCGCGCGAACTTCGTCGAGGTTCACGTCGGGCCCATAGCGCAGGCCGCCCTTGGCCGGGCCGCGCGCGATGGAGTGCTGCACGCGGTACCCGGTAAAGACTTCCAGATGCCCATCATCCATCATCACCGGGATATGAACGATAATTTCGCGGCTTGGACTCCGCAGAACCTTCCAAAGTCCCTCATCAAGATTCAGCTTGTGCGCGGCCAGGTCGAAGCGCGCGGCTTGCGCCTGCCACGGATTAGTTTCCTGCTCGAGGTCGAGTGCTGTCGTCATAAAGTTCTCCCTATAATTGCGATTGTGACTGCCTTCCCAAGTCATCGGGCAAGCCTCGCAAAGTATATTGCTGGCCCGCAGGCTAGGCAAGCGCAGGAGGAAACAAAACACGTTGCGAGGGCCGCCCTCGAGCCTGCGTGCAACTCGCGCCGCCACACCAGTTCATGCGATGCTAAATAGATGATCCGTCCCGACTACAAAGAGTTCGCCAGATTGTCACGCGGCGCTACGCTGGTTCCGGTGGCGAAGGCCATCTCTGCCGACCTGCTGACCCCGGTTTCCGCTTTCCTTGCCGTGGCGGACGGGGAGCCGGATGCCTTTCTGCTGGAGTCGGTCGAAGGCGGAGAGAAGATTGGACGGTATACGTTTCTTGGCGTGAGGCCATTTCTGCGGCTGGAGTCGCGCGGCGCCGAGATCGAGATTGAACGCGGCCGCAAAATCGAGCGCCGCACGGGAAGCGTTTTCGAAGTTATCAAGGAGCTCTTGCAGCAGCATCGTCCAGCCACGATGGAAGGCCTGCCGCCATTCACCGCCGGCGCGGTCGGCTATTGCGCATATGACATCGTGCGGCGCCTGGAGAACATCGGAGAGCACGCTGCGGATGACCTCGACGTTCCCGACTGTGTGCTGATGTTTTTCGACCGCGTGCTCGCCTTCGATCATCTGCGGCACCAGATCCATATTGTGGCGTCGGCGGACGTGACCCGGGAAACGCCCAGAGTTGCCTACGAGCGGGCGGTGAAGGACATCGCGCGCATCGAGAAAAAACTTGCTGCAGGATGGAAACCGGGGCACGGGCACAAACCGGCTGCGAAATCGAAACTGGCGGTGCGTGCGCGCACTCCAAAGCAGAAGTTTCTGGAGAGCGTCGGCCGCGCCAAGGAGTACATCGCCGCCGGGGACATTTTCCAGGTTGTGCTTTCTCAGCGCTGGGACTTCGAGCCGGGAGTTGCTCCGCTTGATCTGTATCGCGCGCTGCGGACGGTGAATCCGTCGCCGTATATGTATTTCCTGCGATTCGGCGCTGGCGGGAGCGGAACAAAGACAAATTCCGCCGGAATGCACGTGCTCGGTTCGTCTCCCGAAATGCTGGTGCGTGCCGCTGGAGGAGGACGAAAACTCGAATATCGTCCGATTGCGGGAACGCATCCGCGTGGCCGCGACGAGGCGGAAGACGCGGCGTTGGAAAAGAAAATGCTCACCGACGAGAAAGAGCGCGCCGAACACGTCATGCTAGTCGACCTTGGCCGCAACGATCTGGGCCGCGTCAGTGAGTACGGCTCGGTAAGAGTTCGCGATCTGATGTACGTGGAACGCTATTCGCACGTGATGCATCTGGTGTCGGCGCTGGAAGGCCGTCTGCGTTCTGAACTAAGTGCGATGGACGCCTTTGCGGCGTGCTTTCCCGCAGGCACGCTGAGCGGCGCACCGAAAGTTCGCGCCATGCAGATCATCGAAGAACTGGAGCCGACGCGGCGTGGAGTGTATGGCGGCTCGGTGCTCTACGCGGATTTTGCGGGGAATCTGGATTCGTGCATCGCCATTCGGACGCTGCTCATGAAAGGCAAGAAGGCATACTTGCAGGCGGGCGCTGGAATCGTCGCCGATTCCGATCCGCAACGTGAGTTCGAGGAGACGGAGAACAAGGCACGAGCCGTGCTACGGGCGGTGGAGATGGCGAGGGGCAGAGAATAGAACCGATCTTGGATCGTGAGTGCTAACGCCCCGGTTACAACAGTTGAGAATCCCGATCAGTCGCAGGGCTTACTCAAGATGATATGTTCCCCAGTCGAAAGTCAGCTTCGGGTCGCAGTTCTTCGACTTCACCTCAATAGTAGTCTTGCCAGCTTTCTTGCCAGCTACATAAGGCATCAATGCCGAGAAGTAGGTGCCATCCGCCTGAGCTGTGCCTTTGTCATGGTGTTTTTCGCCATAGCCCTCGCTGTCGACCGTTAGCTCCGCATTCGGATCAAATCCGCTTCCTTCGATAAAGGTCAGCTTGCCGTTAAGAGTCCCGATGATGGATTCCAACCTGCAACGTTGGTCAGATTTTGCATTGGGGAAAGGGACTATAGCTACGAATCCTTTTACATGCTCTTCGTCATCCGAAACCAACCCGAATCGTTTAGGCTCCCCCTTGCCCGCGTAGACGACTAAATCAATAGGGTCGTTGGGACCATCGCCCTTACATGTGCCCTCCCGTCCGGCGCAGATGGCCTCGCCCTTACTGCTCAACGTCACGCCTTCCATGACCTTGGCCATAGTGCCGTCAAGCTGAACTTGAATCAATGTGTAAGTAGTACCTGGAGAAAGGCCGACCCCCACTGCTGTCCGGTTAAAAGTCGAAGAGAATCAGTTGGTTGGCATTTTCGGCGAAATTGGCGTCCCGGTCGATGGCCTGAAGGGCGCATAAAATGGGCG
>Ga0209448_10000242_pt1 | contig 19790 bp, 11 predicted proteins | sample BogFormECP14_OM2_FD_188245 | JGI IMG/M metagenome (GOLD analysis project Ga0209448, IMG submission 188245) | Bog forest soil microbial communities from Calvert Island, British Columbia, Canada - ECP14_OM2 (SPAdes) (version 2) | ecosystem: Environmental > Aquatic > Freshwater > Wetlands > Bog ... | reverse complement strand
TCGCTTCAGCAATAGACCAGTCCGGGATTGCGCCCCGCCGGCTGGCGACCAGCGCTCCCACACGATTCGCGAAATCGGCAATTTCCCGTGGCGACCATCCGCTCCCTAATCCGTGCAGAAAAGCTGCCGCGAAGGCATCGCCCGCGCCGACCGTATCCACCACTTGAATTGGATAGCCGGGTGCTTCAATGTATTGCCCGTTCATCAGAACCGTGCAGCCGAGCGGACCCCGGGTTATGCACACGCCTTCCCATTTGTATTGGTCCGCATAATTCCGGCAGAATTCCTCTAACGAGCGATGTCGAGTGCCGAACATGCGGGCCAGGGCCTCGACCTCTTCATGATTCAGTTTCACGACTGTTGCCCGTGACATGAGTTGTTGGATCAGCGTGGGCGTGTAGGAATCGGCTCGCAAATTCACATCGTAAAAGCGGCGCGCTCCCGACGTCCGATCGAGAAGCTCCGTCGTCAACTGCCGAGCCTGGGGACTGATTTGGTGCAGCGTTCCGAAATAGATCCAATCGACCGGACGCGAAAACAAGCGATCAAACTGTGCCGGCGTGAGCTGCGGAAAATCGTACGCTGCCGGCCGGTGAAGAATAAATTTCGGTTGTCCGTCGCTCGCCAGCGCCACCGAAACGATGCCCGTGGCATGATCGTTATCTAAATGCAGGTATTCCGTGGTCAGGCCAAGCCGAGACATGCTGTCGATGACCCTCTGGCCACGCGGATCCGCGCCCACGGCACTGATGAATGAGACGGTGTGTCCTAATCTGCTGAGGTGCGCTGAGAAGTTAAACGAGGCGCCGCCCAGGTATTCATCCTGCCCGACGATGTCCCAAAGCACCTCACCGATACTGATGACATTCACGCGCAATCCTCGAAGACCACGTCTGGCGTGTGCATTGCAGCTTGAAATTCTGGCACAGTATACACTCCCGCGTTGCAGACGCAGCCGCCGGGTTAATTCGCTGCGAAGGCCTCCGTCAGGGAGATGATTTTCAGCGCACCCCTAAGCTGATCGATGGTGGCAGCGGACTTTAGAGTAATGGTGGCGGGCTCGCCGGGAAGCAGATCGAAATAATTGTCCGAGCTTTCGACGTCGAGATCTCCGAAAGAAATATAGACGCCGCGCGCGAGCTTCGGTGATTGCAAGGTAATTGTGTAGTCTTTATCTTTATTGTTATCTTTGCCACCCGGGCTGAGGGTAGCTTCGATCTTGGGCATGACCGGCAGTTGCAGGTTGTGCGTCACATCAAAAAATATCAGGTTCCGGGAAACTGATTTTCCGGCCACTTCCAGGTCGACCACCAGAAAACTTCCGCGAAGATCGGCTTTCGCCGCCAGATCGGCCTTATCGAAGCTCAGGTAGATCGCGCTCGATTGCGCTGGAGCCTGAATATCTTTCGTTTGATCGAGCAGAGCCTTCCCGGAGAAATCGAGAAGCCGGGTGTGAATCGTTCCGGCAAACGGCTTCAGGTTGTCCGACACTACGTATACATCCACCTTATCGTCATGCAAATAGGGCGACACCAGCACATCGTCGTAGAAGCGCCGGGCATAGTAATGCAACGCTTTCCAGCGCCCGAAGTAATCGATGCTTGCCCATGAAGCTACCGGCCAGCAGTCATTCAACTGCCAGTACAGCGAACCCATGGTGCGCGGCCGTTGCCGGCGCAAATGCTCGGCGCCGATCTTGATGATCTCCGCCTGTTGCACCTGGCTCAGATAGACGAACGAAGCAAAATCCTTGGGCTCGCGGTATTCGCGCAACATGTAAGTCAAAATGCGTTCGTTGCCGCCCTTATTTTTTTGGTGGGCCTGCATGACGGTGGAATGAATGTCAAAATCCTCCGGCTTGCTGGCAAACGTTCGGATGGTTCGCATCTCGGGAAAAGATTGAAAGCCGTATTCCGTCATGAAGCGCGGAAATTGCTTGGTATAGTCTTGCGCCGATGCCTGCTGGTGCCACACCGCCCAATAGTGCATGTCGCCGTTGTGCTGATTATCGGGAATCTCCTCGAAGTTGGCGCTGGGAGAGCTGGGCCAGTAAGGCACGGGATCGCCATACTGACTGACCGCGCTCTTAAGGACGTCGGCAAACATCACCATGTAATCCTGCCAGACGCGATCGCGGATTGCCGGAGAGATCGCTTCCTTGAATTCCTGCCGATCGCCCCAGTGACTCCATCCCGTTTCCACCTCATTATTTCCGCACCAGATTACGATGCTCGGATGATCGCGCAGGCGCTTGATCTGCTGGATCGCTTCCTCGCGGACGTTCTCCTGGAAGGCCACATCTCCGGGAATCATGTCGCCGCCGAATGCAAATTCCTGCCAGACCATGATGCCGAGTTCATCGCAGATATCGTAGAAATCATCGGACTCATAGTAGCCGCCACCCCATTCACGAACCATGTTCATGTGCGCGTCGCGCGCGGCCTGCAGGATTTTGCGATGAATGTCCGGAGTTACACGATTGGGAAAGCTGTCGAATGGAATGACGTCCGCGCCTTTGGAGAACACCGCGATGCCATTGACCACGAACTCGAAACTCTTTCCCCATTGATCGGCGATGCGGTGCAGCTCCACTGATCGCAGTCCGGTTTTCACTTCGGCGTGCGCCGCCTCAATTTTCTTGCCCAGGCGAATGGAGGCCGAGAAGCGGTAGCGGTTCTGCGCACCGTATCCGACCGGATACCAGAGCTTGGGCGCGGCGATGCGAATTGGAAACGAAACGTGATTCATGCCGGCATCGAGTTGCAGCGGCTGGGTTCCATCGGGCGTCGCTGGTCCGGAAAGTTCATCGTGCGCCAAAGCGAGAGTGGCTGTTGTCGGGTGGCTGGCTTCGATGTCGAGTTCCGCTGTGACCAGAGCGGTGTCGGCAGTTATCTTCTGTTGGTGGATGTGGAAGTTGTCGATGCGCAGCGCATCCCAGGCTTCCAGCCGCACCGGCTGCCAGATGCCTTCGGTCATGAAACGCGGTCCCCAATCCCAGCCGTAGTTGTAAGGCGCCTTGCGCGTGTAGGGAGCGGTAGCGATGTCTTCCTCATTCCCGTAATTATGAGTTGAGATCGAAGGCAAAACGTAAGGCAGCGACTTGACGTAGGGAAGCATCTTTTCAACAGCAGAATGGAAAACAATGCGAAGCGTATTCGGACCGGGCTTCAGCAGCGGCTTTGCAGCGATTCGCCAGTGGCGGAACATATTGTCGGCATGAAGAACCGCTTGGTCATTCAGGTAGACATCCGCCAACGTGTCCAAGCCGTCAAACACCAAATCGACATGGTCATGCGCGAGCGTGGCAGCGTCGGCTTGAAATACCGTTTGATACTCCCAGTCGGTCAGGCCGATCCATTGCAAGCGGAATTCGTTATCCCGATCGAACGGGTCCGGGATGAGTTTGTTGCGCAGCAGATCGGTGTGCACCACGCCCGGAACTTGTGCCGGATGCCACTGCTTAACATCTGGTTGGTCCGCGCCTGCGATTCCGACGAGGTCTCCGACCGCGCGAAACTGCCAATCCGCGCTCAGCGTTCGCGAGGAAGACTCAGCGGCTGCGAGCGGCACCGCGAGCAAAGAAAGAATAAAGACAAAAATAAAAATGAAGTGCGCGGATACGGCAATTGCGAGACGGTGAAGGAATCGCCACTGAATCAGCTTCATATAAGCTCTCCTGTTTTATCTGTCAAAAAAACGAAATCCTCCGGCATCGGCCGGTGCTTCGGCGAATCAATCGGGTTCTCGTCATGCATGGGTTAAGTATTCCGAGCAAAGCGCCGCGCCGCCGGCAATGCCAGCATCGGCGCCGTAGTGAGCTTTGAGCAAGGGAATTTCCTGGCAGCGTGAATTGATGCAGTATTCCACCAGGCCCTCGGAGATGTCGCCGAAAAATGGATGCAGCATCGCCGCCACGCCGCCACCGATAATGATGACGTCCGGTTCCACCAGATCGACAATATTGCTCAGCCACAGCGACAGCAGTTTAACGGTTTCCTGCAAAACTTGTTTGGCCAGGAGATCACCAGCGGCGTAGGCTTCTCCGACCATCTCACCGGTGACGGCGTCAATGTTCCCGTGGGCAAGATCCAGAATGCTGGAGCGGGGGCTTGGTTTCGACGCCAATTTAGCGCGAGCTCTTCGGGCGATGGCGGGGCCGGCGGCCAGCACCTCGATGCAGCCCGGCTTGCCACATCCGCAGCGCGGGCCGTCGTAATCGATACTCATATGTCCGCCTTCGGGCGCTGCCCCAGTCCGCCCGTTGTAGATCCGTCCATCGATCACCGCGCCCGTTCCGATGCCGGTGCCAATGCAGGTATAGAAGATGTGTCGATAGCCTCGACCTGCTCCCCAGTAGGCTTCCGCGAGCGCCGCAGCATTCGCGTCATTCTCAACCTTTACGGGTGCACGATAGATTTTCTCGACCTCGGCCGCCAGCGGAAAATTTCGCCAGCACGGAAGATTGGGAGGATTCACCACAACTCCGGTCGCCGGATCCAAGGGCCCGGGCGAGCAGATACCGATTCCACGAATCAGCGGTCGTGCTTTCGCATCATGGGAGAAAAGAAGTTCGATCGCGGATGCCACCGCCGCCAGTCCGTCGGCGGCTGTTCCGTTCGCCACCATCGGAGTACGGATCTGAGTCTTGATTTGACCGTTGCGATCAACCAGTCCGGCGGCAACCTTGGTGCCGCCAATATCCACGCCCACCACGAGACCATTAATCTCTGTCATCGCAGACTGTAATCCCGCACCACTACTACTACCACTAAGGAACGGCACAGTATACGCCGCCGATCAAGACAGTGCGGAAACCTTCGCGCACAACTCCCACGCGCGTCAGGCTTGGTGAAGCGAGAAGAGTGGCGAGAAAACGAGTAAAGTATTGATCAAGCGAGGAGGCTCAGTGCACACACAGCGGCATGATGGTTCCCCTGATATCAATATAAATATCAAAATCAAAGCGGTAATTCTCGATTACGGTCAGGTTCTGGCTCACTGCACCGCGCCAGATTTCGGACGCATGGCGGAAATGTTCAATGTGAGTTTCGAGTCGTTTTATGAGCTGTGGGAAGCCAGCCGAGGCCCGTATGACCGCGGCGATCTGACTGCCGAGCAGTATTGGTTGAAGCTAGCAGCACAGACCAACAGTTCGATTAGCCGCGAACAAATCGAGATCCTCCGGCAAGTGGAAGTTGAAGTCTGGGCTCATACTGATCCGGTGATGCTCGATTGGCTGAGCCAACTTCACGCAGCGGGATTTAAAACCGGCTTGCTGTCGAACATGCCTGTGGACCTGATGACCTATGTGCTGGCGAATTTCCGGTGGATGGAGAACTTTGACTTCAAGACATTCTCTTGCGAAGTCAGATTGCTCAAGCCGGACGCAGCCATCTATGAACACACCCTGCGCGGGCTCGGCGTGGCGGCAGCGGAAGCGCTGTTTGTGGATGATCGCGAGAACAATATCCAGGCTGCGCGAAAGCTGGGCATGCGTGCAATTCAATTCCGAACCGTTGCCCAGTTCAAGGACGACCTGGCTGCGTTGGGCTTCCCCATGCTGCCGGTGGCGGCGAGTTCTGGGGCGGGTTCGATGGAAGGGTCGGCGCAGGAAATCAAATTTCAGCTGTAACGCCGAGGTCGCGGTACGCTGATCAATGATCAATGCCACACGTCGCTAATGCTACAGCCGGCTAATGCGGCGATTCCTCTTTGCCCGGCGCTGGCGGCGGAGCCGAGCCGCCTTGCAATCTTTGGAATTCCCTTATCTCATGCTGTGCCGCCGCCGTCTTCCCCTGTTTCCGATACAGACCTGCCAGGCCGAAATGCGCCTGCGCCGCCAGCGAACTTTCCTTTTCGATGGAAAGGAGCTTGGTCCATGCTTTCTCGGCCGCTGCGGCATCTCCCTCCAGCGACGCGGACTTCCCCAGCGAATAGAGCGTCTCGGGCATGTCGGGCATCAACTTGTCGGCGCGCAACAGTTCCATCCGCGCTTCATGCACTTTGCCCTGTTCCAACAAAGCCGCTCCCAGCCGGTAAGCCGCTTCGGCGTTTCCGGGTTGCAGTTTGGCTTGAGCGCGAAACTCTTCTTCCGCTTTGGGCCATTGGAATGCGCCTGCATACACTTCGCCCAGTTCCAGGTGAACTTCGGGGATATCCGGACGCAAGCGCAACGCGTCGAGGTACTCTTTCTCTGCTTCCGGCATTTGACGCAGCACGAAGTAGTTTTCTCCCATCGCCTGATGCGCACGGGGAGAATCTGGATAGCCACCGAGCAAGGTGTCGATCGATTGTTTTGACAGCAAACCGCTGGCGCGGCCAAGGTAATACAGGATATCGGGGTCGTTGGGACGCGCGTTCAATGCCGCCTGCAGATTCGCGACCGCCTCCGGCAGTTGCCCGGCCTGGATCTGCGCAATACCCAACGCGGTCTTCTCTTGCGCTCGTTCCAGGTGTGGAATCGCCTCAGCCGCGTAACCCTGTACGAGCAGGGCATAGCCCAGCAACTGATGAGCGGGTGTCGAGTCCGGATCGACTTCCAGAGCTCGCTTCAGCGGAGCAATCGCGGAACCGTAATCATGCTTCTCCATGTAGGCTTGGCCGAGGCTGATAAATCCGTCCGCGAAGGCGGGATCGAGCTCGGTGACCTTGCGATACTCTGCGATGGCAACATCGAACTGTCGTTGTTTGTCGGCCGCCATTCCCGCCTGCATGTGCTCGGCGGCCTCCGGTGTGGGAGTGTGGAAGGCGAACCACAGGAGTAAGAGTGCGCGGGTCATCGATTCTGTTTCTCCGGCTCGCGGACTTCCAGAAACTGATCGGCGTGAACGTCATTCAACGTTTGGTGAATGCCCGATGGCCACACGACTTCCACCTTGGCGTTCTCCGCCGTTCCGAGTCCAAAATGAAGGCGCTTGTCGCTCGCCGAAAGATAACCCACGGTTGCGGTCGCGAATCGCGTCTGCCCGTTCACCTGCACGCGGGCGCCGTATCCATCGCGATTGCTGCGCGTACCTCGCAGCGTAATCACCAGCCAGTGCGCCTTGCTGCCCTCCTTGCCACCATCGTTCATGAGCACCTGAGGATGGCCGCCGAGACAGGTCATCACCACGTCCTGCCAGCCGTCGTTATTCAAGTCGCCGAACGCTGCTCCGCGCGCGGCCACGGGAGTCGTGACTCCGGAATCGACGCGTTCGAATCGGCTATTGTGATTCATCGCCACCAGTGGCGTGTCCAGATAGTGCAGGGAAGGGTCGATGCTCTCCACGTTATCCAGCACGTGGGCCTGGGCGACAAATAAATCTTTCCATCCGTCATTGTCGAAGTCTTCCAAACCGAGGCTCCAGCCGGAGCTTCCACTCGAAAGCACGCCGAGACCGGTTTCGAGACTGCGATAGCTGAACGAACCGCCGCCGTCGTTGTGATAGACGCCGTAAATTTCGCGGGGCAACAGGGTCACCATTATGTCTGGCCGCCCATCGTTGTCATAGTCTTGAAACACTACGCCCATGCCCGACATTCGCCGGCCGTCCTCAGACAACGCCGCGCCCGCCTCGAGCGCAACTTCGCTGAAGGTTCCGTTCCCATTATTGTGATAAAGATACTGCTGCATGCCGTCGTTGGATACAAATATGTCCGTAAAGCCGTCTCCATCGTAGTCGGCAAATCCGACACCCAGCGCCCTGCCCTTTTTTGCTGCGATACCGGATCGCTGGCTCACGTCCGTGAAGGTTCCATCGCCGTTGTTGTGATAAAGGATGTTGGTGGTGGCGGGAAATTCCTCTGGCGGACAATAAGTGTGGTAATTGCCGCCGCAGTCCTTATTGTGCTTGGTGTCCCAGTCCATGTATCGGGTAACGAACAAATCCAGTTTTCCATCGTTGTCGTAGTCGAAAAATCCAGCCGAGACCGACCAGCCACCCGCAGCTACTCCCGCCTTCGCAGTTACGTCCGTGAAGGTGCCGTCCCCGTTGTTGTGATACAGAATATTCTTGCCGTAACTAGTGACGTATAGATCGGGATAGCCGTCGTTGTCATAGTCGCCCACTGCCACTCCCATGCCGTAATTTCCATCTCCGGCATTCGCCAGTCCTGCTTGCTCGGTTACGTCCGTGAAGCTTCCATCCTTGTTTTGACGGAACAGTCGATTCCAGTATTTCGGGTCATGACGGTCGAAGTCTTCTGGTGTTTGCATGGGGCTGGTCACGCGTCCGCCGTTCACCAGGAAGATATCCAGCAAGCCGTCGTTGTTATAGTCGAGCAGGGCAACTCCTCCGGGCATGGTTTCGATCAGATATTTCTGAGGAGTGGGCGAATTCTGCAGCGTGAAATCCAAACCGCGCGGTTGATTCACTTTGAACACCGGCGCGGCCAGAGCCGCACCAAACAGCACCAAGGTCATGACCGACACTACGCGCAGCAGAGGGTTGAGCAACTCGGGATTCCTTCCGCCCCTAGCATATCGCGCTCGCGGCGCTAATTGCACACCAGCGCGCGAAGGCGCGATTCTGCCCGCTAAGTTCCAATATTAAGTGCTAAGGCATCCGCCGGGTCGATTCGCGTTCCACCAGCTTCGGCGGAATCAGAATTGTCCTGGGTGGCACGGGGCGCTTAATTCCGATTCGCTCCAGCAGTAGTTCAGCGGCCCGTGCTCCGATCTGGTAGGTGTTTTGATCGACAGTGGTGAGCGGAACCGCTAAGACGTCGGAGTAGTGAATATTGCCGGCTCCAACCACCGAAATATCGTTGGGCACATTAAGGCCGCCATCCTGGATCGCCTTCATGGCGCCAATCGCGACGGGGTCGCTGAAACAGAAGACTCCATCCACCATCGGACGAACGCGCAAAAGCCGCCGCATGTTTTCATAGCCCGCCTCGTCCCCGTGGCCGCCACCTATGACGTAGCGTGCATGCATACGTTGACCGCCTTTCGCCAACGCCTTGCGGTAGCCTTCGTGACGCTCGGCAGCGATTCCAATTCCGGGACCGCGCAGGTGGCCAATGCGGCAGCATCCGCGTGCGATAAGATGCTCCGTCGCCAACCTGCCGATGGCCCGGTTGTCCACACCCACAAAGGATGCGCGCAGCCCAACCATGGGCCGGTCAATCAGAATGTAAGGTACATCCCGCTTTTGAATTCGCTGGAACAAACCCAGGCAGCGGGCGGGTTGGGCGGTAGCGATAATGAGTCCGTCCACTTGCCGGGCCAGGAAGGAATCCGCTTCGCTCGCTTCCAGTTCCGGATCTTCCTCGAAATACGAAATGATGACGTGATAGCCGTGTGGCCGCATCGTCTGCGCCACCGCGCGGGCGACTTCCGCAAAGAAGGAGTGGGTGAATTCCGGCAGCAGCAAGCCGACGGTGTAGGTACGCCGCGTCACCAGGCTGCGCGCTACCCAATTCATCTGATAATTTAATTGCTTGGCGCGGCGCAGCACGCGCTGGCGAGTGGCTGCGCTGATTTTGCCTTGATTCCGCAGTGCCTTTGACACGGTCACTACCGAAACCTTCAGGTCTCGCGCGATGTCCATCATCGTCACGGCCATGGCGAGCCAAGCATACCACTTGTGCACTGTCTAGAAGCCTAACAATTACTCTTGTTTAACGTTTACCCTGCGGCAAAAGTCTACAATTACCCATATATTAACGTTTACCCTAACGGAAAAAGACTATTTTCTTCTTGACAACGCGTATTCCCATGGTCAAAACTTCGGGGTTGAAAAAAACATAATTTGCGGAGGGTTCGAATGCTGTCTTCCAAGTTGCAGACACTGCTTCTCTCCATTGTCCTAGTCTTTACGACTGCTCTTTCCCTTTACGGCCAAAGCACTTATGGCACAGTCGACGGCACTGTGATGGATCCTTCCGGAGCGGCCGTGGCTGGCGCTGACGTTACCCTTACCAACACCGGTACCCAGGAAAAGCACACGCAGGCTACGGGCGGCACCGGCGCATATTCGTTTGTGAACGTGATCCCTGGTAATTATCGCCTGGACATTACGAAACCCGGCTTCAAACATTTCGCCCGAACCAATGTCGTGGTTCAGGTGCAGCAGGAAACTCACATTGACGCCAACTTGACGGTTGGTCAGGTGAGTGAGTCGGTGGAAGTGACGGCCGAGACCCCGCTGCTGCAGGCGGAGACTTCATCTTTAGGCCAAGTGGTAGAAGAGCGCAAGGCCAACGAATTGCCTCTGAACGGACGCAACATTTTTAACTTGATCACGGTTTCTCCCGCGGCGGTCGCCCAGGGCGGGTCCGGCGGTTCGCCGGTGGGACAGAACCCGTTCAGCTGGGGCAACTACCAGGTTGGAGGTTCGTTCGCCAACCAGGGTGCGGAGTACCTCGACGGTCAGCCGCTGAATATCGGCTACATCAACCTGCCGATCATCATTCCGACCCAGGATTCCATTGGTGAGTACAAAGTCCAATACAACAATCAGGGCGCGGAATGGGGCAAGTTCTCTGGTGGCCTCGTGAACCTGAGCACGAAGTCCGGCACCAATAATTGGCATGGTTCCGCCTATGAATATTTCCGCGCCAGAGTCCTGAACGCCAATGAGTACTTCAACAAGAATTTCGAGCTCTCGCAAGGCGAGCCGAACAAGCAGCCACCGTGGACGCAGAACCAATACGGATTCCAACTCGGCGGGCCCGTGATCAAGAATAAGACCTTCTTTTATACGAGCTGGGAGCAGTACCGGCAGCGCACGGGATCGCCTTTCACCACCACCGTTCCCTCAGCCAACATGTTGAACGGAGATTTCTCGGCGGTGTGCACGGCGCCAGTCGCCCAGGGCGGGCAAGCGGGTACTTTCAACGCGGCGGGCATTTGCAGCGTCCCGGCAGGCCAAATTTACGACCCCTACACGGTGAACCAGATCTCGGGAAACCGCACGCCTTATGGGCTGGACGCAGGCAATCCCACTTGCCCTGGAAATTGCATTCCCAGCGCGGAATTCAACCAGGCGACAACTGTGATGTGGAAGAAGTACTTCCCGGCGGCCAACGTGGCCGGCGCAGTCGTGAGCAACTATGTAAGTGCGGCCCCGGCCGGTGGCAACACCAACGAATTCGTCGCGCGCGGCGACCAGAACATTGGGGCCAACACGCGCTTGTTCGGAAGATTTGCTTATTTCGGATTGACGGATCTCGCCGTGAATCCGTTCGGAACCGGTCTCTGTCTCGATCGTTGCGCGGAGCTCTACCACAGCAAGTTGCTCGCACTGGACTTGAACCACACATTTACGCCCACGACCATTCTCGACGTTAATCTGGCGGGAAGCCGCTTTGTATATGGACGGAACCCCCTTCTTGCAGGTTATGATCTGACCCAACTGGGCTGGACGGCGGCCTACAACAGCGCGCCGGCTTCGATGCGGACTCCTCCCAGTCCGGCGTTCCCGTTTCCCAATGACGTTGGAAAGTCGCAGGGCAACAGCGCCATCGGGGACCACAACACGCAGTACAACTTCTCCCCGGCGCTCACCATGATTCGGGGCAAGCACACGATACAGGCGGGCTTCCAGTGGGAACTGGGGTTGGACAACTACTTCCAGACCAACATCGCCAGTGGTGCATTCGCTTTCGGCGGACAGTGGACGAACAGCATTGGCGGACCCAACTGCGTGCCCCCTCCAGTAGGCACTTGCACCGGCGGCTTCGCCTTCTCGGACTTCCTGCTGGGTCTGTCGAAAAACCAGGGAACCTTTGTAAACCAGACGGAGGGAAGCGCTCAGGTTCCAGCTCAGACCGCTGGCAAGCAGGCCTACCGTGCCCTGTATGTTGACGACACTTTCCGCACGACCAATAAGCTCACTCTGAACCTGGGGCTTCGCTATGAGTTGCAAGGGACCTGGTCGGAGCGTTTCAATCGGCTTACCTTCTGGAACCCGACCGCCACCAACGCCACCGTCACGGGCTGCCCAAATGGATGCATCGGCGACGCGTCCTATGTAGGATCCGGCGGCAACAATATCCCCATGGATAAGAAGGCTTTCTCGCCACGCGTTGGGTTTGCCTACGCCCTCGACTCGAAGACCGTGATCCGCGGAGGCTACGGCATCTTCTTTATCCCGAACTACGTCTCGTTTGGGCTCAACCCTGACAACGACGTAGTGAATCTCGCCACTACTCCCTTCCTTGCTACCAAGGATTCCTACACTACTCCGTTCGCTACCATGAATGGATACCAGTGCTCGCAGTCGCTGAGCGTGCAAAACTTTAGCGGTTTCAGCTGCGCTGATCTAAGCGGCCCGTTCGGCGTGAACGGTATCCTGTTACCGCCCGGACGCAATGCGCAACCTAACCTTTCGGCTTTCGTAGTGGCCAACGGTAGTCCAAATCTGGCACCTCATGCCAACCCCAAGTACGGGTATGTGGAGCAGTACAACATCGATATCCAGCGCCAGCTGCCGGCCGGCTTCTTTGCTGACGTGGCCTATGCGGGCTCGCACGGTGTGCACCTGGAGCAGTACAACACGGACATCAATCAGATACCCGATTCTTTCCTCTCGCAACAAGCGGCCCTCACCACGCTGGTTACTAACCCGCTTGGTTGTCCCACCTCGCCGGCTACTTGTCCCAATCCTGCCCTGGCCGGGACTATGATCGCTCAAGGACAGCTTGATCGGCCCTACCCGCAATACAACAACATAGCCTTGGCGGGTTACGGTTGCTGCAGCAGCAGCTACAACTCTTTACAGGCTACGGTGACGCGGCGGTTTGCCGGCGGCGGGACCATGCTGGTGGCCTATACCAACTCGAAACTAATGACCAACACCGATACCCTGACGAGTTGGTTGGAAGGTTCGACGGGAGGCGTCGGATCGGTTCAGGACTGGAACAATCTGAAGGGAGAAAGGTCACTCTCCTCGCAGGATGTTTCGCAACGACTCGTGATCAGCTACGTCCTCGACCTGCCGTTTGGCAAGGGCAAGATGTTTGCCAACGGGTTCAGCGGGGCGGCGAACAAGTTGGTTTCCGGTTGGGGAATCAACGGCATAACCACCTTCCAGCGCGGCTTCCCGCTGAAGATTACTTATGCCAACAGTACGCCTCTGGAGGCGGCCAACTTAGGCGTCTCAAACGTGCGTCCTGATGTTGTGGCGGGATGTGACAAGTCTAGTGCGGGCGGACACATTACCCAGTGGTTCAACACGTCCTGTTTTGCAGCCCCGCCTGACTGGGGTTTTGGTAGTGAGTCGCGCGTGGATGGCCAACTCCGGGGACCCGGAATCAACAACTGGGATTTCGCCATATTCAAGCGGACTACGGTCACCGAGAGAGTCGGCCTGGAGTTCCGGACCGAGTTCTTCAACCTGTTTAACCATCCGTATTTTGGAATGCCGGCAACCAGCTACGCTGGCAGCCCCACCGCCAACGGATTCGGTGCAGTAACCTCAACCGTAGGGGCCGGTGCCGCTTCGCCAGAACGCTTGATCCAGTTTGCCCTGAAGTTGGTTTTCTAGGTTGTCCTACACGAACCGGACTGGGTATTTTGCCCAGTCCGGTTTTTTAGTGCTTTCTAAGTGCTCTTTTGCCGGGCAGCCAGCACTGCAACGTCGGTCTCTCTCTGCATTTGTCCGGATGTTTTCCGACCCGCATGATGAACGTCCCCGTCATCGACTACTCCGAGGCCAGGAAGATCATTGACCTGATCGTCGAAAAAGCTGTGCAAATGCAGAAAGCGGTTGTGGTTGTTGTCGCCGATCCGCATGGCGAGCTGATCGCTTTTGCGCGCATGGACGGCGCTCCCATTTCCTCGATCCGGATTGCCGCGAATAAGGCGTATACCGCTGCCCGCGAACGCAAGACGACAAAAGAAATCGGAGAGAAAGTTCGGCACCCGGAAAAGGGACATGACATTGCCTACTACGGTGACCCCAGATTCGTGGGCTGGGGCGGCGGCCTTCCTATATGGAAGGATGGCGTCGTCGCCGGAGCCGTCGCCGTCAGCGGCCTCTCGTCGCGCGAGGATATCGAATTAGCCAAACTGGCGATCGACCTGATCGGCGCCGAGAAGATCGGTGCACAGAAGATTTCATAAGCACGCAATCGCGTAGGGTCAACTAAACTTTAGTCAGCTCCAATACTGGAGGTTCCAATGGTGCGCAAGCCGCAACGTCATCTTTTCTTACTCGTTCTTCTGCTCGTGCTGCCTCTGTTCCCGGCATGGTCCCAGGCGCCGACATCCTCGCCGGATGTCGAGGCCCGAGTCGATTCGATGCTCAAGAAACTGACCCTCGACGAGAAAGTTGACCTGATCGGTGGAGTGGACGATTTTTACATTCGAGCCAACGACAAGATCGGGTTGCCGCGCTTGAAGATGGCCGACGGCCCGGTGGGCGTGCGGAACTACGGTCCCTCGACGGTGTTTGGCGGCATTGGTCTGGCCGCCACCTGGGATACGGAACTGGCGAGCCGGATTGGAGCTACTATCGGCCGCGACGCCCGCGCTCGCGGTGTGCATTTTATGCTTGGACCGGGCGTGAACATCTATCGTGCGCCCCTGAATGGCCGCAACTTCGAATATTTCGGCGAAGACCCGTTCCTCTCCGCACGCACTGCGGTCGCTTATATCGACGGCATGCAAAGCCAGGGGGTGAGTGCAACCATCAAGCACTTCATGGGCAACAATTCGGAATTCGACCGTCACAATAGCGATTCCATTATCGATGAACGCACCATGCGCGAGATTTATCTTCCCGTGTTCGAAGCCGCGGTGAAAGAGGCGCATGTTGGCGCCATCATGGATTCCTACAACCTGACCAATGGCGTGCATATGACCCAGAACGGCTACCTGAACACCGACGTCGTAAAGAAAGAATGGGGATTCGCCGGAGTCATGATGTCGGACTGGGACGCCACGTATGACGGCGTCGCCGCCGCCAATGGCGGTCTCGACCTGGAAATGCCGTCGGGAAAATTCATGAACCGTGCGACCTTGTTGCCGGCGATCAAGGCAGGCAAGGTCAGCGAAGCAACCATCGACGATAAGATACGGCGCATCCTGCGGACCGCGATTCAATTTGGATGGCTCGAACGCGAGCAAACCGACCTGTCAATCCCGCTCCTGAACGTTGCGGGAAAGCAGACTACGCTGGAAGCGGCTCGCGCGGGTATGGTTCTGCTGAAGAACGATGGCAACCTTCTGCCGCTCGGGAAAGGAAGCATCAAGTCGATCGCGGTCATCGGTCCCGATGCCTATCCCGCGCGGCCCGGCGGAGGGGGCAGCGCCGACGCCAAGCCGTTTTCGCCGGTGAGCTATCTGGAAGGCATTGTGAACTATGTTGGCGACAGCGCGAAGGTCTACTATGCGCGTGGCATCCCAACCTCTGATGAAATGGCGAAGAAGACGGAATTTACCACCGAGGCGACGGGCGGCAAGAAGGGGCTGAAGATGGAGATCTTCAATAATGTGAAGCTCGAGGGCCCGCCTGCGTTGGTGCGAGACGAAGAACACCTCCATTACGAGCCCGCCCGCGAAGGGGAATCCACGCACAACAACATGTCAGTTCGGTGGACGGGCTTCTTCACACCGAGTGCTCCGGGAGAATATCTTGCGTTCGTGCAAGGCCCTGGTGAAACCGGCGGTTATCGGCTTTATGTTGACAAGAAGCTTGTGCTCAACAACTGGGATCAATGGTACGCCTTCGTTGGGGAGGTTCCCGTTACTCTGACCGCAGGTCCGCACGAGGTTGAGCTGGACTACCGCGCCGACAGGGTATGGGGCAAAGCCGTGGCGAACCTTGGCATTGTCCGTCCGGAGACGCTGGTTAGCGCGGAGGCGAAAGCCCTGGCCGCTCGCGCCGATGCCGTAGTCATTGCCCCGGGTTTTGATACCGAGAGCGAAGGTGAAAGCGGCGACCGCACGTTTCGTCTGCCGCCTGGTCAGGACGAACTCATCAAGCAGATTGCGGCGGTGAACAAGAACACGATCGTGGTGATGACTTCCGGCGGCGGGGTTGATATGACGGCGTGGGTTGATCGTGTCCCCGCGCTTCTTGAAGCGTGGTACCCCGGCCAGGAAGGCGGCAATGCTCTGGCGCAGATACTGTTTGGAGACTTCAATCCCTCGGGGCGCTTGCCCACTTCGATGGAACGGCGCTGGGAAGACAATGCCGTGCATGACAGCTACTATCCGAAGGCCGGCAGCAAGAAGGTGGAATACAGCGAAGGAGTGTTTGTGGGCTATCGCCATTTCGATAAGTCAACGACGAAGCCGCTGTTTCCGTTCGGGTTCGGACTGTCCTACACCTCATTCGCGTACAAGAATCTTGTGATCTCCCCCGCATCGGCGGAGCAAGTCAGCGTCACGTTCGACGTTACCAACACCGGTGCTCGTGCCGGCGCAGATGTTGCGGAGGTGTTCGTTGGCGACGGTCATGCCCCAGTCCCTCGGCCGGTGAAGGAGCTGAAGGGTTTTACGAAAGTAAATCTGAGTCCGGGTGAGACCAAGACGGTCACCGTCAAACTGAACCGCCGAGCGTTCTCCTATTATGACGTTACGAAACACGCTTGGACGGTGTCGCCGGGGGATTTCGACGTATTTGTCGCCCGCTCGGCAGCCGACATCGAACTGACCGGGAAGGTGGCTGTGCACTAGAGGTCTGCGGTGGACAAGGCGGGCGCATCGCCCGTCCAGCCGGGCGGGGACGCCCGGCGCTCCACCCGTTGCCTACGCTGCGCTCCCTTCCACGCTCATCCAGCCACGCGAGGCAGAGGATCGTTCCACCGCATGCAGTATTCGTTGCACTGCAAGGGCATCTTCAAAGTTTGCGTGGAAAGGCTCTTGCCTGGCTATCGAGTTGAGAAAGTCCCCCAGCGTGGCAATGAATGGATGTTCGTATCCCAAAACATGCCCCGGCTTCCAGAAGTTTTTTCCATAGGGGTGATCCAGTGCGGTGACCGAGACACTCCGGCCACCTCGTAGGATCGCTGGTTCCGTGGCATCGAAAAAATCGAGCTGGTTCATGTCATCGAGATTGAACCTCAACATCCCCTTCGACCCGTTGACTTCAAATGTATTACGATTCTGGCACCCAACCCCGTAACGACTTGCCTCAAACGTGCCAATGCTGCCGTTGGCAAAGCGGGCCAGCAGCATGGTGGCGTCGTCCACGTCCCGGCCGGGAGCGAAGGTGTGCATCATCGCAGACAGTTCGCTGATGGCTCCATTCAGATACAGCGCAAGGTCAAGGCAGTGGGAGAGCAGGTCTCCCGCCGCTCCCATTCCCGCTTCACTCCGTTTGTAGCGCCAGGTGTTTCCTTTGCTTGGATCGTTTCCGGATTGATTCAGGTACAAGGCGCGATAGTGAAAAACTTCGCCGAGGCGCCCTTCGCTCATGAGCTGTTTCGCCAGCACCACCGCCGGTATGCGCCGGTAGTTGAACCAAACTGCATTCGGGGTGCGCTGCACGGCCTTCGTCATTCTTTCCGCTTCCTCGACGGACGAGGCCAGCGGCTTTTCGCAGATTACGATTTTTCCTGCTGCAGCAGCCGCCATCGCAATCGCGCAATGCAGCGCATTCGGGACTGCGATATCGACCGCGTCAATATCCTTTCTAGCCACCACTTTCTGCCAGTCTGTCTCTGTCTCGTTCCAACCCCAGCGGGAAGCTGTCTTTTCCAGCTTTGCTCGATCGCGTCCGCAGATGACCTTGCAGCAAACGTCGTAAGGAACGTCGAAGAAATGCCCGACTTGGCGAAAGGCGTTCGAATGCACGTTGGCGATGAAGCCCGACCCGATCATGGCCACGTTCAATTTTCCTTTGGACATAGACAATCCCTTTTACCTTAAGATTTCAGACCTGCTACAGCCTAACGCCAGAGGCCAACTCTCTCAAGCCTGGCGGAACACGCGGTGGAATCGGTGCTCGCGGCGAGTCGCTGCGGATCGCGGGCCAGGGTACGGTCCAGCGGAACGAAGAGGAGCAGATCGGCGTTGAGATCACACCGGCCTCGGAGCCGCCTGGCTCGTGCAGGACACGCGCCTGACGGCCACGCTGAATCTTCAGATGTGTAGCTTAACTTACGGTTACAGGCTAATCAGGAGTGTAGCCAAGAAAGTCTCCGTGGCCCTCGAACACCGACGCCAACTTTGTTATGCGGAACAGTTCCTGCAGGCGTTGGTTCATCTTGATGAGTTTCAGCCCGCAATGCTGCCTCTTGGCGGTCAAGTAGATGCCGATGATCGTGCCCAGGCCAGAACTATCCATGTAGCTCACGTCGGTCAAGTCCAGCACGACACATTTAGTCCCCGGGATGAGACCGCGGACAGTGGTTTGCAGCAAGACAGAGGTGCTCGACGTGATCTTGCCCGTGCAGCGGACGACGGTTTCTTCGGGACCTCTTACGGTTTCCAGAGTCAATTCTCGGGGTGGGATCGGGTTCGCGGCCATGACAGAGCCTCCTTAGATAGCCTGTATTTGCGGGTAACGGGCAGCGCTCTCGGCAACTAGAGTCGAAACCCCCGCCGGCTCAGTCGAACCTCAATCAGCAATGTAGAGATTGGGCCGGACTGAACGCAATTACAATACTCCAGACCACGGCAAAGTCAAGCTAGACTTGACGTTTACCTCCCCAATCTCGGCAGCAGCTTACAGGCGGGGGAAGGCGCTTAATGCGCCTTTCTCAAGCTGATCGGGGCGATCGGCTCCAGTTCCCCGCATCGTTGCCTCTTGTCCTGGCCGTTCCCAGCCAATAACTACCCAACCTTCGCCAGGTGTTTCTCGTCCTCAGCCTCTTTGGTTTCGGTCGCGGCGGCTCGCGCCAATGCCGCTGACAGTGCCAGTCCCTCAGCTTTGGCTATGGCACGCGCTGCCACTGGTTTCAACCACAGCAAGGCCATGAAGGCGGCGGTAATGTCGCAGGCAATCATGACGTAGAACACCGGCACCCACGAGCCTGTCCGGAGCATCACGTACGCCGCCACCGGAGCAGAAAAAATGGCTGCCGTGCCTTTCGCGGTGTAGACAATGCCGTAGTTCGTCGTGGCCCATGTCCTGCCGTAAAGGTCCGCCGTGATGGAAGGGAAGAGCGAGAAAATCTCGCCCCAGGCAAAGAAGACCAAGCTGGACAATAGGACGAACATCACCGGCCGGTGAATGGTCTGCAACCATCCGTATACGGCAAGACCTTCGATCAGGAAAGCGGTGAACATGGCGTTCTCTCGGCCAATGTGATCGGAGATCCACCCCCACAGAGGACGCGTTACGCCATTTACAATGCGGTTCAACTGGATCGCCAGAATTGCAGCCGACAGGCCCCAGGCAATGATGATCTTGTCCACTTTGTAAAAACTGGCAATCTCTTTCAGTTGCGAAGTGACGACCAGGCCGCCGAACGCCACCAACGTCATCATGACGTAGATGAGGTAAAAGGACGGTTGCCTCAGCATCTCCAACCAAGTCATGTCAACGCTCGCTTGATGGACTCTGGCGACATGCTTCCAGGCTCTTGGTAGCCACCCCTTCGGTGGCGCCACGATAAACATGGCCGCCAGGGTCACGATGATGCCCTGCACGATACCCCAAAAGACGAATGTGTGCCGATAGCCGGATGCAATGATCATCTTCTCGATCGGGGCGACAGTCACTGCGGTGCCGATGCCATAAGCGCCGGACACAATGCCCGCGCATAGTCCGCGGTGGTCGGGAAACCACTTCAGCACGTTGCCTGTGCAGCCGCCATAAACGGCGCCGGCGCCAATTCCACCGATCGCATACCAGATGTAAAGTCCGGTTGCAGTGTAGGAGTAGCCGGAACCGATCCAGCCAGCCCCGACGAGC
>Ga0209448_10000241_pt1 | contig 19806 bp, 20 predicted proteins | sample BogFormECP14_OM2_FD_188245 | JGI IMG/M metagenome (GOLD analysis project Ga0209448, IMG submission 188245) | Bog forest soil microbial communities from Calvert Island, British Columbia, Canada - ECP14_OM2 (SPAdes) (version 2) | ecosystem: Environmental > Aquatic > Freshwater > Wetlands > Bog ... | reverse complement strand
CATCATGTTTCCGCCCGACGGCGCGCGCCTCGATCTGACGAAGACCGACGGCAAACCCGATCCGGTGGCGCTGAAAGTGACCGGCGCGGTGGCGCCGCTCACCGTCCTTGTCAACGGCGTCCCAGTCTCGGGCGAGGGCAACGCCCGTGGCAGTAGCGCGCTGTTCTTTAATCCTGGCCCCGGCTTTTCGCGCATTACCGTGATGGATGCTTCGGGCACAGCCGCCAGCGTTGTCGTGCGGGTGGACGACGCCGCTTCAATGACTTCGGTGCAGCCGGCGTTTGGCGCGATCATACAAAAGCTGCAGTGATCTCAGCGGCTTCGGTTCCTTTGTGGAAGGCGCGCATACGGCTGTCGCCGCCGCCATGATCCGTGCTAAGATTGCCGCCACACCAATGCGTTGTCGGCGGAGTCAAGTAGTGAGTACCACGCTCATCGAGCCTCTTAAGCGAAGAGAGCTTGCCGTCAGAATTTGGAAATATTCGTACCGGCGCGTCCTCTTCCCGCTCTGCGTCCTCGCCCCCCTGGCGTATTTCTTTCCCAAGATTGCGATCGTCTACGCGGTTTGCGGCGCCTATGACGTCAGCCGGAATTCGGGATTCCGCCTCTCGACGTTGCGGCGCTATTTCATCGGCAACGGTGTCCCGACCTGGCTCTTGTCGCCCTTCAACTCGCTCCTCGATCTGCTGTCGCTGCCTTACACAAACAAGGGTGTTTATCGCCTGGAAGATCTGCCGCCTGCCTATCAGGACGAGGTGACGCGCCTCATTCAGGCCGCCAAAGATGCCAATCTGGTTGCCCAGTTGGAAGAGGCGGCGAAGCAACATCCGCGCACGATGATTTTCTTCCGCTGGTACGGTGTCGATAAGCAGACGTTCTTGAATATCCCGGCGTTTCAGCAACCGTGGAAGTATATCCAGACCATCGGCGTTTCCGTTTTCAACAAGAAGGTCTCGACCTCGGAGCATTTCGGCTTCCTGCGGGCATCACTGCGGATTTTGTACAATCTCAACGACATCAACGATAACTCCGCCTATATCGTCGTCGGCGACAAAACCAACTACTGGCGCAACAATAAGCTTTTCATATTCGATGATACGCTCCTGCATCAGTCGGTTAACGACACCGATCAGACGCGTTATTGCCTGTTCGTCGACATGGTTCGCCCGACGCCGTTTCCAGCCGTCATGCGCGGCGTCATTTCCGGTGTCCGCATGCTCACGCAGAGCTTCAAATTCGTCTATTACCAGAACTGGAAGCTTATCGAGCGTTAGTGGTACAAGACGCATGCCCATCAAGCGCCTGATGAACTAGGCGTGGTTACACCGGAACGGCATGAGTACGACGAGCAGCGCGGCGTCGCGGTCGACACGGCCCCCAAAGAGTTTTGCGGCGCTGTTTGATTACGCCGCGGCTTCGAACCGGCGCGCCGCGGCTGTCCTGATCGTGGTTGCGCTCCTCGCCTTCCTGCCCGGATTTTTCCAGATTCCTCCGGTCGATCGCGACGAGGCCTATTTTGCGCAAGCCACCAAGCAAATGATCGAGACCGGCGATTACGTCGACATTCGCTATCAGGACGACGTGCGCTACCGGAAGCCAGTCGGCATTTATTGGCTGCAGGCGGCGGTGGTGAACGCCGCGACCGCGCTCGGATTTCCCGGCGCCCGGACCACGATTTGGCTCTACCGCGTGCCGTCGCTCTTAGGCGCCATCGGTGCGGTGCTTGCGACTTTCTGGTGCGCCCTTGCATTCGTCAGTCGGCGCGGCGCGCTTCTCGCCGGCTTAATGATGACGGTCTGTACCATCCTCGGCGCCGAGGCCCGGCTCGCCAAGACCGACGCCGTGCTGCTTTTGACGGTGGTTCTTGCCATGACCGTGCTGGCGCGGGTCTATCTTGCGCGGTACCGCAACGGCTCGAACCAGCAGCCGGGATGGGGATTGCTCGCGACATTCTGGACGGCGCTAGCCGTCAGCATTCTCGTCAAGGGACCGCTTATTCTGATGGTTGTCGGCCTCGCCGCGGCGACGCTGTCCGTCCTCGACCGGTCGGCGCGCTGGCTGTTGGCGTTGCGTCCGCTTCCCGGCTTACTGTGGCTTCTGCTCATCGTGTTGCCGTGGTTCATCGCGATCTATCTGCGCGTCGGCAGCGAGTTCCTGGTTGCTTCGGTCGGCGAGGACATGTTCGCCAAGGTCGCCAATGCGAAAGAGGCGCACGGCGCGCCGCCTGGATTCTATGTGGTCTTGTTCTTCGCGACGTTCTTTCCCGCTTCAATTCTTGCGGGACTCGCGGCGCCTGCGGTCTGGGCGGTGCGCAAGGAGCCGGCGGCGAAGTTCCTGTTGGCCTGGGTCGTGCCGTCGTGGATCGTGTTCGAATTGGTCATGACTAAGCTGCCGCATTATGTGCTGCCGCTTTACCCGGCGATCGCCATACTCACTGCGGGTGCAGTGGAGACGAAAGTGCTGTCGCGTCGAGTTTGGCTGGTGCGCGGCATTATCTGGTGGTTTCTGGTGCCCGGCATCGTCAGCGTGCTGGCGATCATCGGCGCGGTGATGATCGGCCACGGACTGGCGCTCCTCGCCTGGCCGTTCTTCGCCGGCGCGATCGTGTGCGGCCTGTTTGCCTGGCGGCTGTACGACGAAGACCACGGCGGCGCCGAGCGCGCTTTCCTGCGCGCCGCCACGGCCGCAGTGCTGATGGCGTTCGGCGTTTACGGCGTGGTGGTGCCGTCGCTCGCTCCGGGCTTCCCTGCCGTGGCGCTCGCGCAAGTCTTGAAGGACGCCGACTGCGATCATCCGCTTGCCGCCAGCGCCGGCTATGAGGAGCCGAGCCTCGTGTTTCTCGCCGGCACGGCGACGCGGTTCACCGACGCCGAAGGTGCGGCCGACTTCATGCGGCAGGGCAGCTGCCGCTTTGCCTTCGTCGACGCCAAGCAGGAACGCGCCTTCGCCTTGCGCGCGGAGGTGATAGGCTTGCGTTACACGCGCGCCCCGCGCATCGACGGTTTCAATATCAGCGTCGGCAAGCCGCTGACCATTGCGGTTTTTCAAACGGCGAGCGCGCCGTGAGCTTTGGCGATCCGGAATTGATCACGAATAATGTTGGTCAGGCGTTGCTTCGTAATGCCGCGAAGAATCTCGAAGGCTGGACGCTTGCGGTAGCGACGCCGCCTCCGGCCGGCATGTTGCGGCCACACATACCGGCCGTCGCCGCCTCGATCGCCACGCTCGTGGTCGTGGTGATATCGATGTTCGTCCTCGACACCGCGGCGAGCGATTGGGCGAACCACGAACCGATCTGGTTTCGCGACGCGTTCGAGAAGATCACGGATTTCGGTTTGTCCGGCTGGCTTCTTATCCCGTTTGGCGGCGCGGTGCTGGGCCTCGCCGCCGTGATCTCGCCGGCTCTGTCGCAAATGTCCCGAGGCGTCCTCACCGCGCTCGCCGCCCGTTTCGGCTTTCTCTTTCTGGCGATCGGCGTGCCGGGGCTTTTTGTCACCATCGTCAAGCGCCTGATCGGACGGGCGCGTCCCTATCTCGGCGTCTTCGACCATGCGTTCGACTACCGGCCGTTCATCTGGCGCTCCGAATACGCCGCCATGCCGTCGGGCCATGCGACGACCGCCGTCGCTGCCGCGATCGCGATCGGCGCGATTTGGCCGCGCACGCGCCCGGTGATGTGGATCTATGCGATCGCCATCATGCTCAGCCGCGTCTTCGTGCTCGCGCATCATCCAAGCGACGTTATTGCCGGCGCGCTGGTCGGCGCCGCGGGCGCGTTCCTCTTGCGCCGCTGGTTCGCGGCGCGCCGTCTGGTGTTCTGTGTGCGGGATTTGCGCGCCTATCCAGGCCCCTCGATGCGCCGGATCAAAGCCGCGCTCCACGAGGCGTTCTCCGGCCGGCATCCTAACTATATGAATTCGATAAATATTCAGGCGGATTGAACCGGGGCAAGATGCGCTTTAGAAGCTTGCTCCATGCCTGAAAACAATCATGTCCGAAAATAATAGTCCCGCCATATCGGTCGTCGTGCCGGTGCGCAACGAGGCCGGCAATGTCGGCCCGCTGATCGCCGAGATCGCGGCCGCGCTCGCCGGAAGCGCGTTCGAGATCGTCTATGTCAATGACGGCTCAACCGACGGCACCGAACAGGAACTTCTGGGCTCGATGGTGGAGCGTCCGTGGCTCCGCCAAGTCAAGCACGCGCAGTCCTGCGGCCAGTCGGCGGCGGTCCGCACCGGCGTCACCGTGGCGCGCGCGCCAATCGTGGCAACGATCGACGGCGACGGCCAGAACGATCCGGCCTTCATTCCAAAGCTGATTGCCGTGCTCGAGGAGGGGGCGCCGCATATCGGACTGGTCGCCGGCCAGCGCATCGGCCGCAAGGCCTCTGGCTTCAAGAAACTGCAATCGCGCTTTGCCAACGCGGTGCGCGGCGCGGTGCTCAAGGACGGCACCCGCGATACCGGCTGCGGACTGAAAGCGTTCCGGCGCGATGTGTTTCTATCGCTACCCTATTTCGACGCGCTGCATCGCTTTTTGCCGGCGCTGGTCCGCCGCGAAGGTTTTGACATCGGCTATGTCGACGTGGTCGACCGCCCGCGCCATTCCGGCGTATCCAATTACGGTTTCTTCGACCGGCTCTGGGTCGGCATCCTCGACCTCGCCGGCGTCTGGTGGCTCATTCGGCGCAAGAAGCGCATTCCGCAATCGAAGGAGATAACCCTTGCTCGTTGATCTATCGCAGGCGGTCGGCGCCTATCTGTCGGACGTTTTCGTCACCCGGCTCGATTGGTGGGTGATCCTCGGCTTCATCGCGCAGTTGCTGTTCACCGCGCGCTTTGTCGTGCAATGGATCGCATCCGAGCGCGCCGGAAAGAGCGTCATTCCGCTGGCGTTCTGGCTTTTCTCGATCGGCGGCGGCGCGCTGCTTCTGGTCTATGCGCTCTACCGCAAGGACCCGGTGTTTATCGCCGGACAAGCGTTCTCGTTCTTCGTCTATGCGCGGAATCTTTATTTTGTCTTGCACGAGCGGAAGGCGGCGGCAGCTGCGTAATTTTGCAGGATGGGTTGAGGAAAGCGAAACCCATCCTACGGATTCGCCGTCGCTGCCATCGCTGCGAACCCCCGCTCAAGATCGGCGCAAAGATCCTCCACGGCCTCAAGCCCGATATGGAAACGCACTGTCGGCCCGCCCGGCGCCCATTTCGTTGCGGTGCGCACCGGCGAACAATCGAACGGAATGGCGAGGCTTTCATAGCCGCCCCAAGAGGCGCCAATGCCGAACAGCTCAAGCTCGTCGAGAAAGGCGTAGACCGCTTTCTGCGACACCGGTTTAAGCACCATGCTGAAGAGTCCGGACGCGCCCGAAAAATCGCGTTTCCAGATCGCATGTCCGGGATGGCTCGGCAGAGCAGGGTGCAGCATGCGCAAAACTTCCGGCCGCGCTTCGAGCCAGCGCGCGACTGCGACGCCGGATTTGAAATGCCGTTCAAGGCGCACGTCGAGCGTCCGCAGTCCACGCAGCCCGAGATAGACGTCGTCCGGTCCTTCGCACACGCCATGGAGACGAACACTGGTCTTCGGCGCCGCGACCGTGCCGCATTGGCCGAGACCGGCGTCGCCCAAGTATTGTCCATCAAGACCAGCGCCCCTTTGTCATGCGTGATCTTGGCGATGGCGGCGGTGTCCTGCATCTCCAAGCTCAGCGAGCCCGGCGATTCGAGATAGACCAGCCGCGTGTTCGGCTTGAATAGCTCGGCAATGGGCCCACCGATCAGCGGATCGAAATAGGTCGTGGTGACGCCGAGCCGCTTGAGCACTTGCTCGCAGAAATTCCGCGTCGGCTGATAGGCGCTGCCGGTGACCAGGATGTCGCCTGAATGCACCACCGCGAGCAGCGCCGAGGAGATCGCGGCGAGCCCCGACGGCAAGAGCGTCACGCCGGCGCAAAGCGGTCCTTCGAGTTCGGCCAGCGCGGATTCCAGCGCCTCGGTGGTCGGCGTGCCGCGCCGGCCATATTGGTAGCGCCCGCGGCGCGCGACAAAATCCTCGGCGCTCGGATAAAGCGCCGTCGAGGCGTGATAGACGGGCGGATTGACGAAGCCGTGGTAAGAGGCCGGATCGCGCCCGGCGGTCACGACCTTGGTGGCGGCGCGATGCGAGTTTTGACCATTGCTCTTCTTTTTCATGCTGGGATGTCTCAGGTCTCGCTAATGCATTGCCGGCGCACGTTTTGACTGCCGTCGCGGGCGGGCCCGCAAAGCAGGGTTGTGCGCCTTTCGTTCGCGCCACTACCTTCGGCAACAAAGGCTTTTCGTCAACCCCTTGACCTTGCAGCGCGATCGTTCTCAGATGCGCCCACTTGCCTGTCATTTTGCTGGTCTATCGGCTTTTGTCGTTCGGATCGCTCGCCTGGATCACACTCGCTTTATGCGCGCCCCGCGGCTGGGGCATTAGCGCGCGCCTCATGCAGAAAGGCCTAAAGTCATGAGTAAAGTCATGAAACGTGTCGCTACCGCACTCGCCTTCGCCCTGATTCTCGCTTTCGGCACCCAAGCGGCGTCCGCGCAGGCGACGCTCAAGGCGGTGCAAGACCGCGGCCAGCTCGTGTGCGGCGCGAACGGCACGCTGGCCGGCTTCGGCCGGCCCGACCCGCAAGGCAACTGGGTGGGCTTTGACGTCGATTTCTGCCGCGCTATCGCCGCGGCGATTTTCAATGACCCGACCAAGGTCAAATTCGTGCCTTTGACCGCGGCCAACCGTATCACCTCGCTACAGTCGGGCGAGATCGACGTGTTGTCGCGCAACACCACCTGGACGATGTCGCGCGATACCTCGCTCGGCATCGATTTTGCCGCCGTCAATTATTACGACGGCCAGGGCTTCATGGTGCGCAAGGCGCTGAAGGTGAATTCGGCGCTGGAATTGAACGACGCTTCGGTTTGCGTGCAGCAGGGCACGACGACGGAGCTCAATCTCGCCGACTATTTCCGCGCCAACAACATGACGCTCAAGTCCGTGACCTTCGCCACGGCGGATGAAGCCGTGAAGGCCTATGACACCGCTCGCTGCGATTCCTACACCACTGATTCCTCCGGCCTCTACGGCGAACGGCTGCGGCTCACCGATCCGTCCTCAAACATCGTGTTGCCGGAAATCATCTCCAAAGAGCCGCTGAGTCCCGCGGTCCGGCAGGGCGACGACGCCTGGGAAGACATTGTGCGCTGGACGCATTACGCCATGGTCAATGCCGAGGAACTCGGCGTGACGCAGAAGAATGTCGATGACATGATGAAGTCGGACAATCCCGATATCCGCCGCTTGCTCGGCGCCGAGGGCAAGTTCGGCTCGGGCATGGGGCTCACCGACGATTGGGCCGTCCGCATCATCAAAGCCGTCGGCAATTACGGCGAAAGTTTCGAGGCCAATGTCGGCCAGGGCTCGCCGTTGAAAATTGCCCGCGGCCTGAACGCGCTATGGACCAAGGGCGGCCTGCAATACGGCATTCCGATCCGCTGAGCGTCGCGCCCGCCGGCCGTTGCTGTTAAGGGTCCGCGCGTGACGGCCTGCGGGCCTATCGATAGGCCGGCTGATGGCTGAGATCGCAAAAGCGAGCGCAAGACCGCGCCGCGCCCGGTGGCTTGACGCACGGCAGCTTGGCAGCATCGCCACTCAATTGGCGCTCCTCGCCGTCGTCGGCGGGTTGTTTTATGCCGCTGCGGTCAATGCCGCGCGCAATCTCGCGGCGGCGCATATCGCATCCGGCTTCGGCTTCTGGAACAATACCGCGGGCTTCGACATCAGCCAGACGCTGATCGCTTATTCGTCAAGCGCGTCAACGTTCGGCCGCGCCTTCTGGGTCGGCCTGCTCAACACGCTTCTGGTGGCGAGCATCGCCATCGTGTTCGCGACCGTGCTCGGCTTCACTATCGGCATCGCGCGGCTGTCGCGCAATTGGCTGGTGTCGCATTTGGCCGGCGGCTATGTCGAATTGATCCGCAACGTGCCGCTCTTGCTGCAACTCCTGTTCTGGTACAACGCCGTGCTCAAGTCGCTGCCCGAATTGCACGGCAGCATGACGCTTCCTGGCGGCGGATTCTTCAACAATCGCGGTCTGTTTTTGCCGCGGCCGCAATTCGGTGAAAGCTTCCGTTTCGCCCTTATCGTATTTCTACTTGGCCTGATCGCGACGCTTGTTCTCGGCCTGTGGGCGCGCCGTCGCCAAGATCGAACCGGCAAGCGGTTTCAGATCCGCTGGATTGCGCTTGGTCTCATCGTGGTAGTGCCGGCTCTGGTATTTGCTGCGTCCGGCTCGCCGCTATCGTTCAGCTTCCCAAATCTCGGTCGCTTCAACGTGCAGGGCGGCGTTGAAATTCTCCCGGAATTCGCCGCGCTGTTGTTCGCGCTTTCCATCTATACGGCAGCCTTCATTGCCGAAGTGGTGCGCGCCGGCTTGCTCGCGGTGCCGCAGGGCCAGACCGAAGCGGCGCAGGCGCTCGGCCTGCCGCCCGGCGCGACGCTGCGCCGGATCGTGATCCCGCAGGCGATGCGCGTCATCGTGCCGCCGCTAACCAGCCAATATCTCAATTTGATCAAGAATTCCTCGCTCGCGGTTGCCATCGGCTATCCCGATCTGGTCCAGGTCTTCACCGGCAGTGTCCTCTTCATCACCGGGCAGGCGGTTGAAATCGTCGCCGTCACCATGGCGGTCTATCTCGCCATCAGCCTTTGCACATCGCTGCTGATGAATTGGTATGGGCACGCCGTTGGCATTGTGGAGCGCTAGGCGATGGTGACGGGTGCTGGCAAAACCTATTTGCGCAGTAAGCCGGCCGAACGGCTGCCGCCGCCGTCGACGCGAAGCGGGATCGTCGGCTGGTTGCGGGCGAACCTGTTCTCCTCGCCGGTCAATATCGCCTTGACGGTGATTTGCGTTGCATTCCTCGTCTGGGTGATCCCGCTATTGCTGCGGTTCTTTTTATTCGATGCGATCTGGTCGGCGAGCAATCGTGAGGCTTGCCTCGCTTCGCCGGAAAACCCGGATCCCGGCGCCTGCTGGGCCTATATCCGGGTGTGGTTCTCCTATTTCGTCTATGGCTTCTATCCGCAAGGCGAACGCTGGCGCGTCGATCTGTTCTTTGCGGCGCTGGCCTTCGGCATCGCTTGGCTGGCCTGGCTGTCGGCGCCGCGCCGCGGCCTCGCCGCCCTCTATTTCTTTGTCGCGCTGCCGATCCTGTCTGTTATCCTGCTCAACGGCGCCCCGCTCCTCGGCCTGGTCAGCGTGCCGACCTCGCTGTGGGGCGGCATTCTGGTGACCATTGTGGTTGCGACGGTCGGCATCGCGGTGTCCTTGCCGCTCGGCATTCTGTTGGCGCTGGGGCGGCGCTCCGACAAACCGGCGGTAAAATTCCTCTCGATCACATTCATCGAGTTCGTCCGCGGCGTGCCGCTCATCACCGTGCTGTTCATGGCAAGCGTCATGCTGCCGCTATTCGTTCCCGAGCGTTTCGCGCCGGATAAATTGGTGCGGGCGCTGATCGGGGTCGCGATGTTCGCTACGGCCTATATGGCGGAAGTCGTGCGCGGCGGGCTTGCCGCGGTGCCGCGCGGCCAACACGAGGCGGCGCAAGCGCTCGGGCTGACGTTCTGGCGCATGATGGGGCTCGTCATTCTGCCGCAGGCGCTGCGGGTGACGCTGCCGAATATCGTCAATACGTTCATCGGGCTGTTCAAGGATACGTCGCTGGTGTTCGTCGTCGGCATTTTCGACTTCTTGCACACCATCGAGGCGGCGCGCGTCGATCCGCATTGGGCGACGCCAAATACCAGCGTCACCGGCTACGCCTTCGCCGCGGCCTTCTATTTTGTCTGCTGCTATGGCATGTCGCGTTACGCCCGCAACGTCGAAGCGCGGCTCGCCCGCGCGCATCGGCGCTGAAGGGTTTTTGCCGCGAAAGAGATTTGATGGACAAAAGCCCCGACCAGCGCACCGACCAGACCATAGCAGACCCGGCCGGCTCCGAGCTCGCCGTCGAGGTCATCGGCCTGCACAAATGGTATGGCGAGTTTCACGCCTTGCGCGACATCAACGTGACCGTGGTGCGCGGCGAACGCATCGTCATTTGCGGCCCGTCGGGGGGAGGGAAGTCGACGCTGCTCCGCTGCATCAACCGGCTGGAAGACTGGCAGCGCGGCCGCATCGTCGTCGACGGAATTGAGCTCACCGACGATCCCAAACAGATCCTCGCTGTGCGCCGCGACGTCGGCATGGTATTTCAGCAATTCAATCTGTTTCCGCATCTCACCGTGCTGGAGAACTGCACGCTGGCGCCGATCCGGGTGCGCCACATGGCGAAAAAGGACGCCGAGGAACTGGCGATGCGGTTCCTGACGCGGGTGAAAATTCCCGAGCAGGCACAGAAATATCCGGGCCGATTGTCCGGCGGCCAGCAGCAGCGCGTCGCCATCGCGCGCGCTTTGTGCATGAACCCGAAGATCATGCTGTTTGACGAGCCGACCTCGGCGCTCGATCCGGAAATGGTCAAGGAGGTGCTCGATACGATGGTCGGGCTGGCGAATGACGGGATCACCATGCTCGTGGTGTCGCACGAAATGGGCTTTGCCCGGCAGGTCGCCGACCGCATCATCTTCATGGACGACGGACAGATCGTGGAGATCGACGAGCCCAAGGACTTCTTCGATCATCCGCAGCACGAACGCGCGAAACTGTTCCTGCAGCAGGTGTTGCGTTAGCGCGGGCAGCGGCGACTACTTCGACTTTGCTGCGCAATCGATACGAAAAAAGCGGGTGCGAGATTACAAAGCTGTAATCTTGCTCGTAATTTTGGAAATCACCCAACCTGAAAAAAGCTTAACTTGTTTTGTTGCGGGGCGAGCCCATTATTCGCCGCAACGGTTCGCATCTTTCGGACTTCGGAGGATCATATGTTAAAGCCGGTCATCGCTGCGGCGGCGCTTCTTGCCATCGCGGGCTCGGGTTTCGTCTACGCACAACAAGGTTTCGGCGGTCGGGGATTCGGCGATCGCGACGGCCGCGGTTTCGACGCCGACGCTCAGCGCACCGAGTTCCGCCATCGGCTGAGCGCTGTGGATGTTGCAGCATTCACCGACGCGCGGATCGCCGCGATGCAGGCCGGCCTCGAGCTCACGCCGGATCAGGCGAAGAACTGGCCGGCCTTCGAGCAGGCCGTGCGTGACATGGCGCAGTTGCGCATCGACCGCATCAAAGCGCGCGAGGCAGCGGACCAACAGCAATCCCAGCAGCAGCCATCCCAGCAGCAAATGTCGCCGTTCGACCGGATGGCGCGCCGCGCCGACAATATGGCGAAGCGCAGCATCGCGCTGAAGAAGGTCGCCGATGCCGGCGCGCCGCTTTATCAGAGCCTCGACGATGCGCAGAAGAGCCGTTTCACCGTGCTCGCGCGCATGCTGCGGCCACATATGCATCCAGGCTTCGAGGGCTGGCGCCGGTTCGGCGAAGACTATGGCCGCGGCGGCTTCGGCCGTATGCTCGACCATAACAATGGCGGCCACATACAAAACCTCGGCGGCGACGGCGATGAAGGTTCGCGCCTCTGATCGCGCCGAGACCAAAAATTGCTGGCGCTCGTTGAATTTCGCCTCCCTGCAGCGCGCGCCCAGCCAAGCCGCAGCACTTCAGTGCTGCGGCTTTCGTTTGGCGTGGTGCGACGGACGGCCCAAGGCTTGCTTCCGCGCTGAGCTTCCTCGATGCTGTACCGGCGTAGACGGCGATCTACGTCAATGAAATAAGGGGAAAGCATCCATGACGACGCGCCGCGGATTTGTAAAAGCCGCCGTAGCCGCACTCGCGATCCCGGCGCTGCCAAAGCTTGTTGCGGCCGAGGAGAGCTGGCCGGCCCGGCCGATCCGGGCGGTCATTCCGTTTTCGGCCGGCAGCAGCGTCGACATTGTCGGCCGCATCGTGCTCGATCCGTTGGCGCAGCGGCTCGGGCGGCCGATCGTCGTCGAAAACCGGGGCGGGGCGGGCGGCACTATCGGCTGCGCCTTCGTCGCGCAGCAGCCGCCGGACGGCTACACGATCCTCGTCAACGCATCGGCGCATACATCGGCACCCGCCATTTATCCCAATGCGCCCTACGATGTGACACGAGATTTTTCCGCCGTCATCCCGTTCGGCAGCGTCCCCAATGTTGTCATCATCGCGCCGTCGAAAGGCATCACGACGCTGAAGGATATGGTCGCCGCAGCGAAAGCCGGAAACATGACCTTCGCGTCAGCGGGCGTCGGCAGCGCGACGCATTTGGCCGCCGAGCGGCTTCGCATCAGCGCAGGCTTCAATGCCACGCATGTGCCGTTCGAAGGCGGCATCGAAGCCATCACCGAAGTGATGACCGGCCGCGTCGATTTCGCCTGCATAGGCGTGCCGTCATCGCTGCCGTTCATCAACGACAATAAGCTTCTGGCGCTCACGGGGTCTGCACGCCGAAACGATCGACGTCGCTGCCCAACGTGCCGACCACGCTTGAGCTCGGTTACAAGGATTCCGACTACAATTTCTGGATGGGCCTGTTTGTGCCGGCAAAGACGGATCGCGCTCTGGTCGAGCGGCTGCGTGCGGAAACGCAAAAGGCCCTGGCCGACCCGGCGGTGGTGGATAAGCTCAAGCCGCAGGGCGTGGAGCCGATGCAGCTATCGCCTGCCGAGTTCGATGCGCTGATCAAGAAAGAAGTCCCGGAGAACATCGCCCTGGTAAAGGCGGCGGGCATCAAGGCCAATTAAGCGGCCGTAACTGCGAAAACGCTTTAGCCGCGTGCCAGCGGTCCGTTCGCTTTCTTCCAGGCGTCGATGCCGCCTGAGATATGACAGGCGGTCTTGAGGCCGGCGTCCTGCGCGGCTTGCACGGCCATCGCCGAGCGCTCGCCGAAGGCGCAATAGAACACGATGCGCTTGCCGGAGGCCGCCGCCAGTTCGTGCAACATGCCGCCTGAGCGGATTTCGTCCGGCAAATCGGGATAACGCGCGTGCAGGGAACCTGCAATGACGCCGTGTTTCTTACGTTCGCTGGTCTCGCGCAGATCGACGATCGCGATGTCGGAACTGTCCAGCAGCGCGATCGCCTCCGCTGCCGAGAGCGCCCAGCCTTTGCGTGCGATATCGTCCTGGTGCAGGCCGACATGAATGTTGGCCGGCACTGCCACATCCATCATCTTCGGGTCCGGCAATTTCAGATTATTCATCAGCTCGGCATATTCGTCCATCGACTTTACCTTGAGCCGCGGATTGAACATTTTCTCTTCGCCGATCGTCGAGACCGTATCGCCTTTGTAATCGTGCGCTGGAAAGACAAGTGTCGCGTCGGGCAGTTTTAGAAGCTTGTTGAAAATGGAATCGTATTGCGCCCGCGGATCGCCGTTCTGGAAGTCGGTGCGCCCGGTGCCGCGGATCAACAATGTGTCGCCGGTGAACACGCGGTCGTCCAGCAGGAAGGAGTAGCTGTCGTCGGTGTGGCCGGGCGTGTAGAGCACATCGAGGCGAACACCCTCGATCTCGACGCGATCGCCCTCGGCGACCCGCATGGATACGACATCGGCATGGGTCTGTTCGCCCATCACCGTGACGCAATGCGTGCGGTCGCGCAGCGCGCCGAGCCCGGTAATGTGATCGGCATGCAAGTGTGTGTCGACCGCCTTGACTAGCTTGAGGTCAAGCTCACGGACCAGTTGCAGGTAGCGGTCGACCTTTTCCAGCACCGGATCGATGATCAAAGCCTCGCCGCCCGGGCGGCTGGCGAGGAGATAGGTATAGGTGCCGGAGGTGCTGTCGAAGAGCTGGCGGAAAATCATGGGCCCATCCTATCGGAAAATGCGGCCGAAATATTCCCCGTGAATCATTTTCTGGGCAATATCATTCTCTCCCGCCTGTCATGCCGTCCGGTGCAGACTTGTCCAGATCGTGCGCTATTTGTCGCGCTCGACCGGAAGGTCCGGCCGCGAACCCCATTCGGCCCACGAGCCGTCATAGAGCCCCTGCGGCGGCTTGCCGAGCGTTTCAAGGGCGAGGGTGAGGATCGCGGCGGTCACGCCGGAGCCGCAACTGGTGATGATCGGCTTGTCAAGGTCGACGCCGGCGGACTTGAACGCAGCCGCGATGCGATCGCGCGAGGCGAGCCGGCCGTTCTCGAGGAGCTTCTCATAGGGCACGTTGAACGCGCGCGGCATGTGGCCTGAGCGCAGGCCCGGCCGCGGCTCTGGCGCCTTGCCGGCGAAACGCTCCGCCGAACGGGCATCGACGATCTGCACGCTGTTGCCGGCGAGCGCGATGCACACGTCGTCGAGCAGCGCCACGGCGCCGACATTCATTTCGGCATGGAATTTCTTCGCTGCGCGCTTGGTCTCGCTGGTGACGAGCGGCCGGCGCTCGGCTCGCCATTTCGGCAGGCCGCCGTCGAGAATGTAGACCGACTTGGCGCCGAAGATGCGAAACGTCCACCACACTCGCGCCGCCGAAAACAATCCGGTGGAGTCATAGACCACGACGGTGTCGCCGTCGCCGATCCCGACTGAGCCGACAACTTCACCGAATTGATTGGGCCCGGGCAGCATATGCGGCAGGTCGGTTGAATGATCGCTCACCGCTTCGATATCGAAGAACACGGCGCCGGGGATATGTCCGCCGCGATATTCGGCGAGCGCGTCGCGTTTCTGCGTCGGCAAGAAATACGAGCCGTCGACCGGAATAAGATTGGGATCGTTCAATCGTTCGGCGAGCCAGTCCGTCGAGACCAGCCAGCGGCTCGTGGGCGAGGGAGGAGGGGTGTTATCGATTCTCAACATAATTGACCTCGATTGCCTAGATCATGATCAAATGAATCGGATCATGGTCTAGCTTTTCGTTGGAGCATGATCTTTTCCCGAAAACCGGTTTCCACTTTTCGGGATCATGCTCCGATGCCGTACAAGTTCCGAAGCTCATTCGCCGAACCAGTTCATTTAAGTCTTTTCGAAGGGAACCGTGATGTTGGATCTGCGCTCCAGCCATTCCGGCACCGGCAGTTTCTTCTCGCGCAGGAATGCCGGGTTAAATAATTTCGACTGATAGCGGGTGCCATAGTCGCAGAGCACGGTCACAATGGTGTGGCCTGGCCCCAACTCCTTGGCGAGGCGCACGGCGCCGGCGATATTGATGCCGGTCGAGCCGCCAAGGCACAGCCCTTCGTGTTCGAGCAGATCGAAAACGATCGGCACCGCTTCGGCATCGGGAATCTGATAGGCGACGTCGATCGGCGCGCCTTCGAGATTCTTGGTGATGCGGCCCTGGCCGATGCCTTCGGTGATCGAGGAGCCTTCCGATTTCAGCAGGCCTGTCGTGTAGTAACTGTAGAGCGCAGCTCCCATCGGATCGGCGAGCCCGATGCGGATATTCTTGTTGCGTTCCTTGAGCGCCATGGCGACGCCGGCAAGCGTACCGCCGGAGCCGACCGCGCAAATGAATCCATCGACCTTGCCGTCGGTCTGATCCCAGATTTCCTGCCCGGTGCCGTCGATATGCGCTTGCCGATTGGCGACATTGTCAAATTGATTGGCCCAGATCGCGCCGTTCTTTTCGGTCTTGGCGAGTTGGGCGGCGAGCCGGCCGGACAGCTTCACATAGTTGTTCGGATTCGAATAAGGCACGGCCGGGACTTCGATCAATTCCGCGCCGCAGAGCCGCAGCGTGTCCTTTTTTTCCTGGCTTTGGGTTTCCGGGATCACGATCATCGAGCGATAGCCCATCGCATTGCCGACCAGCGCAAGCCCGATGCCGGTATTGCCGGCGGTGCCCTCGACGACGACGCCGCCCGGGCGCAATTCACCCTTCTTGACCGCGTCTTCGATGATGAAAAGCGCGGCGCGGTCCTTGACCGACTGTCCCGGATTCATGAACTCGGCCTTGCCAAGGATCGTGCAGCTGGTCGCAGCCGACGCACGCTCGAGTTTTATCAATGGCGTATTGCCGATCGCCTCGATGATGCCGTTTCGTGTGTGCATTTTGATGATTTCCCGGGACCGCGGCGAGACTGAAAGAACCCTAGATAATCAATAGCTTGGAAACAAGCCTCGTTCGAATGGCACCATTCCACGAAACACCATTGAAACCATAACGCCGCAAAGCCGCCCGACCGGTGGTTCCATTCACTTATTCTTTTCCGCCCGCCCGTTAAGCCGACAGTCAGCGTGTTTTCAGCACACCGTGTCCCCGGCGGGGCAATCTGGTTGAGCGCAATGAATCTCGACGTCAATACTTTATTCCTTGCCACGATATATGTGGAAGCGATCCTCGGATTGCTGCTGCTGTTTGCCTGGGTGCAAAACACCTCGATCTACGCCGTGGCATGGTGGGGTTTTGCCGACTTGCTGCGCGCCGCTTCGATCGCGCTGTTCGGCACCTACGGCACGGCGCCCGATCTAATCTCGATCGATCTCGCCAATGCAATGTTGTTCACGGCATTCGCGCTGACCTGGACCGGCGCGCGGGTGTTTGATCATCGCCGGGCGAAGCCGATCCTGTTGTTTGGCGGCGCCGCTTTGTGGCTTGTCGTCTGCCGCATGCCGGGCGTCGCATCGTCCTGGAAAATCCGCGCGCTGATCAGCTCGGGTATCATCACCGCCTATACCTGGGCCACGGCCTATGAATTCTGGCGCGGGCGCAGCGAGCCTTTGGTCTCGCGCTGGCCGGCGATCTTCATGCTGTTTGCCCATGGCGCGCTTTATCTGTTGCGCACGCCGTTCGGCGCGATCCTGTCGTCATCGCCGGCACAACTCGGTGTTCGAGAGCGTGTGGCTCACCGTGCTGAGCTTCGAGGCGCTGCTGTTCACGATTTCGATCGCGTTCATCCTCTTGGCGATGGCGAAAGAGCGCACTGAATACCGCCACAAGACGGCGGCCTTGGTCGACTCGCTCACCGGCATCTCCAATCGCCGCGCATTCATGCAGGACAGCGAAGCGCAGCTGAAGCGGCAAGTGTCCGATCCGCGTCCGATCGCGGTCATGCTGCTCGATCTCGACAATTTCAAATCGATCAACGACCGTTTCGGCCATGCCGTCGGCGATCACGTGCTGCGAGTCTTCGCCGAGGTGGCGGGCAATTGCATGCACCACAACGATCTGTTCGGCCGGCTTGGCGGCGAGGAATTCGCGACGCTCCTGGTGGACGCATCGCGCGATCGCGCGATTACCGTCGCCGACGAGATTCGCCGCTCTTTCGCCGATGCGACCCGCGAAGTCGACGGCCGTCCGGTGGTCGCCACCGTCAGCATCGGTGTCGTCACCAGCTACGACGCCGTCCTCGATGTCTCGGCGCTGTTGGCGCAAGCCGATCATGCGCTCTATCGCGCCAAGGACAACAGTCGCAATCGCGTGGAATTGGCCTCCATAGAATTGATCCTCGATCGCGCCAAGCGCGCCGCGGATGCCGCGGCCGGTATCCGGCGGGGCGCTCGCTCCGCCGCGTAGTCGCGAGGTCCGCGCCAGTCACCGAAGGTCGTCTCCGGTGTGGGTTTGCGCCCATTGGGCGCCGCAACGCGCATGGCCATTCATCGGCTTGCCTAACCGCGTCAAATGATCTTGATACGCCCCCTAGCTTGGCGGGAGATCAAGATGAAGCGCAGCACCGATCGCATTCTCACGACCCATGTCGGCAGCCTGATCCGGCCGCCGGAGCTGCAGGAATTCTTGCGCTTAAAGCAGGCGCACAAACCGTACGACGAGGCGGCCTACGATGCTTGCCTTAAGAGCACGGTCGCGCAAGTGGTGCGTGAACAGGCCGATATCGGCATCGACGTCGTCAGCGACGGGGAATTCGGCAAATCGATCAGCTGGTCGCAATATGCGCTGGAGCGATTGAGCGGCTTTGAGCGGCGGCCGATCAAAACCGGCGGCAGCAATCCGTTCATGCGCGGCGTCGACCGCGAGAAGTTCGCCGAGTTCTATGCCGAACTCGATGCGCGCGAGCATGTCGCGACCACGACCGAAGCGGTATGCACAGGCCCGATCGCTTATACGGGTCAGGCCGAGCTGCAACGCGACATCGACAATTTCAAAGCAGCGCTCAAGAGCGTCAAGGTCGAGGAGGCGTTCCTTCCGGTCGCGGCGCCGGCGAGCGTCATCCCGGACCGCAAGAACGAATATTACAAGAACGACGAAGATCTCATTCGGGCGATCGGCGCGGCAATGCGCACCGAATATGAGATGATCATCGACGCAGGTTTCGTGCTGCAGCTCGACGATGCCCGCGCCGTTGTCACCTATGACCGCATGGTGCCGCCGGGCAGTTTCGCCGATTACAGGAAGTGGCTCGCCTTGCAGGTCGATGTGCTCAACGAGGCGATCGCGGGGCTGCCGGCCGACCGCATCCGCTATCACGTCTGCTGGGGCAGTTGGCCCGGCCCGCATACGTCCGACGTGCCGCTGAAAGATGTCGTCGATCTGATCCTCGGCATGAAGGTCGGCGCTCTGGTCATCGAAAACGCCAATCCGCGTCACGAGCACGAATGGCGCGTCTGGGAGAGCGCCAAGCTCGGCAAGGACCAAGTGCTCATTCCCGGCGTCATTAGTCACGCCACCAATGTGGTCGAACATCCGGAGCTGGTCGCCGAACGCATTGTGCGGCTTGCCAAGCTCATCGGGCGCGAAAACCTGTTGGCCGGCACCGATTGCGGCTTCGCCCAGGGCCCGTTCTATCGTCGCGTCCACCCGAGCATCATGTGGGCGAAGCTCGATGCGCTGGCGAAGGGCGCGCGGCTCGCCAGCAAGGAGCTGCGGGCGTAGGCCTCGAACTAAGACATCGCGGCGAGCCAAGATCGCGTCGATTAGCTCTCTTGGGGCGTACGTGCCATCACGGCGCCGCCTTACGTGATCTGATATGTTTTCTACGTTTGCAGGTGCCTTCGCTTCCATTCAGAGGAAACAGCCATGCGTGAGCCAAATCATGACAAGTTGAATGAACTTGTGGGTAAGCTCGTCGGCGACCTCGGCGCCTCGCTTGCGGGCGCGAGCATTTTGCTCGGCGACCGCCTCGGTCTTTACAAAGCGATGGCCGACGGCGCTGCGGTGACCTCCGCCGAACTTGCCAGGAAGACCGGACTGCATGAGCGCTATGTGCGCGAATGGCTGTCCGGTCAGGCGGCTTCCGGATACGTCGACTACCACGCGGACAAGAACACTTTCTCGCTTTCGCCGGAGCAAGCGATGACGTTTGCCGAGGAGGGTTCGCCGGTCTTCTTTGCCGGCGCGTTCGATGTCGTGCAGGCGACCTATTTGGACGAGCCGAAGGTCGCCGAAGCGTTTCGCACCGGGAAGGGCGTCGGCTGGCACGAGCATTCGAAATGCCTGTTCTCCGGTACCGAGCGCTTCTTCAGGCCTGGCTATAACGCCAATCTTGTTGCCAACTGGATTCCCACGCTCGACGGCGTCGAAGCCAAACTCAAAGCCGGCGCCAAGGTGGCCGATGTCGGATGCGGCCACGGCGCTTCGACGATTGTGATGGCGTTGGCCTATCCGAATTCCGAGTTTTTCGGTTTCGATTACCACGCCCCCTCGCTCGAACGCGCCAAGGTTTTGGCGGCGGAATCAGGCGTCGGTAAGCGCATTACCTTTGCGCAAGCGAGCGCCAAAGACTTTCCGGCAAAAGGCTACGACCTCGTGGCGTTTTTCGATTGTCTGCACGATATGGGCGATCCGGTCGGCGCTGGCAAACACGTCAAAGAAACCTTGGCCAAGGACGGCGTCTGGATGATCGTCGAGCCGTTCGCGCACGACAATCTGAAA
>Ga0209448_10000240_pt1 | contig 19823 bp, 18 predicted proteins | sample BogFormECP14_OM2_FD_188245 | JGI IMG/M metagenome (GOLD analysis project Ga0209448, IMG submission 188245) | Bog forest soil microbial communities from Calvert Island, British Columbia, Canada - ECP14_OM2 (SPAdes) (version 2) | ecosystem: Environmental > Aquatic > Freshwater > Wetlands > Bog ... | reverse complement strand
TCCGGCGAATCGTGGCATCGTCCGCGATGGCGAGGTAAACCGGGTCGCCAAGTCCGATCGCAGCGCCGCCCTTTCCATCGGGCCCGTGGCATCCTGCGCAGTTCCTTGCATAGAGGAAACTGAAGTCCACAATCTTGCTCGGAGGGATCACTGGCGAATCAACCGGTGGACGCACTGGCAAACTTTCACGAGTGCCGCACGCCGTCGTCGCCATTAACGCGACCGCGAGAAGAATTGCCTGCCGGATCATTGTCCTTCGTCCTCTCCCCGGTTTGTTAATCCGGACGCTTCCAGGCCCACGCGGAAGGCTAGGGGCAGTTGCTGTCGCGTGTGCATTCGTTCCTGACGGGAAACGACGAGGCCAGCGACAATCCCAAATCCCACCTGTGTCGCGACGAACCAGAGCCAGTCGATGCGCTGGTTAAGCACCGGATTCACGATTCCCAGAATGCTGTGAATCAGGCCTGACCAGAGCAGTGGCGCAATGAAGCCTCCCAGGAGCACCGGCCGCCGCGGAAGCATCGGCAACATCGCGCCGTAGAGTAATCCGACAAGCAGTGACGTGATCAGGTGAATCGGAACCGCGATAAGGAATGCTCGCAAATGAAACGCGGCGATTTCAGCCGTGGTGTTGGTCGCGGCGGCGGGGAAGAAGCCGGCAGCCAGCAGGTTGATCGGATACCAGATGCTCGTATGGCTCAGAGCGCCGTAAAGCATCGCCAGGACCGCCATGGCCACGCTTCCAGCCAGACCACCCTTGATTCCAGCCGAAACTGGATAGATTTCTAACGGTAACCATGCGCGGCGCAATTCGTGGGCGAACTCCATTCGGGCTACTTCGCGCCGCATCGTTGTGATACTCAGTGCTTGCGTTATCACCTGGACCGATTCCTGAGCCTCGTGCGGCAGAACGTCGCGAAACCAGCCAACTGCGCCGGCGAGGGCGACGACTGCGCCAAGCACACTCACGGCTTCGCTCGTAACTAAACCCGCGAACAGCAGCGCGATTCCAAACGCAAGGACAATCGGCCAGGGAGTCGGCGCCGGCACCTCGATCATGTCGGTGGCGTTGTCGTCACTCTGGTTCGCCAATTCGAGACCCATGTTCTTCCTTTCTTAGCGGCCGACTACGTATACGACGATGAATACAACCACCCAAACCACATCCACGAAGTGCCAGTACATCGACAGAACCTCGGCACGTTGGGTGTGCTCCCGTCTTACATTCCCGAGGAGCGTGAAGATCAACACCGTCACAAGTGCAAGAAGGCCGACCGTTACGTGAAATGCATGTAGGCCAACCAGTGAGTAATAAGTAGTCCCGAACAAGTTGGTTTGGATGGTCAAGCCTTCGTCGTGAATCAAATGGCGCCATTCGCGAACCGTGCCCGCGAGGAAAACCGCTCCCAGCGTGACGGTCAGAAGCCACCATAGGGCAAAGGAAATCACTCTTCCTTTACTCAGCAGCTTTACGGCGAAGTGAATCGTCAGACTGCTTGAGAGCAAACAGATCGTTAGGAAAACTGGAACGCGGAGGACATCGTGGGGCTGAGGCCCGGAGACGCTTTTGCCGATGTAGAAGATGTAAGCAACAACGAAGATGGTGAAAATAGCTGCCTCTGCGGCAATCAGGCAGTACATTCCGGCTGGCCCCCGCGCAGGAAGGCTCCATCGGATATCGGCTTCGGGCATGGTTACTGATGGCGCGCTCATGAATCTCTCCGTTACTCGTACTGCCAATCGGGATCTTCCGGATGCTTGAGGTCCCACAACGGGCGGCGGCTCTTGACCTCGGGAATGGTTGCGAAGTTGTATGTTGGCGGAGGCGAGGGAGTGGACCATTCGAGCGTCCATGCGTCCCACGGATCGCTCCCGGCAACCTTGCCCCGCCAGTACGACCAAAGCAGGTTGCCAATGAACACCAACACGCCCGCCGCCTGAAAGAATACCCCTACGGTCACGATGAGATTCCAGATGTCCCAGCCACGACCAGGTTCGTAGGTGTAGATTCGGCGAGGCATCCCGAGAATGCCGGGAATATGCATGAAATCGAACGTCAGATGGAATCCGATGAGGAAGAGCCAGAAGTGCAGCTTGCCGAGCGTCTCGTTGTACATTCTTCCGGACATCTTCGGGAACCAATAGTAGAAGGCCGCAAACAGTGTGAAGAAAATTCCGCCCAGAATGACGTAGTGAAAGTGCGCAACGACGAAGTATGAATTTCCGAGTTGCCAATCGAACGGAGCCGCGCTCATCATGACCCCGGTCAGTCCCGCGACTAAGAACTGAAACAGGAAAGCGGCGCAAAACAGCATCGGAGTCTTGAAGTCGATCTGCCCTCCCCACATGGTGGCGAGCCAGTTAAAGATCTTGATGCCGGTAGGAACGGCAATCGCCATCGTGGACAGCACAAAAAAAGTGTTTGCGGCCGAACTCATGCCAACCGTGAACATGTGGTGGGCCCAGACGCTCATGCCAATGAATCCGATGCAGATCGTTGCCGCCACCATCACCGGGTAGCCGAAAATCGCCTTGCGTGAGAAAACAGGAATGATTTCGGAAGCGAACGCAAACGCAGGAATGACGAGCACATAAACTTCCGGATGGCCAAATATCCAGAAGAAGTGCATCCAAATCACCGCTGAGCCTCCGGCCTGAGTGTCGAAGAAGTGTCCACCCAGGTAGCGGTCGACCAGCAACATCAACTGCGCAGCGGTGAGCGGACTTACGGCAAGAACTACCAGGCCCGCCATTACGAGATTCAGCCAGGCTAACAGCGGCATCTTCCCGAGCGTCATTCCCTTGCAGCGCATGCACAGGATCGTGGCAATTATGTTGATCGCGGTGCCGATACTGCCGAAGCCGGAGACGAGCAGCGACAGTATCCAGAAGTCCGTGCTGTGCCCGCGCGAAAATGTCTGCGAGGTCAGCGGGGCGTAGGCGAACCATCCCACGTCCGGAGCGTTACCGGCTCCATAGAGGCCATCGCCACCGACAAAGCTGAAATAGAGGAGGAATCCACCGAATGCCGTCATCCAGAAGCTGAAAGCGTTGAGACGGGGAAACGCCATATCGCGCGCGCCAATCATCAGAGGAATCAAATAGTTCGCGAATCCAAACAGGATCGGCATCGCCACGAAGAAAATCATGGTCGTTCCATGCATCGTGAACATCCGGTTGAACACCTGAGGCGAGACGAAACTGTTATGCGGACGAATGAGCTGGATGCGTATGATGGTTGCTTCTACGCCCCCAAAGGCGAGAAAGAGCAACGCATAAAGAATGTAAAGAATACCCAGCCGTTTGTGATCGACGGTGGTCACCCATTCGTGGAGTTTCTCCACGAGAGGGCGGCGGCTCACCTCGGTCTTGGCCCATGCGATTGATTGAGTCGACATTAGTGAAGCGTCTCCAGATATGAAGTCACTGCCATCAGGTCCGGGCCGCTAAGTCCCATTGCCGGCATCTTGGATCCAGGTTTGATTGTGCCGGGGTCTTGAATCCAGCGCCGCAGATTTTCCGGTGTGTTCGGGGCCGCTCCGGAAGCGATTGTGTCGCGGCTCATCAAATGGGTCAGGTCGGGGCCGAAGCGCCCATTTGCTACGGTACCCGCCACTGTGTGGCAGTTGATGCATGCCGTCCGCTCGAAGATCGTCTGCCCTTCCGAAGCAGCGGCACTGACCCGCGCCGGCCGGCTTTGCTCTTGAATCCAGCGGTCGAAATCTTCTCGCGAGTCGACGTACACGCGAAGCAGCATTTTTGCATGTTGCGTTCCGCAGTATTGCGCGCACTGTCCAAGGTAGAGGCCAATCTCGTGTGGGTCCACCCACATACTGTTGGGATGGTTTGGTATCAGGTCCGTCTTGCCTGCCAAGCGAGGCACCCAGAAGCTGTGATCCGTGTCGGCGGAAAGGAGCGTGAGGAAAGTCGGTGCCGGATGCTCCGCGTCACTTACCGGAATGTGCAGTTCATTCGCGGTCACCACGTGCAGTGACGGATACCGATACTCCCACCAGAATTGGTGCCCGATGACCGTGACTTCAACCGCGTTCCTTGGGGGGGATGCGTTTTGGATGGAGGCGATTACACGCGCGGCGGCCAGGAACAAGACCACAACGATGAGGATCGGGATGACCGTCCATGCTAGTTCTACCTGCGTGCTCCCGTATACCTGTGCCGGCTCGCGCCCGTCGCTGACCCTCTTCTTTCTGAACTTCACGACCGCGTAGGCTAACAAGCCGAAAACGACTACGAAAATGCTTGCGGTCACCATCAATACAAAGCGAGACAGGTCAAAGATCGACTGGGCCGGCGTCGACACCGGAGCGAAGATATTCGTTGGACTGAGCCACGGCACCGCCGGCGCTGCGAACCCTCCAACCACAGACCCACAGAAGGGAAGTACTAGTCGCGCGAGGGTGTCGAGAGATCGCACCACACGAGCGTTAGTGACCTTTCGCTGCCCGTTCACAGATTTCCTCCCAACAGATGGGTCATATGACCTTTAACGCTCTGCATGGCTCACTCCTTTGTTTTGCGGAATAGAACATAGCCCGTTCGGCCGAATCAGCGTAATAAGTTCGTGGTCGCTAATTCGACTATTTCGCTCCCCTGTCCGTTGAGGATCGCCTTCAGCATATAGAGCGTGAAACCCTTCGCCATGGCTGCGCTGATCTTTGGAGGCATGGACAGTTCCGCCCGATTCACGACCGCGTCGACCAGCACCGGGCCATCGTGCGCAAGTGCGTCCGCGATCGCCGGTTCGACCTCACTGGGATGTTCAATACGAATGCCACGAATTCCTACAGCTTCGGCCATAGCCGCAAAGTTGGGGTTCTTCAAATCGGTGCCGGTGCTCAGGAAGCCGGTAGCCCTCTGCTCCAGTTCGATAAAACTCAGGGCGCCGTTGTTGAAGACGATGACCTTTACCGGTAACCCGAGCTGTGCAAGGCTGAGGAAATCGCCCATCAACATCGTGAAACCACCATCGCCTGAGAAAGAAACGACCTGCCGATTCGGAAACGCCTTTTGCGCGCCGATCGACTGCGCCATCGCATTTGCCATGGAGCCGTGCCAGAACGAACCGAGCAGCCTGCGCCGACCGTTCATGGAGAGATAGCGTGCCGCCCAAACTGTCGGAAGCCCCACATCGCAGGTGAAGATGGCGTCCTCAGCCGCCAGGCGGTTAACCGTCTTGGCGACATACTGTGGATGAATGAGTGTCTGCGACGATCCTTCTTTGGCCAAATCATCCAACTCCTGGCGTGCTCGCTGGTAATGCGCGACCGCCTTCCGCAGAAAGGAATCGTCTGCCTTCGGCTGAAGTTGCGGTAGCAGGAGCGTCAATGTCGAGGTAACGTCGCCCACAATCCCTAGGCTGAGGCGTGTCCGCCGGCCAAGATTTTCAGGCAGGATATCCACCTGAACAACTTGCGCGTCCTTGGATTCCGGGAAAAACTGCTGGTACGGAAAGTCCGTCCCAAGCATCAGCAGGACCTCGCATTCGCGCATGGCATGATAACCAGACGAGAAACCAATGAGGCCTGTGAGCCCCACTTGGTAAGGATTATTGCCTTCCAGGTGCTCCTTCCCCTTTAGCGCCATTACGATCGGGGCTTTGAGCTTTTCCGCGAGCTGAAGTACCTGTTCCTGCGCACCCGCGCAACCTGAGCCACACAGAAGTGTGATGCGGCTGTTGACGTTCAGCAGATCAGCGAGCCGGTTGACATCGCTCTCTGAGGGAACTAGCGCCGGTCTTGTGAATAGGACGTCCGACGGCTGCGGCGTATCGCCCACTGCCGGCTGCAACGCTACATCTCCCGGGATCACGATCACGGAAACACCGCGTTTCCCGATTGCCTCACGGATCGCGATCTTCAAAACACGCGGCATCTGATTTGCCCCGGAAACAAGCTCGCAGTAGTGGCTACACTCACGGAACAGATCCTGCGGATGGGTCTCCTGAAAATAACCCGATCCCATCTCTGCCGATGGTATCTGGGCCGCGATTGCGAGTACCGGCACTCGGTTTCGATGACAGTCGAAGAGACCGTTAATCAAATGCAAATTGCCAGGACCACAACTGCCGGCACATACCGCAATTGTGCCTGTCAGGTGAGCTTCCGCACCCGCTGCGAAGGCAGCTACCTCTTCATGTCTTACGTGCACCCACTCGATGCCACTGGTTCTTAGCGCATCGGTGATCCCGTTAAGACTGTCCCCGACGATTCCATAGATACGCTTCACTCCTGCTGCTTTCAACGTCTCTACTATTTGGTCCGCGACTAATTTGCTCATGGTGAATTCAAGGTCCTTTGTGTTGCTCTGGTTTTTGTGCGCGGCCAGAACATCATGGCAACCGTCGTGGCCCCCTGGGCCGGATGGACAGTGATGAGGGCGACTTGCATGAGTGTTCTTTCCGCGGAAACAATATGCACGTGCGATTCCAGGCGTGCTCGACGTCCGAAACGCAACACAAGCGGGATTTTGAAGGACACATCGAACTCCTTACCGACGCGGACGGATGGTTTTGGTGCCCAAATGTCGAGCCAGTAACAGTTCGAAGGCGCTTCAGCGAAGGAACACGACCGTATACTGCGGTTCAGCTCCGCCTACATCGACATCCTGTTAGTGACGGCGAACGCCGAACTGTTCATGCGGGATAAAGCAGATGGGGCCAGCATACACGTCACCTGTGTTGGCAATGACCGTGCTTAAAGTGATGCAGGACGCCGGCTCCTAAACCACCATGCGCTCTAGCCACTCAAGAATTATGAACAGCATCTTGACCCGCTTCCATGAGGACGAGCCCGCAAAGGTGGAGCGTCGCTGGGTTGCTACGCGGTATGGAGTTGAGCTCCTAACCTCCATCATGATTCTGCTATGGGGTTACCACATGGCCCGTGCGCAAGGAGCGGTCTGGGCGATCATCACGGCAATTCTGATTCTCCAACCCGGCCTCGACAGATCAATGAGCGCATCCGGCGTGATTATCGTCGCAACGCTGCTCGGCTCTTCGGCAGGAACAGTTGCCGCGCTCCTGGTCCCGGGAGAGGCAGCCGCGCTTCTGGCCGGCGTTCTGGTCACTGTAATCCTCTGCCATCTGTTCCGCCTCGATCTCCACGTCAGGCTTGCCTGCTTGACCGTGCCTATCGTTCAGACGTGGCACCAGGGTTCAATCATTCACGTGGATTATGAGCGCATTGCCGCGATCCTCGCCGGTTGCGGCGTTGCCTTGATCGTGCAGTTTGCCGGCGTGCAGTTCCGGCGCCAGGTCAGCTGGTGCCGAACCCTGACTGCTCCGATAACCCCGAATGAACCTTCCAGATGACCATCCGTCGAGTCATTCCGCTCCTCCTCATGCTCTCGGTCGGACGTGTTTTCGCCCAAATCGCTCCTCCTTTACCCGATCGTCCGTGGCATCCCCCCAGCGAGCGGCAAATCGAAGACGACGCCAAACATCTCCGTGAATCCGGCTTCAGCGTTGAACCAGACAAGATTTACTCTTTGGCGGAACTGGTGGACTTCGCCGAGGAACACAATCCCGAAACCCGCGTCGCGTGGGAAATAGCTCGCGCTCAGGTAGCAGCTTTGGGCGTCGCGCGGAGCGAACTATATCCGACTGTAGCGGCTGTTGCACTTTCGCAAATAGACCGCGATGAGACTCCTTTTGGAAGCCAATTCTATCGCCAGACGCAGCAGACATTTGCGGGGACGATAGAGCTGAACTACACAATCTTAGATTTCGGCGCGCGGGCTGGCCGAATCGCCGCGGCGAGAGCAACACTCCTTACAGCTAACTTCGCATTCAACGACACGCATCGAAAGATCATTTACCAGGTTGCGCAAACCTACTATCGGCTGCTGAATGCCCTCGGACAGGAAGATGCCGCTCGAGCAAGTCTGACGAACGCTCAGACCGCACAGCAAGCCGCCGAGGATCGCTTGATACACGGCCTTGCGACTTTGCCGGACGTGCTGGAAGCACGGAGCGCGACTGCACAGGCGCAATACGATCTTCAGTCCGCTCTCGGTGCTGAAGAGATTGCGGGAGGAGATTTGGCTACCGCCCTGGGAACTCGCCCCACCGTTACGATTCACGTGCAGCCGATCGACCAGTTGTCAATTCCCGAGTCAATCGGCGATTCCGTCGATCAAGCGATCGATCACGCCTTCGACCAACGCCCAGATCTCATGGAGCAGATAGCCGAAATCCGTAGGGCAAACGCAGGCGTCAAGGAGGCACGCGCCGCGTATTATCCTACTCTGACCTTGAGCGCCAGCCCTAGCGCGCAATCGCTGTATATCTTGCAGCAAGCGCTTCCTTGGGGCCACACCGCGGACTTGGGTGGCGGGCTAAGTGTGAATCTAGGCTGGACCTTATTTGACGGCGGTGCGCGGAAAAATAACCTGGCGAAAGCGGAAGCGAACGTCCGTGCGGCGGAAGCACAGGTTAATGCTTCCCGCGATCAGATTGCCGACGAAGTTTGGGGAGCTTACTCCAATGTGAAGACCGCGCTTCGCCAGCGCCAGGCTGCCATCGCGCTCCTAGAGGCCGCGAGTCAATCCTATGCCGCCGCTCTTGAGTCGTACAACTACGGAGTCCGAAGCTTCCTGGATGTCACGGCCGCCCAGAGAACACTCGCGCAGGCCCGCTCGACTGATGTGTTGGCGCGGACGCAGGTTCTTACGAATCTGGCAAATCTGGCATTCCGAACGGCGAGTTTAATGCAATCAGGTTCTCGGAAGGCCAAACCATGAATGGAAATAGGAGCATTCGCCTTGTCAGGTACGGGCTGGTTGTGTCTTCGCTCTCACTCGCGGGTTGTCAACGGGCCCCTTCCTTCGACGTACTGGGGTCGTTCTTTCCTGCATGGCTCGTTTGTCTGGGTGTGGCGATTGTGTTCACAGTTTTCGCCCGATGGATGTGCTTGCGTCTGCGCATCCCGCTCGCCCCTCCAATTTTGATTTATCCAAGTCTGACTGCTTTGTTTACATTCGCACTTTGGTTTATCTGTTTTCGCTAGGTAGGAACCATGAATACTGATACGAAATCTCGCAAGCTGCTGGGCCGCATGGTCAAGATTGGCATCGCCATAAGCTCCGTGACTCGGGGTCTGGACGCACGCAAGTTGCTGGGCCGCCTGATCAGTATTGGCGTCGTGATAGCCGCGGCTGGTCTTGGCCTGGAGGTCCTTTACAGCACCAACTACTATCCGCGAACCGACGATGCCGAGGTGTTTGCAAATTTCATTGGGATTGCGCCGCAGGTGGAGGGCCCGATTACGCGGCTGAATGTGCGGGACAACCAGTTCGTGAAGCAGGGCGAACTGCTGTTTACTATCGATGAGCGCCCATATCGCTACGCGCTCGAAAACGCGCTGTCCGAGCAGTCTGCTCTCGAAGGCCAAATTGAAGACGAGCGGCGAAGGATAGCGGCGCTGGTCAGTGCCGTCTCGGTTGCACAAGCCAATATCCAGGGTTCCCAAGCGGACATCACCCGATGGGCAGCGGCTGTTGACCAGGCACGGGCTGATGTGGCAAACGCTGAGCAGGGTGTCACCCGGGCCAAAGCGGAGTGGACTTATTCGAATAACAATCTACATCGCATTGAGCCGCTGCTCGAAAAACAGTTCGTCACAGTGGATCAGGTGGACCGGGCGAGAACGTCGGAAATCGCTCAGGCAGAAGCGCTTAAACAGGCGGCATCGCAACTGGACCTCTCACAGGCAGGATTGAAGTTGGCCTTGGCGCAATACGAACACTCCAAGGCTACCCTCGAACAGAGCAAGGCCCAGCACGAACAATCTATAAATGCAGTAACTACCCTCGAACCGCTCATCAATCAGCGTGGGGCGCGAGCTTCGGCGGTGAAAACCGCCCGCTACAATCTCAACAACTGCCGGGTCTACGCCCCGTTCGAGACACGTGTGACAAATCTAAATATCTCGGAAGGCGCCTACGCGCATGTTGGTCAACAGGTGTTCACGCTAATTGACGCGCGGACCTGGTGGGCGATTGGCAATTTCCGCGAGGGCCTCCTTCAGCGCATCGTGCCAGGGATGCCGGCTGATGTTTATGTGTTGTCGAAACCGAACGTGCGGTTTTCCGGAATAGTGGATAGCGTCGGTTTCGGCGTAACCCCTAGTGCTGACGATTTCGGCACCTTAGCACAGGGTCTGCCCGACGTACAGCGAACGCTCAACTGGGTGCATCTAGCCTCGCGATATCCAGTCCGTGTCCTCGTCAAGAATCCTCCTCCCGAGTTGTTTCGAGTCAGCGAGTCAGCGGTTGTGGTCATTCGCGGGCACTGAAATGGCTACCCTTGCTCAAAGCGTACCGGGGTCGCGCCAACCGTTGGCCTGGTTCTGGGATTTCCTCAAGCAGGAACTCACGCCCTATCCCGGTAGAGCTGCGCTGGTCGCCCGCATGGTTATTGCAGTAACTCTCGTGATGATCATTACCATGACATTTCGTCTACCCTATGCCGCATATGCCGCTGCCTTCGCACTCACCATTTCGCGAGAAAGTCCTCAAATAACCATAAAGTCGTTTAGAACCGTAGTCGTAGGTTGGGCTCTTGGAGCAGCCTACATCTTGATCGGCGCATTGTTTTTTCTTGAGAATCCCGTGCTGCGTTTCCTCTGGGTGATCGTGACGATGTTCGCGATTTTCTACGCGGTCAGCGCCATGACCAATTCAGGGGCCGCCTCCCGCTTCGGTTATTTTGTCATCATCACAGTTCCTTTGTGGGATCTCCACGTAACGGCCGAATTGAAGGTGGAAGGCACGCTTTGGGCTGTCTGGGGAATCACGATAGCGAGTGTGGTTACGGCGCTAGTTGAGTTGGTGTTTGCAGAACTGAGGCATCGGGATGATTTTGTTCAGTCCCTTGCAAACCGGTTGGCTTCCGTTGAAGAGTTACTGGCCTGCTATTTGGCAGACCGGCCAGTGGACGAGACGACGAAAAAGAGGGTCACGCACTTCGCCGTGCTCGGAGCATCCAGATTGCGGCGCATCCTAACGAGCTCCAGCTACGCGCGGCAGTACAACGAGCAAATGGGTGCCGTTGTGGCGCTCGTCGGGGGACTTGTGGACATTGCCGCCAACCTGACCCAACTCAGCATTCGGATTTCTGACGATGACCGGCAGCGAATAGGCGTCTTGGCTGCGAGCATTGCCGGTATTCGTACCGATCTACTGAGCAGGAGAGTTCCGAGTCCGATTGATTCAAAGGTTGACAGCGAGGTCCCCGGCGGTATTCCGCTACTCCGCGAGATGGAGAGAACTGTGTCGCTGATTCCTGAAGCGTTTTCGGGTTCCGAATCGATAAGCGAGTATTCGCCCTCGCCTCCCGGCGAGAAGCGGCCAGCCACATTTTTCGTTACAGACGCTTTTTCGAACCCTGAGCATGTCAGGTTTGCGTTGAAAGGCGGCCTTGCGGCCAGTCTTTGCTACATAGTTTACTCTTCCGTCTTCTGGCCGGGCATCAATACGGCAATTACCACATGCTTCTTGACAGCTCTCTCCACCATTGGTAGTTCTCACCAGAAGCAACTTGTGCGGATCTCAGGCGCTGTCGTCGGCGGAGTGGTGGTCGGGATCGGATCACAAGTATTTATTCTTCCTTACCTCGACTCCATCGCCGGGTTCACGGTCCTTTTCATGTTGGCAACTGGCGCGGCCGCCTGGTTCTTAACGTCAAGCCCGCGCTTCTCTTACTTTGGGAGTCAGTTTGCCGTCGCCTTCTACCTCATCAACTTGGGGGAGTTCAGAATACAGACGTCACTTGTGCCGGCGAGAGATCGCGTTGTCGGCATCCTACTGGGACTGTTCATGATGTGGCTCATCTTTGACCAACTTTGGGGTGCCCCCGCCGTCGTCGAAATGAAGCGAACTTTTATTTCCAACCTGCGATTGCTGGCTCAACTTGTGAAAGACCCGTTTTCTGGGGAGAAGAGACTTGAAATCGAGCGCAGCTATTCTCTTCGCGAGAGGATCAACGCAAACTTCGACGAGGTGTTGAATCTGGCCGACGGGGTTTTATTCGAATTCAGCTCTTCCAGACAGCAGGATCTTGCATTGCGCAGTCGACTCCGGCAATATCAACCTCGAGTGCGCACGCTTTTCGTAACAGCGATTGCATTGCTTAAATATCGTCTCCAACTTCCTGGTTTCGAATTGCCGGAAACTGTCCGGGTCGCACAGCAGGAGTTCGACGATCAGCTAGCCAAAATGCTAGATGGCATGGCAAACCGCATCGACGGTGAACCAACAAGAACGCTGGACAACTTCGAGGATTCGTTCCAGCGTCTAGAACAGACGATCCAGACTTGCTGCTCGGAAACAACGCCAAAACCCCTTGTGGCAGAGCTGCGCACATTTCTTGCTCTCTCCAGCAGCATGGAAAGCGTGGCGATGTCCTTGTATAAAGAGATGTGATCACGCCTCCTGTACTCCTGGTTCGCCATCGCATGGCACCGTCGACTCATTCGATTTCAGATTTGGTGAAACGCCACCTGATGCGCGACACGGTTATCAAGGCTGGAGAATTCCATCTTCGCGAAAGAGGCTAATCGACAGAACGTCTCGTCAGGGCCGATGGTTCGCAAAAACCAGTCTGACGGGGCCTCCAGCAGACAATATGTGGCTTTGCCTGCCGATCGGCGCCCCGTTGGAGCAGGGGAAGATGGGTTTCATTCGCTGATCAGGAAAATCAAAGGGCGCCCGAGCATCGGTTTTGTAACTTCCCAGCGACGCACAAGAATGGAATAACACATCAAGCCAGTTTCTCCTTCGCCCCAAATTAGATACGCTAAGGACTGTTTCATCAGGTTACGATGCGTCAGCCCCAATACGATGCTCACTGGATCGAGCAATTCGCTCAGATAAGCGATGGAGTTGGCGACTGCGACCGCGCCGCCAACGTCGATGACATAATGTTTCCTTTCTTGTCGAACCTGTACCCGCAGACGTGCCGCAAATTCACTACGATTGTCCAACAAAGTGACGTGAATGAAGGCGAGTGGGCCCTCGATCTTGAAATGCCGCTGCACGTTCTCGGCGATCAAAGCACGGTAGTCGGCGGTGGGAGTGCGGTCAGGGATGAGGTTCACTTTCTTGCCCGCGATTGTGTTCCAGAGTTCGGCCGATCGCTGGTCCGCAAAACTAGCTGTCGATACCCGCATTTCGGTCGAACGTGCATACCGGCTAATCGCGCTTGCAGCCAACAACAGAATGATAAAGATCGTTGCGACAATTAGGCCATCTGGCCGCTCTACGATGTTGGCGCCAAGTGTGTACGCAAATACTAACGTGATCACGAAAAAGTAGAGTGCCACGAGCATCGTTTGCGGCTTGCGCAAGCTGCTCTCCCTCCACAGATCCAGGGCGACACCAGCTGCTCCGGAGCACATCAACACCAGGACACCGGTGGCATAGGCTCCGGCTTGCGCCTCAACTTGCGCGCGGAAGGCCAGCGTGACAGCCACGTTGATCGCCAGAAGCACCAGCACTAGCGGTCTGCGGTAAGCCACCCAGCGCGGGGCCATGCCGAAGCGGGGCAGATAACGGGGAATCAGATTGAGTAGACCTGTCATCGCCGAAGCACCAGCGAACCACAAAATCAGAATCGTGCTCAGATCGTAGACGGCGCCGAAATCATTGCCCAAAAGGCCATGCGCGAGATAGGCAAGCGCCCGGCCTGAGGCCGGCCCGCCCAGACGGTAGTCCGATTCTGGAATGAGAAGAGTGGCCACGAAGCTCGACAGCAGAAGCATGCAACTCATGATCACCGCCGCCGTCAACAAAAGCTTCCCCGTGGCGCGAATCCTTCCCAATGGCGGCGATCCCGTATCAGCTTCCTGGCTCGCGGAATCCCGGTTCGCGATCAGTGGCATCACGGACACACCCGTTTCAAATCCGCTAAGACCCAAAGCGAGTTGTGGAAAGATCAGCGCGGAAGCAACAAAGATGGCTGTCCAGTCTCCGTGAACACTCAGGTTCAAGCCCCAGTGATGAAAGAGTGCGGGATGGCGGACTATCTCCCATAGCCCTCGCAGAAGCACAACAAGATTCAAGACAAGGTATGGAAGGGCTGCAATTCGAGCCATTCCGATTGCCTCCCGGAAGCCGAACATGAACACAATGGCCAGTAGCAACAGCAACGTAAAGGTCAGGGGCATGGGTGCCTCGCCAACATAACTGTGGAGATATGGATTTGCAATCGCGTGACGAGCCGCATCGGCTGCAGACAGCGTCATGGTAATCACGAAATCCGTGCCGGTGAAACCCAAAAGGATGAGGATGAAGATCTTGCCCTTCCAGCCGGGGAGCAGATGTTCTAACAGAGCGATCGAGCCCTGGCCTGCGTATGAGCGTCGGGCCACTTGTGAATAAACCGGGACCGCTCCCAGAAGCGTGACCAGTACCAGCACAGCCGTTGCCGGTACTGAGAGGGCACCAGCAGCCAAGAGAGCTATGCCCGGTTGGTATCCGAGGCTCGAGAAATAGTCGACCCCTGTTAACCACAGGACGACATACCAGGGATAAACCTTTTCCGCGTTCTCTGGTTCGTCGGCCGGGCGACCTCTCAACAAGAGACGGCCAAGCAAAGTCTTGGGTGGAGTCTCGGATTGCGTCGGCAAATTGAGACTGGGTGGAGCGTGAGGCGATGTGTTTCCCGCGACAACCATTTTGCTCCGTTAGTTCACACGCATTCCTTCATGCACCATGAGCAACGTTCTTAGGTAGCCGACGTTACGCCCGTCTCCCGCATCCGCCTTACTCTCCGCTTGCTCCTTTTGCAGTTATCGGGCATCGCGGTGTGTCCGATGCACACTTGTGGCCATGAACACATCGGCCAAGCATTCGTGATCCGCGCGTTCGATGGCTGTGCCGGCAATATGTTACGACGACACCGCACGAGTCATCGCTAAGCACGATGCACACTGCGCGAACTTGGTTCGATCAATCACATCGTTCTTACATCTAGGGCTCGGCTGCGGCAAAGCCACCCGGCCTTTGTGCGGACTCGGCTGATGGCTTCCAACGCCGCCGAGCGGCACACCTGTCACTGTGCCGTCTTCGGAGGACGCACATAAAGCGAACGGAAGACGCCTCAAAGTGTCTCCGGCGAGCCTACCGCACCGTATACTGCCAATCGTTTACGCCGGGACCGAGTTTCTCGACATCGCGTTGGGGCGGAATAGAAAATCAATTCCGACTTTTGGCCTCCGGATTGCGATTACGAATGCGGATGAACAAGAAAGAATCTGAGGAGATCAAAAGGAGTTGGCTATGCGAGTAGCGCAAGGAATGTCTCAGTCTCTCTGCATCGGATTTGCCCGTGTCGACTTGCGGCGCGCTCTCAGCGCAAAACGGAAAAGCACCGCGTTCGGAATATTGTTCTGGTTTGAGGAGCAACCATGATATCCGCTAAGCAGACGAAATCGGTCCATTCGTTGAAGAGTTGGCTGTTTACGCCTGGAACGAAAGCTGATCGGTTCGAGAAGGCAGCGGATGTGCATGCCGACGTCTTGATTATTGACCTGGAAGATGCAGTCGCGCCTTCTGCGAAGGAAGAAGCACGCGGCTCGGCGCTGCACTATCTCGAAGGGCTTTCCTCAAATCATCTTCCCTGCGCCCTGCGGATAAACGCACCTGTTACTAGGGTAGGCCAGGACGACTTGCAGGCCCTCCTGCGCTCGTCTGCTCAACCGGACTACATAATCCTGCCTAAGACTGAATCCGCGGGAGTGATTGGTCTGGTATCGACTTTGTTGCGAGAGGCCGGAAAATCAACGGAAGTAATCGCGCTCATCGAGACTGCCAAGGCTGTCGCGGCTTTGGGGGAAATAACCGGCGCGGACATCAAACCAGCCGCCTTGCTCTTCGGCGCTGCGGACATGTCGGCCGACCTCGGAGCCGAGACGGCCTGGGAGCCACTTCTGATGATCAGATCCCGTATCGTTCAAACCGCTGCGACTGCCGGGATCGCAGTTTTGGATTCCCCGTACTTCGACATCGCCAATGCGGAGGGTCTGCGGCGAGAGACGGTTGCTTCGGCCAATCTGGGCTTTCACGCCAAGTGTGCGATCCATCCGGCACAAATCGCGGTCATCAACGAGGTATTGACTCCGACCGCGGATGAGGTGGCGAAGGCACGTCAGATTCTTGTCATCAACCGGCAAGGCGTGGGCTCCGTGGGTCACCAGATGGTGGACGAGGCGGTCGCGCGAACGGCAAGGCTCGTTCTCGAACGAGCGGGCATCGCTGCTGAGGAATTGGTTGCTTCGTAAAAGACAGATCAAAACTACAAATAGAAGGAGATCGTATGGAGCAAATGCTTTCCGCTTATCGCGAACTCGGCCCCAAGCACTACCGCGAAACATCGGGGCTTTACTATGAGGACTTTGAGCCAGGCGATGTATTCGAGCACCGCCCGGGACGAACGATCACAGATGTCGACAACATCTGGATGACACTACTCACGTTGAATGTGCAGCAGGTCCACTTCGACGCTGCCTACGCTGCGAAAACGGAGTGGAAGAAACTGCTGGTGGACAGCACATTCACGCTTGCTCTGCTCACTGGCATGAGCGTGCGCACGGTGAGCGCAAAGGTTGTCGCCAACCTCGGCTGGGACAAGGTGAAAGCCACTCATCCAGTGTTCGCGGGAGACACACTCTACGCGGAATCGACTGTCCTGTCAAAGCGCGACTCGAAGAGCCGTCCCACGCAGGGGATCGTGACGGTTTCCACTCGGGGGGTGAATCAGGACGGCAAGGAAGTGATGAGCTTCGAGCGCACGATGCTGATTTACAAACGGGGTCACTCGCCGGAGGCCGCTGCGAACTACTAACTCTCACGAGTCACGCACCAGGAATAACAATGGAATTCAGAACGCTCTATAAATCGAAGCTCACCACGCCGGCAGACGCGGTCGGACGCATCGCCTCTGGCGTCACTTTGTCGATGGGCATGGCCATGTCCGAGCCCCCGGCGCTGCTTAAGGCACTGGCAGACCGCGCTGCCGCGGGCCAGGTCGACGATCTGAAGATCTACTATTACGAATCCACGCGCATCGCCGGGGAGACGATTCTGCGCTACGAACTGGGCGGGCGCATTCACCCCTATTGCATGTTCGTTACCGCGGTCGAGCGCGCCCTGATTAAGAAGGGACTAGAGAATGGAGGGCGCAAGGTTCTGACGTACGTCCCGGGCAACTTCTCGCAAGCGCCCCGGCTGTTGACGGAACACATCGGCGTCGATACGTTTCTCACCACGGTGTCGCCCATGGACAAGCATGGGTATTTCTCATTCGGCACCGGCAACGATTATTCGACCAAGGTGGCGCGCTCGGCAAAGCATCTGATCGTCGAAGTCAACGACCAGATGCCCCAAGTCAACGGATCGCTGGCGCAACTTCACGTTTCCGAAGTCGAAGCCATCGTCGAGAACAACGTTCCGCTGCTGGAGTTGCCGGTCCGCAAGTCGGGGCCGGAGGACACTGCTATCGGCAAGACCATCGCCGAGATGGTGCCGGACGGCGCTTGCCTGCAGATGGGGGTGGGCGCACTGCCGGACCTGGTCTGCTCCCAACTCCGCGACCGGAAAGATCTTGGCATCCACACCGAGGCGCTGTGCCCCGGGCTGATTGACCTGATCGAAGCCGGCGTTGTGACCAACCGGCGCAAGCGGCTCAATACCGGCAAGACCGTCTACACCTTCGCCATGGGGCAGAAGGCCATGTACGACTTCCTCAACGACAACCCCTCCGTTGAGAGCCACCCTGTGGATTACGTCAATGACCCATTTGTGATCGCCCAGAACGATAACGTCGTCTCCATAAACGCTGCTTTGCAGATTGATTTGACCGGTGCCGTCAACGCGGAGCACATGCTCGGCCACCAGTACAGCGCCACAGGAGGCCAGCTTGACTTCGTGCGGGGCGCCTACGCTTCTCGGGGCGGCAAGTCGTTCATCGCATGCCAGTCGACCGCGGCGAAGGGCAAAGTGTCGCGCATCGTCGCCCGACTGGAGGGCCCAGTGACCACGCCGCGAACCGACACCAACATCGTAGTCACGGAGTTCGGCTGGGCAGACATGAAGGGCAAGTCGTCGACAGAGCGCGCGAAGGCTTTGATTGGGCTTGCGCATCCAGACTTTCGCGACGAGCTCACGGCCTCCGCCAAGGAACTCGCGCTGCTCTGAAGCACACACTACGTTCAAGGAGAAACATAGATGAGCAACCCCGCCTTGGCACGCCTGATTCAGAACGGAGTTGTCACCAATCGATGGAAGAGAGTGAACCCGGGAAAGACTGTATTCACCTTCGCAACGGGAGACGAGGGTTTCTATGGTTTCCTGCATGAAAACATCGCGATCGAAAGCCACCCGGTAAGTTACGTGAATGACCCCGCAGTGATTTCTCAGAACGACAACGTGGTGTCGGTGAATTCTAGGATCGAGATGGACCTGACAGGGGCTTGCAACTCGGAGTATGTAAACGGTCACCAGTTCACCTCGACTGGCGGACAGCTCGACTTTGTAAGAGGCGCCTATGCGTCCAAGGGCGGAATGTCCTTCATTGCCTTCCAATCTTCAATCAAGGATGGCAAGATCAGTAAGATTGTCCCCCGGCTTTCCGGTCCGGTAACGACACCTCGCACTGATGTTCATTACGTCGTCACCGAAAATGGTGTCGCGAATCTAAAGGGGCTCCCCTCTACAGAGCGGGCGCACGCCTTGATCGGACTTGCAGACCCTGCCTTTCAAGACGAATTAACCACAGCGGCCAAGGAATCGCATTTGATTTGAAGCTCAGGATATCCCTATGCCCAAAAGCGTGTGCGTATATGTCGGAGCTTCGCGACCTCTGCTGCAGAATATGACGGTTGGCCCTCATGTGTTCTCGGCGGACGAGCCGGGCGATTAAGGCGGGCGAGGCGAAATGAAAGTTATGAAAGGCAAGGACAGGCGGGCAACATGCTAGACACTATTTTGAGCGCACTCCTTCCGATGGTATTTACCTTCTTGCTCGGTTTCGTGGCCGCCCGGCGACACGATTTCGGGTCAAAGGATGCCTCGACGCTAAATCGGATGGTGTTGCTATACGCCGTGCCGATGGCGCTTTTTGCCGGAACCGTTACAACGTCGCGCGCGGCACTTAGTCGGGACATCCCGCTAGTAATCGCCTTGTGCGTTGGCATCATTGGTCTCTACGGTGTGGTCTTTCTGCTCTGCCGGGTGGCTTTCCACATGCAGGTCAGCACCAGCGCGCTGGCTGCTCTGACAGCTTCCGCGCCAGCAGTGCCCTTCGTAGGTCCAGCCGTCCTCGGCGATCTGTTCGGAGGGCTCAGCGCCATACCGATCGCGATTGCCGGTCTCGTTATCAACCTGACAGTCGTGCCGGTCACGATTCTGCTTCTCACATTCGATTCGACAGGGAGAGACCCACAGGAAAACTCTCCCGTCCCGCGAGAAGGAGAGCACTCGGCAACTTCCCCAAGGTCGTCTGCCTCGGTTTTTGCTGCCAAACTCGCGGAAACTATCAAAGAACCTATCGTCTGGGCACCCGTTCTCGCTTTTATTGTCGTGCTGACCGGCTTCCGCATTCCCCAACTCCTGGTCCACCCGCTTTCCCTGCTGGGACAGGCATCCGGAGGTGTCGCTCTGTTTGCCTGCGGGATCGTGCTTGCAACCGGAAAAATCAAAGCCAACTGGTACGTATTGTTCTTCGTATTCCTGAAAAACATCGTGCAGCCCGCCCTGGTCCTCGGTGGTTTGCGATGGGTCGGCTATGGCAATCCCATTGTCAGCGA
>Ga0209448_10000238_pt1 | contig 20023 bp, 15 predicted proteins | sample BogFormECP14_OM2_FD_188245 | JGI IMG/M metagenome (GOLD analysis project Ga0209448, IMG submission 188245) | Bog forest soil microbial communities from Calvert Island, British Columbia, Canada - ECP14_OM2 (SPAdes) (version 2) | ecosystem: Environmental > Aquatic > Freshwater > Wetlands > Bog ... | reverse complement strand
TGATACAAAAATAGAGCGGACTGCTTGGCCGTGGGGAGCTAGGCCGTGAACCTCTGAATTAGGTGGGCGCCACGAGCCAACCGTTAGGCTTTCCTGCCCCGCTCGTCCGTCTCGATTCGCCGGCTTGCAGCGAGTAACTCCAGCGACAAAGACGTGCCAGCGGGACAGGCCGTGCACACGGGCTGTCTATCCGCGGCTCCTCAGAGATTCGTCATTGGTTCAAACAGCTTTCGCTCCCTCACTTGCTTCGAAGGACCGCTCCGATTCATATTCTAGCAGGGCCGAATGCCCATTCAAAAATGCCCAGGTCCGTGAAGTGCGCATGTATCGCTAGGCAATAGAGTTTTCCGCGGCCTCCCACGTTACTTCGCTGGAACAGTTCCAAGCGGCGGCTGGCCGCGAACGCCGTCCGCTATGCCATTCTCAGTTCTGGCGGGCATAATGGGGATAGGCTTCGTTCTCTTAATTTGGGCTGTGGCCGGCGCAATACTGGCCGGCATCGGGGCAGTTATTCTTGGCGGAACGACGGCTCTTCTCACGCGCGGAGTCGGGCAGGGCCGTAAGAGAGTGATTCTCGCTGCAAGCGTTTTCCCCTTTCTGTGTCTCGGGTGGGCCGGGGTCGTTTTCTTTTCCCAGGCCGCGGTCAACCAATTTGTATTTCATCGTGACCCTGGCTTGGGGGACACGTGGCAGTGCCCCCTCCCCGACGGCTACGCGCTCTTGATGATCGACGAGACTGAGCAAGGGTGGGTGTTTAATCCGAAAACACAGGGATGGGACGGCGTTGCAGAGGACGAAGACTCAATCAGCGGCGTAAGATTTCTTCAGCTATCCGGACCCTACATACTCGGGGGGCGTGACGGCCATGCCTACCAGTTCGCGTCAAAGGACGACTACATAGAGTCCTACTTCCTTTTGGACACCAGAACAGGAAAGCGCGAGACTTTCCCAACGTATGTGGCGTTGCGCGACAAGGCGCAGCAATTGGGAATCGCTTTGAGTATGGAGCGGATCAGCGTCGTCTATTCGAAATACAGGTATACGTGGTTTGAAATACTTGCAGCCGTTGTCTTGCTTGGACCTCCGCTGATATTCGCGTGTTTGCTCATCCGATGGGTTTTGCGCGTGAGAAAAACCCGCGAAGCCACCATACAGATCCGTAATTGAGAGGTCGTGAAGAGGGCAGCTCAGTCTATGAAGTCAATAACCGCTCCATCGCGGCGATCGAGGAACCCGACGAATTGCCCGAAGTTTGGCGCCGTCACATTGTTGTACACGGCATTGAAATTGCCGTGATTTGTGACGTTGAGCGAATAGAATCCCAGCCGAATGTGATGGATTTTGCCGCTTTTCGCTCCAAGAAAAGGAACCTGGAAGACGCGGTAGATTTTTACGTCCAACGAGAGATACGTGGCGAAGCGCTGACCATTAGGCGTGCCCACATAGTTCTGCAGCACGTCCACATTCGAATACGCGTAGCCACTGTGCACGTCGAGGATGGGACTGAACGTGAACTTCTTCGGCAAGGAGAAAACCCCCCAAGTGACGACTCTCTGGGGGACATCGGAAGGCAGAATGCCGTAGACGTTTGGCCGGATGACGGGCTGCAGGAACGGAATCGTAGCGTCGGAAAGGTTATTCAAATCTCCCCGCGTGCGGCTCCAAATATAAGATGCGTTCACCTCATTGTTCTGATGAACGGTGAAGCGCACGGTGCTCTCCACCTCGCGATAGTGGGAGGAACCTGAGTTCGTGAGACCGAGGAAAGAGTTCTCGCCCGGCGCACCGGTGAAGGGATTGACCACAAACAAGTAAGTCGTGTGGCTGTCGATGTACCCGACCCGCAACACCACGTTTCTCCGCAACTCGCGATCTGCCTCGAGATTCCACGTGAAATTGCGCGGCGTTGTGCCCGGTCCCTGCGGCAGGATTCCAGTAGTTAGCGGATTCACCCCGCCCACGTAGGCGTTGGTGTACGTTACAGGCGGCCCGATCAATTGCCCGGTGGGATTAAACAGGCTCACCACACGAGTCGGGTTCACGTCAAAGTCGGCTGCTAGCAGAGGCAGCATGCTATAGAACAAGCCCGCTCCCGCTCGAATTACGGTTTTGCCGTCCTTATTCGGAGAGTAGGCAATAGCAACGCGCGGTGCGAACGCCGCGGACCAACCAGAGGTTTCGCTGGACAAACGCGCTCCCGCATCGACCGTCCAGTGGGAGTTTAGTATCCAATGATCCTGCACGAACTCGGCAACGGCCGTATCGGATGTATTCTGAGCTCCAGTTGGCTGAAAGTTGATCTCCTCATCTAACGTGCCGTCCTGCTCGAGGAGTTGAATTGGATGAGACGTGGTCACGCCGGAATAAGAACGATAGTTTAAATCCACGCCCACATGGATCTCGTGTTTCCCCAGCCAGTGTTTCTCCGCAAATTGATAGCTGGGCAGAAACTGGAACTGCTTGCCTCTCCTGGACCATTGGTTGAAAAAGTTTCCGCCCCAGCCTTGCGGCGTGATCAGCATGTCATCTAATCCTTCGCCATGAGCATTGCTGTCGAACCGCGTGTACTGCGAGATCACACTGAAAATCGCTCCGGAATCCAGTTGGTACTTGTCGGACAAATGTGTAGCGATGCCCTTTTGATTCAAGTCGTTCGAGGCCGGCTCCGGAACGAGAGCATTAATGCCGACGCGCTGCTGACGTAGTGGGAAAGCGTTGACCGTAAGAGTCACGATCTGTTTGGGCGAAAGAACGAACTCGAAAGTCGTAAAAGAGTTAAATCCCTGTTTCTTGGTGATGTCGTCTGGCCACGGCAACCCGCGAACCGTGGTCTTCTTCATGTCGTACTGGAAAACTTCCGAGAAGAACAGCTTGCCCTCGATCAGCGGTCCTCCAAAGTCAACGCCAGGCGTCGCTTGAGCGATTCCCACCATCGAGCCGTTCTTGCCAAGAACGGAAGGCACAAAATTCTTTACGTAGAAATTCCATTTCTCTGCCGGGGGCTTGGTCTCAATGGTTGTCAATCCGCCCGAAAAACTTCCGAGTGCCGCGTTATAGGGCGTTTTATAGACCGCGAACGATTGCACGGCATCCGTGGGCACCGCAATGGAAAAGCTTCCGGTCACCGGATCGGCCGTCTGCGCGGAATTCACCAGAAACAGGCTCTGATTTTCGTCAGCACCCTTGAACGTGAGTTTCCCGTCCTGCGTTTTTATCACTCCCGGAGTAATGGGAATCACTTCCCGGATCTTTTCCTCCGGGGTGGGCAAAGCAACCAGTTCGCGGTGGGTTACAGTGGCCTCTGGGTTGGCAACGCTCTCCGTTGAAATGACCTGAGTCTGTTCCTTAACCTCGACTTTTTCCGTCACCGCCTCCAGTTCGAGCGCGATGTCTTGAACCGCTGTCTGTCCTGGAGCCACTGAAACCGTTTTTGTTACCGGCTTGAACCCTTGCTGGCTGACCGAAATCGTGTACTTTCCAGCTTTGAGGCCTTTGAACTCGTAGTGCCCCGCGTCATCTGTATTCGCAGAGAGGGGGTTTCCATCGGGCGGAACTGTACTCAGGTTTACGCTAATTCCCGATAAATCAGACGAAGCGTCCTCTTGCTTGGTGGAAACGGTGCCGCGGATGGACCCGGTCTGCGTCTTGTCGGCGCTAGCGCGCGTGCCTTGTCCAAACGCTGGGAAAGCCGCAATCACAAATACTAAGAGCAAAGCACAGCATTTTGCCCAGTCTCGGGCGAGCAGATGCAATGGACTGCCAACGGAAACGAGATTTGCTGCGAGCCGGAGAATTGCCTTTGGAAATAGAGTCATGTTCTGGCCGCTCGGAACTCTGGTTATTAGCGCGTTCCTTAGTGTGATTGGTCAGTCGGATTGGCGGGCGTCGCACGCGCCTTTGTCCAGCCAGACGACAACCCCCTTATTGTCAATTTCCAGTGCCGAAACGGGAAGTCCGGCGAGGTCAGGGTGTGCCTCAATCTCCAACTCCACGAATCTGGGTGCGAGCTGGGCATAATCCGCTTTTGCCCAGTTTGGGTGAGATTGGATGTACGAACGGATGTGTCCGTTAAGTCCTATAAAGTAGCCAATCCGCCCGTATGAGGGAGCCGTACTCTCGAACCGCTCGACCCTGATCTTCCCAGCGGAATCGGCCTCCAGACCCCTGACAATCAACCCGGGCTCACCACCCTGGATTCCCCCAAAAATCACCTCCGTCGGCTTGTTCGCGATCGTGTTCGCGAAGTACGCGGGGTCACCTTTCCGGATTCCGATGACTGCCTCCTCGAATGGCCGTCGGGCAATTCGAAGAAACGCATCCGCTTTTGACCGCAGGTCTCCCGGTTCACGGCAAGCCACACGAATGTATTCCCGCAAATGAAAGTCAGAGTTCCCCTCTTCGTAAAGTCCGGCCATCGCTACCGTACACCCAGGTTCCTGAATGATCTTGCAGGCTGAGACCGGACGGAGCCCCCGACTAACCCGGCAATCCGCTGCAATCACCAGCCTGTGATTTGCGCGATCGACCAAAGCGACCACGCTCGTCGCATTTAGATGCATTGAGAAGAGAAAATGTCCGCCGAGGAGCAGACTTGCGCTAAGCACCAGCCTATGGCGCTTCTTTCGGGGATAGGCTTGTCCAGACACGCAGATGCTATTCATCCCGACGCACTCCCAACACTGAGGCTGATCCCGCCGCTCTTAGTCTCCTAACTCTGTGCGGGTTTGTGAACCCTCTCTGCTGCACAAAGCCGCTCGGCGTTGGCGTGCAGCTGCGAGAGTACGGTCTCCAGTTTGTCGATGTCGACGTTCAAGACGCCCTCGAAGAATTGGCTGCGAACTTCCTCGAACCTCGTCTTCAATTGCGGCGCAAAACGGAGTCCTTTGCTAGTCGCCTTGATGATCAATAGCCGGTGGTCGCGGGAGTCATTCCTGCGCGAAACAAGACCGCTCGCTTCGAGCCGGTCAACAAAGCGAGTGATCTTGCCTTTGTCTCTGCCCATGACCCTCGCGAGCTTTCCGGCCGAGGTCTCTCCTTCTTCCGCACAGTGCACGAGAACTGCTGCTTCCTGCGCCGTCATCCCGAATTCGTTGAAGCAGCGGTCAAACGCCGTTTGCAGTCGTATGCTGGTGCGAAAGAGCCGGGATATCGAGAGCTCCGTCTGCCACTCTCGGATCCCGGCATACTTCCGCCCAGGCTTCTCCCGTTTCGCGAGAGGCCTGCTCACGAAAGCGCCGTTCTTTCCGGTTTCACTAGTTTCCGTCATCCGTTTGGCCGTCGAGACTTCGCTAGTTAGACATCCAGGCTGACCCTCTCCATTCGTCTAGAAATGGAAGCCCAACTCAAGGGTTTCGGAGCGCGGCGTGACGTAGTGCGTTCCGCTGAAAGTGGAAAGGAAGTTGTACAGCGCGGTTTTGTTCGCAAGGTTGATCACGGTGAACCGCAAACTCCACTTGTAACGGTCTCCGTGGAAGAGATTGTCCTCTCCCACGCTGGCGTCAAACAGGCTGCGCGGCGCGACGCGCTGCGGATTGTGGTCGTCGTTCTCTTTCCCTGGCGCCGGCACCTTGAGGTATATGGATCCCAACCCTGCCGCATCGCACGTGGCAAGTGCCGCTCCAAGGGGGCTTGGAGCGGCAAGCTTGCCGTCGCAAGTGAGCCCGGATTGAAACTCCTGATCAGCAGTCAGGGGCAACCCAGTGATGCCATTTACCAAGGCCACTTGGTTTGGCCCGAGGTTGGGATTGGTGTTTGCTCCCCCAGCTGCAACAGGTGTTGCAGCCGCGCATGTTGCGGTTGCAGCGAAACACGGCAGCGCGCCAGCGACGAGGCCGCTGTCATATCTCCAATTGAACGAGACCCACGGCAAGCGCTTAAACGGCTGGTATTGCACATGTGTCGTCTGGTTGAAGATCTCGTCATGGTCGATGCGGAACACGCTGTTCCCCACCGGGATAATCGGTATCCCAGCGACTTGCGGCAGGAAGAATCGTGCCGCCACGCCGGACATGGACACGAGGGCGGTGAACCCATGGTAGTCCGGCACGCTCACGCGGATCGCGTATCCAGGGATCTTGTTCCTCTGCCATTCGATCGGAAAGGTTAGAGGAGTGGCGCCCACGACACCGAAGTCGAAGCCGTTGTGCGTGTACTTCCAGATGTACTCGGCGTCCACAACCAGATATTTCTTGAAGGCTTGTTGGATTCCGGCGTGGAATTCATTGCGGTAGCCCGGATCAATTGCTCCCAGGTTGCATGGCAGATTCGGCGGCGGCGCAATATACCTGATCACCGGATCGCCGCACCCTGTACTGCCAATCACCAGATTCTCGTTGAACGGAGTCTCTAGAGTGCGGGCGTAAGATACCCGAAGCACCGTATTGGTCGGCTTAATGTTGTAGGCAATACCAAGCCTTGGCTCTGCCTGCGTCGCGTGGCTTATTCCTCGGTAAAGGTCTCCTCGGATGCCCAGGTTGAAGGACCAATTCCCTTTGGTAATCGTATCCTGGACATACAGCGCGACTTCCTTCACGTCCGTGTGGCCGTGAAACGAAGCTAGACCTCCTCCGCGCGTCAAGTCGAAGGGTGCAAGGATTGTGCATGGAGCGGCAATGGGGTTCCCAGCTGCATCCAGGCACGTAGTTCCGGGAATTGCGTTGCCGTTTGCATCCAGATCGTTGAACAACGACAGATACGTCGGATCGACGATGCCGATCTTGTCATTCTCTGTGAGGAACGTATGTTCAAACGTTGCTCCCGCCTTGATGTTGTGAATGCCCTTCACGTAAGAGATATCAGAACGGAGGCCGACATTAGTGAGCTTCCGGTTCTGACCAAAGGTCTGGGCTTGGAGGTCCGGAGCCAAATCGTTAAAGGGGTTCGAGCTGGGATAGTAGTTGAACTGGTCCTCCCGCACAAACCCACCGAAAGTAAACACCGCAGTCGAACCGATCAGACGTGTCCAGGTCGGCGCGATGTTAAGAGTCCCAATCTTCGAGCGCTGGTCCGACGGTCCCAGGGGCTGGCCTGTGACAGGGTTGAGGAGAGTGGTCCCAGTGGGGTCGCAAGTGTATCCCAGAGCGGCCAGGCCTCCAGCGTCACATGGATGAAATTCCTGATCGTACGAATTGGGGGTTTGAAACCAGGAACGCGAGTAACCTCCGTTAAGGTGAATCGCGTCGGCCTGCGTAATCTGATAGTCCACCCGGTCGAAAAAGTTCTCTTCATTGCCTTTTGCGTGGAACACGGTGAATTCCGGCGGGTCCAGGAATCGGCCGGTGTTCAATCCGTTCAGAGCGATGAAATTCCCCCACTTCTGGTTTCCGTACGCGAGATCGAATGCGCCACTGGACGTACCAAACGCTCCGTAGGAGGCGTTTACGCTGCCGTGCGGTGTGGTGACGCCCAGGCCTGAGCGGGTCGTAACTTTAATGACCAAGCTCGTCTTGCCGCCAAACTCGGCGGGCGGCGCGCCAGAGATAACCTCCAGCGATTGAATGGAATCGGATGGGATCTGATTGGAAAAAACCTTGCTCTGTTGGTCCGTGATCGGCTGCCCGTCCACGGAAAACGAGTTTGAGGCATGGTCGCCAAGTCCGTGGAAGAGGCCATTCGAATCCGCGGCCACCCCGGGCGTTACTAGCGTTACGAGCGAGCTCACCGAGGACGATTGGCTCTCCAGCGGGAGTTTGTCGAACAAATTGCGGTCAACGTCCGTATGAAACGTGGATTCATTTTCGACGAGGTCGCCTCCGTTTGCTTCCACCGTTACGCTCGTCGTCGCAGTGCCGAGTTTCAACCCAATCTGAACGTTGGTAGGCACCGTCGAGCGCACATCCACGTCCTGAGTATAAGAAGCGAATTGGGGACTTGTGACCACGAGGTGATACGAATTGAATGGCACGTTTGCGAAGCGAAACGTACCGTCGCTTCCAGTGGTCGTCTCTCGCTGATACCCGCTTACGGAGTACGAAATTTCTACCTTCGCCCCGGCCACCACTCCCCCGGAAGGATCTTTCACTACACCCTCGATCGATCCTGAATTGCCCACCTGCCCCCAAACGGGCAGCGCTGCAAACACCAACACGAATCCCAAAATCAAGTAACTGCCCAAACGCTTTAACATTTTTTCTCCCTCCCTTTGCGGGTTATGTATCCATTGTGGATAGAGCCCGCCTGGAAAAATGGCGGTAGCGCTGGCCAGCTAAAGGTCAGCGCTTATTTGTGCGATTCACTAGCAGGAGATGGGAATTACGCGGAAGGAGGCGCTCGGGAAGCGCGGTGCAGAGAAAAAGTATTGCTCGGCGCAGCATGCTGCGGGAGCGAAGTATGCCGGGCGATCAGCTCGGGAGCGGCAACGAGGTCGAGCGCAGCCGCGGCCAGCGCAGGCATGTGCAGGGACTGGCAGATGTGGCAGGCGGTTTCAGGACCACCTTTGTGTTGGTGAAGCAGGCTGCCGCCCGCCGCAAAATACAGCAGGACGGCGCACGCCAACACTGCTAGCGCTCGGCGCGCCATCGCACGTCCGAATATAGTTCTACCCGGTTGCATGACCCTACATTAGCCTAGCACCTTAGACGCACAAACCGTGGCTCTTGATGCAAAAAGGTTCCCCAAGCCCCTATCCGTTGCTTGACCCCGCAACCATTCCGGCCTAAGCTTCGTCTTAGTAGAAAGATGCTCGCTAACCCTAAGAGGACGCGTGTCTGTGCTTTGCTGCTCGGAATCATCTTCCTGGCGGCGCAGTTCCACTTTTGTGCCGATATGAATTCGGCGCCTAGCGGTTCGCATCCCTGTCAGCTTTGTTCGACAGCGGGTTCCGCGGTTACTACTCCGACTCTCGATCTGGCCGTGGTTCCAGTCGTGAACCGGCTCGAAGTTTTTGCCACCATTCTTTCTCCTTCTGTGGAGATTCAGCGTTCCACCTCTCCTCGCGCGCCTCCGGCTCTGTAGTTCTCCGCGTTTTCTCCATTTCGTTTGTTCCACCAAAACTGTATCGAATTGTCCCATTCACATGGGACCGTAGAGGAGTACCAACATGAGACAAGGAATGGCATGGGCCGGCGCGCTTTTGGCGTTGCCTGGCTGCTTGCTGGCCCAGCAGAATCCCCCGACTGCCCCGGTTTCATCTCCACTACCACCCTCGGCAGCCCCGCAATCTCCTTCCGCGCGCATCACGATCGACGAGGCCATCCGTCTCGCCCTCCAGCATAACCACGCTCTCCAAGCGGCACGCACCACAATTCTGCAAAACCAGGCGCAGGAAATCACCGCCAATCTCCGTCCCAATCCTGTCCTTTCCTGGGACGCTCAATTCTTGCCCATCTTTCAGCCCAGCAAATTCGACGCCGATTACATCAACACCCAGTCGCAATTCGATCTAGGCATCGGCTACACCTTTGAACGCGGCAAAAAACGCCAGCATCGTCTGCAAGCGGCAAAAGATCAAACCACCGTCACACGCTCCCAGGTCGCCGATAACGAACGCCAGCTCGTCTTCAATGTCTCGCAGCAGTTCATCGACGTCGTCCTCGCGCAGTCCACCATCGATTTTGCCAAGCAGGACTTGGAAAGTTTCCAGAAGACCGTCGACATCAGCGAGGCGCGCTACAAAGCCGGAGACATGAGCGAAGGCGACTTCCTTAAGATCAAACTCCAGCTTCTGCAATTCCAGACGGATTACTCCTCGGCGGTCCTCGCGAAGGTTCAAGCCATCGCGGCCCTTCGGCAGCTCGTTGGTTTCGAGTCCGTACCCGATTTCTTCGATGTTCAGGGCCAGCTCGATTACCTTCCTGTCCATGCCGGGCTCGAAGACCTGAGAGCGCTGGCCATGCGCACACGGCCGGACTTGCTGGCTGCCCAGCAGGGCGTCACCGCTGCGCGAAGCCAGGAATTGCTCGCCGAGGCCAACGGCAAGCGGGATCTCGGCGCCAGTTTTAATTACTCCCACGTCGCCGCCACCAACACCGGTGCCTTTTTCTTCAACATCCAGCTCCCCATCTTCGATCGCAACCAGGGGGAAATCGCCCGCACCCGTTACGCCATCACCCAGTCACAAGAGGTGGCTATTGAAGCTTCCGAGCAAGTCATGAGCGATGTCGTCGACGCTTTTGAAGCACTTCGCACCAACGATCAAATCGTCCAGCTCTATCGCGGCGGTTACGTCGACGCGGCTAAGAAATCCCGTGACATCAGTGAGTACGCCTATCAAAAAGGCGCCGCCAGCTTGCTCGATTTTCTCGACGCCGAGCGTAGCTACCGCGCGAACCAGCTCGCATACCGCCAGGCGCTCGCCAGCTACATGACCGCGCTCGAACAGATGCGTCAGGCCGTGGGAACGAGAGATTTACCATGAATTTCAAAAACCAGTTTCGTAACTTGATTCTTCCTGCCCCTGCGTTGGCCGCCGTCATTCTCATGGTCTTGCTCGCAGGCTGCGGTTCCGAGTCCAAGATGACTTCCTACTCCTCGAGCGAATCGAAAGAGGAATCCGCCGAGCTCTTCACCGTTCCTCAAGATCAGATGGCCCACGTCCAAGTGGTGTCCGTCGAAAAAGCCTCTTTACCGCGTGTTCTGCGACTCACCGGCGCTGTGGCCTACAACTCCTTCATGACCACCCCAGTTTTCGCGGCCATCGGCGGCCCGGTCCATGAACTTCTCGTCGCACCGGGTGAAACCGTAAGGCAAGGGCAGCCGCTCCTCACCGTCAACAGCCCGGATTACTCTGCAGCGCGCTCCGCCTATATCAAAGCCCGCGATGCTTATCTCCTTATGGAAAAGTTTTACACTCGTGCGCAGGACCTCTTTGCTCACGGCGCCATAGCCGAGGCCGACTTTCAGCAGGCCGAATCCAATCGCACCCAGGCCCAGGCCGATCTCCAATCCAGCGAAGACGCTCTCCGCGTGCTGGGCATCAACGACCCCGAGTCTCTCGTGAAGAATCCCCCGAAAACCACTTCGCAAATTCCCGTCATCGCTCCCGTCGGTGGAGAAATTGTCGAGCGCCTCGTCGGACCCGGTCAACTGCTTCAGGCTGGCGCAACACAGGTCTTCACCATTTCGGACATGAAGACGGTTTGGGTCCTCGTCAACGTCTACCAGGGTGAAATGGCCTACGCTCACTTGGGAGACACAGTGGACGTCGATACGGATTCGTATCCCGACAAGTTTCATGGGCGAATTTCTTACATCGCCACGGCGCTCGATCCCAACACCCGTACAGTTCAGGCGCGCATTGTCACAGAAAATCCTGACAAGAAGCTAAAGAAGGATATGTACGTCACCGCCTACGTCAATGCGGGCGCCATCGCCAATGCTTTGACGGTTCCGGACGCGTCCGTGCTACGCGACACCGAAAACCAGCCCTTTGTCTACGTGCAGTCCTCCACGAAACAAAATGAATTCGCGCGCCGCTTGGTTCAACTGGGAGACAGCCATGGCGGCCGTACGCAGATTACCGGTGGGCTCAAGGAAGGCGAGCGCGTTGTCGGTGACGGCAGCCTCTTTCTGCAATTCAAGAATTCTTTGGAGCACTAGAGGAAGACGCGGCCGAGAGAAATCACGATGATCCATCACATTGTCCAATTCGCCCTGCGCCAGCGCTTCCTCATCATTATCATCACGTTGTTGATAGTAATTGCCGGCGCCGAATCCTTCCGCCGCATGCCTGTCGATGCCTATCCGGACCTGTCTCCGCCGATGGTCGAGTTGATCACGCAGTGGCCTGGCCACGCTGCCGAAGAGGTCGAGCGCCTCACCACTCTTCCCCTTGAGCTCGCCATGAACGGCACGCCGAACCTCAAGGTGATGCGCTCCATTTCGCTTTACGGCTTGAGCGATGTCATCCTCACCTTCGAGGACAGTACCGACTCCTATTTCGCGCGCCAAGTCGTTTTCCAGCGCCTTAGCGACGCCACCCTCCCCCCCGGCGTTACACCCAGTATGGCCCCGCTTTTCAGTCCCAGCGGCCTCGTCTATCGCTACGTGATCGAAAGCCCCGACCGCTCACCGATGGAACTCCACACCTTCGAGGATTGGATCATCGAGCGCGCCTATCGCAGTGTCCCCGGCGTTGCCGATGACTCCGGCTTCGGCGGTCCTACGATGCAATACCACGTGCTGCTCGACCCGGTGAAGCTCTACAACTATCACCTCCCCGTCGTGCAAGTGCTCAACGCTCTCACCGCTAACAACGCCAACACCGGCGGCGGTTTCTACTCGCAGGGCGGCCAGTTTTATTATGTCCGCGGCCTCGGGCTCGTTAAAACCACCGAAGACATTGGCGAAGTCGTAGTCGGCAGCGGCAACGGTGTGCCCATCCGCGTCAAAGACATTGGCCGCGTCGTCATCGGCAGCGCCCCGCGCCTCGGCATTTTCGGCTTCCAGGACAAAGGAGAGAAGGGTAAAGACAACCCCGATGCCGTCGAAGGCGTCATTCTCATGCGCCGTGGTGAGCAGACGCAAAACGTACTCGAAGGCGTCGAGAAAAAAACCGTCGAGATCAACCGCGACCTGCTTCCACCCGACGTCAAAGTCCGCCCTTACTATGACCGCAGCGATCTCGTCAAAGTCACCACCGACACCGTCGAATGGAATCTCGTGCGCGGCATGGTGCTCGTTCTCATCGTCCTTATCTTTTTCCTTGTCAGTATCCGCGCTGCCGTCATTACCGCGCTTACCGTCCCTCTTGCTCTTCTTTTCGCCTTCATCTTTCTCCACGCCACAGGCGAAGCCGCCAACCTCCTCTCCATCGGCGCCATCGATTTCGGCATCATCATCGACGGCACCATCGTCATGGTCGAAAACATTTACCGCGAGCTCAGCCTCCGGCACGGCCAGGAATACAAAATCAACGACGTCATCCTCGCCGCCGCTCGCGATGTCGACCGCCCCATCTTTTATTCCGTCGCTGTCATCATCGCCGGTTATCTCCCAATCTATGCCCTCACCGGTCCCGCCGGAAGGCTTTTCCATCCCATGGCGGACACCATGGCCTTTGCACTCGTTGGCGCCCTCGTCCTCACACTCACTCTGGTTCCCGTCCTGGCCTCCTACTGGTTCAAGAATGGCGTCCAGGAAAAGCCCAATCGCCTTTTCGAGCGTGTTCGCAGTGGCTACGGGAAACAACTCGTGTGGTGCCTCAATCATCCGAAGCTGACTCTCTTCGTCGTTACTCTTATTTTTGGCGCAACCCTGCTTCTCCTCCCCTTTATTGGCGGCGAATTCTTGCCGCACCTCGATGAAGGCGCTCTCTGGCTTCGCGCCACAATGCCCTACACCATTTCTTTCGAAGACTCCGCTAGGTTCGCTCCACAAGTCCGCGACATTCTCTCGAAATACCCACAAGTCACCGTCGTCGGCTCGGAGCTTGGCCGCCCCGATGACGGCACCGATCCCACTGGGTTTTTCAACTGTGAGTTTTATGTTGGATTGAAGCCATACGACGACGCATCTTGGAAATCCGGCTCCATTCACACTAAGGAAGAACTTAGCCGCGAATTCGACAAAAAGCTGTCGTCTTATCCCGGCGTAATTTTTAATTTTACCCAGCCTGCTGAAGACGCCGTCGACGAAGCTCTCACCGGCCTGAAGTCTTCCTTGGCCGTCAAAGTCTTCGGCCCCGATCTCAATATTCTTGAGAAAAAAGCCGTCGAGATTCGCAACATTCTGGCCAAAACACCCGGTTTCAAAGAGCTAACCGTAGTCCGCGAGCTCGGCCAGCCCAGCCTCCTCATTGACGCTGACCGCGCCAAAATCGCCCGCTATGGCATCAACGTCGCTGATGTAGAAGCCGTCGTCCAAGCCGCCATCGGCGGTCAAGCTGCGACACAAGTGATTCAAGGCGAAAAACTTTTTGACCTCGTCGTTCGCATGGAACCCCAATACCGTTCCAGTGCACGCGCCATCGGCGATCTCCTTGTCCCCGCGCCCGCTGGCCAGCAGATTCCGCTCTCCGAACTCGCCACTATCAAGGAAGCCTCCGGCGCCTCCTTCATCTATCGCGAAAACAATTCGCGCTACATTGGCATTCAGTTTTCCGTGGAAGGCCGCAACCTGGAAGGAACCGTCAACGCCGGTCAGGCCGCCGTTAAAAAGGCCGTCACCCTCCCCGAAGGCTATCGTCTTGATTGGGGCGGGGAATACAGCGAGCTGCTCGAAGCTAAGGCGCAATTCCTCGTCATCGGCCCGCTGGCGCTCCTGCTCATTTTCATGATTCTCTTCGCGCTTTACGGCAACTTCAAATTCCCCATCACCATCGCCCTCGGCGTCATCCTGACCGAGCCCGTCGGCGCGCTCATCGCCCTCAAGCTCACGCACACGCCCATCAGCGTCTCCAGCATCCTCGGTTTGCTGGCTTTGCTCGGCGTCTCCGTCGAAACCGCAGTCATCCTCGTCAGCTACATCAACAAACTTCGTCTCGAAGGCAAAAGCGTCCGTGACGCCACACTCGAAGCCTCGCTACTCCGACTGCGCCCCATCATGATGACCGCGCTCGTTGCCTGTCTGGGCCTGCTCCCCGCCGCCATGTCCACCGGCGTCGGCAGCGACACGCAAAAGCCCTTCGCCATTGTCGTCGTCGCCGGCCTCGTCTCGCGCCTGGTCCTCGGCTTCTTCGTCAACCCAGTTCTCTACGAAATCGTCGCTCGCGAAGGCGATGTCCTTCAGGTCTGATGTACTCGCGTGCCATGCCGCGCGCGAACGTCGTTCAGATTCATTGGCTGCATGACAGAAAAGTTGAGGCGGCCGAGCTATCTCTCCACTTCTCTCGGGTTCCGAAGGAAAACGCCTAACATTTTGTTGGTGGGAGGCTTGTCTACTCTGAGTTTCGAGGGGCCCCGCCCTCATATGCGGGGAATTCTTGCAGGAATCAGGTCAATCGCTTAGGTGTTCGGATCGAACGCCACGACCACGGTCATCGTGCTCTCACCGCCCGGCGAGAATCGCCACTGCCGCACCGATTTCTCGGCGGCATCGGCCAAAGCCGGGTTTCCACCAAGCACCTCAACATCCTTAACGCTCCCATCCGCATGAATGGCGACCTTCAGGCGTACCGTCCCGCCAATTCCCCTTCTTTTCAGGATGGCCGGATACTGCACGTCCACCTTTTTCACGATTTTGCGGTCATTATCCTGCGCAAGGACTGGCGTCAGGCTAAGCAGCACTAAAAGTAGGCAGCCGCATATCACGGCGCATCGAGTCTTTCGTTTTTGGCTTGTCATCGTGCGGCCTTAAAGCAGCAGGCGGGGATTCGGCTCTGGGACCACCCACACCGTAGCCACTCCCTTTTGCCGCACTAAGCTGCAGTCCTACTACCAAGGTTCCGCGTTTTTCGCGAACCGGTTCCACCAGCGCATTGCGCTGCCCATGGCAATCATAAATTATTGTAATTAAGCAACTTAGTCAGCGGAAGAGGATCCTACTCAAACGCCTTGCGCCGTCGAGGGACCTGGTTCCCATAAGACTTTCTCAAGTCCCTCTCAGCGTGCTGTTTCACATTGAGAAGATTCCTGCGGGATCTCCGCCCCAGTTGAGAGTCTGCTGGACCGAATCCGACCTTCTACTTCGCTGGCGCGGGCTGCGCCGTTGGCGGCAAAATCCCGTTCAACCGCAAATAGATCGCCTGTCCGGCATAGTGGTCATACCAATCGTCGCTCAGGATAATCAGCGCCCCCGCCCTCGAAGTCTGCCTATTTCCGAATAAAGTTAACGGATCGCCGAGCTTCGAATCGTCCACGCCCGCCAGCACCGTCGAGCAAAACTCAAACGAACCCTTCAACGCCGCTACCAGCTTGTCCTTTCCATCCGCATCCGTCAGTTTCAAGTCCGGCGCCGCCTGCCCCGAGATCTTCGAGCACAGAAAATAGTTCGACTGCGCAATATGCATCACCGTATGCCCAAACGAGTTCATCTCCGGCGTCGGCTTAAATCCATATTTCTCCGCCGGCATCAAATCCGCCGCCCCCACCATATTCTTCTCGTACCGCGTCAATTGACTCTTCACCATCGTAGTCACCGGATTCGCCACCGGCCCTGACGGTGCCGCGTCCTGCGCCGCGCATATCGCCCCGCTGACCAGCAATCCCGCCATTACCAATCCCATTCGTTTCATGTTCATTCTCCTCCCCGCCTAAGGCGCTCATCTCGCGCCCCACTTCTTCCAACGATGCCGCACGGAAGCATACCCCCGCGCCATCCCAGCGACAAGCGGCTTCGCGCCCCGAAGCATTTCTCCATCCATGATGATTGAGAGTGAACGGTGTTATAACCCCGGGCCCTCAGCCGACACTCCTGTGATGACCTAACCCAAGGATCTCCAAGGTCGACGCGTTTCCCCCCATCTCCTGGGCCTCGATTATTGCGGAATTCGATACTACCCATTCAAATTTCGTTTACCTTCCAGCATCAATTCGCTCTCATAATAGATGCCGCGTCTATCGAAGCATGCCAGCCGCTTCGAATTGATTTTAAACTAGCGATCTGGCCGCACGTGGCCGGCATTTCTCGAAAGGTTGGAATCAAGGCCGCGGGTCACGGCCTGAACGAGGAGCTTATGGCAAGAACAAACGGAAACGGTTCATCGGCAAAAACTAAAACCCCCTCCGCCAAAAAACTTTCCCCTGAGCGGAAGATCGAGCTACGCGCCTACGAAATCTACCTCGAACGCAACGGCGCTCCCGGCAACCCGCTCGAAGACTGGGTCCGCGCGGAACGCGAAGTCTTTCAAAAGAGCCGCAAAACCACCAAGAAAACCGCAGCGGCCGCAGCCTAATTCCAGCTGACGGCTTTGCTCCCCGCGGTTGTCTCTTCTAGCGTTCGTGTAGAGGCGTGGCTTTGGCCACGCGCCTCTCTCTCTTATTGATTTCCTTAAGGCCGCTCGCCAGCCCGCCGCAGACATTCCCCGGGCAGTCCGCTACAATGGCCCGGCGCCAGAAATGTAATCTAAATTTCACTAAGGAAAATCTTGATGCCCCTAGTGTCACAAAATAATCGCAGCGTCTCGCGCAAAGCCACCAGCAAGTTTCTCGTCTACGCTCTGGCATGCCCCTTGGCGTTCGTCGCGCTCTCCGCGTCGCCTACAACTCTCCAAGCCGCACCGCAAGCTTCGCACGCAAAAAATTCCGCCGCGCAACCTCGCTTCGCCATCTCTTTCGATTCAAAACTCAGCCCCACTCCTCTCGACGGCCGCGTCTACGTCGTCATCTCCACGAAAGAAGATCCTGAGCCGCGCACGCAAATCCTCGAAGAAGAAGTCCAGTCCCAGCAAATCTTCGGCGCCGACGTCGACGCTCTCGCCCCCGGCCAAAACGCCATCATCGCCGATGACGCCCTCGGCTACCCCACCGCCAATTTTCGCGATCTTCCCGCCGGTGACTATTGGGTCCAGGGCGTCCTAAACAAATACACCACCTTCCACCGTTCCGACGGCCACACGGTAAAACTCCCCATGGACGAAGGCGAAGGCCAGCACTGGGACACCAAGCCCGGCAATTTCTACAGCACGCCTGAACGCGTTCACATCGATCCTGCCGACGCGAAAACTATTCAAATTCTTCTCACAAAAGTCGTTCCGCCGATCGAGCCCGCCAAAGACACCGAATGGGTCAAGCACATCAAAATTCAAAGCCCAGCCCTCACAAAATTCTGGGGACGCCCAATGTATCTAGGCGCCATCGTAGTCCTTCCCGAAGGCTGGGCTTCCCATCCCAACGCGCACTATCCTCTCCTTGTGGACCACGGCCATTTCCCACACGACTTCACCGGATTCCGCACCACGCCTCCCGATCCCGGCATGACCGGCTACTCCCTCGATCGTGCCCAAGCGCAGTACAAGTTTTACCAGGACTGGACCACAGGCAAACTCCCCCACATGCTCCTCCTGCTCGTCCAACACGCGAATCCTTATTACGACGATTCCTACGCCGTCGATTCCGCCAATGTCGGCCCTTACGGCGAAGCCATCAATCGCGAACTCATTCCCGCCATCGAAAAACAATTCCGCGGCATCGGCCAGGGCTGGTCCCGCGCCGTTTACGGAGGCTCCACCGGCGGCTGGGAAACTCTAGCCACACAAATCTTCTATCCCGATGATTTCAACGGCGCCTGGGGAGGCTGCCCCGACCCGGTCGATTTTCACGCCTACCAAACCGTGAACATCTACGATGACCAAAACGCCTACTGGACCATTGGCCCCTTCGGCCGCATCGCCCAATCCGAAATGCGCACTCCGCCCGGCATCATCCTTGCCACCACCGAAGGCACCAATCGTTGGGAACTCGTCCTCGGCACCCACGGCCGCTCCGGCGAGCAATGGGACATCTGGCAAGCCGTCTTCAGCCCCGCCGGCCCCGACGGCTACCCCGCCGAAATCTGGGATCAGCGCACCGGCGTTATCAATAGAGAAGTCGCCGCCTACTGGCGCGAACACTACGACCTCACCGCCATCCTCCAACGCGACTGGAAAACGCTAGGTCCCAAGCTCGAAGGCAAACTCCACGTAATGGTCGGCACAGCCGACACCTTCTTCCTCGATGGCGCCGTTCACCTGATGCAGCACTCGCTCGAAGCCACCGCCAACCCCCACTCCGACGCCACCTTCGACTACGGCGTCGACCAACCTCACTGTTACACCGGCCCCCCAGGCAGCACCACCCGCGAAGGCGGCCTAACCTTCACCCAACGCGTCCTTCGCGCCTCCGAGCAATGGATGCTAAAATCCGCCCCCCCAGGCGCCGACACAACCAGCTGGCGCTATTGACGTGCATGTTCATCTCGGCCGTCGAGAGAACTGAAGCGGGAGGAGTTTCAAAGCCTCTTCCACCACGCACGGGTGACGCATCACGCGATACTGACTCTGTCTGGGTATAATGTGCGCTCCAACACTAAGGAGATACTCACACATGCATTACCGCAGATTCGGCCGCACCGGATGGAAAGTCAGCGAAATTGGCTATGGCATGTGGGGGATGGCTGGCTGGACCGGCTCGGAAGATAAAGAATCGCTTGCGTCGCTTCAGCGCTCCGTCGATCTTGGTTGCAACTTTTTCGACACCGCCTGGGCCTATGGCGACGGCCACAGCGAACAACTGCTCGGAAAAATTCTTCGTGCCAACCAATCCAACGCCGCCGGCGGGCCTGACAAAAAACTTTACGTCGCCACAAAAGTCCCGCCGAAAAACCGCCATTGGCCCAGCTGCCGCGAATTTTCTCTCGACGTTTGTTTTCCGCCCGATTACATCGTCGAGTACGTCGAAAAAAGCCTCGCGAACATTGCTGTCGATACACTCGATCTCATCCAGTTTCACACTTGGGAAGACAAGTGGCTCGACGACGACCGCTTACCGCGCGCCATCGAAGACTTGCGCAGCAGCGGCAAAGTCCGCGCCGTGGGCATCAGCCTCAATCGCTGGGAACCGGCAAACGGAATCAGGGTTGTTCGCGCCGGACTCGTCGACGCCGTCCAGGTCATCTACAACATCTTCGACCAAAATCCCGAGGACGAACTATTTCCCGCGTGCCGCGAAAGAGATGTCGCTGTCATTGCGCGCTGCCCGTTCGATGAAGGATCGCTCGCCGGCATCCTCACGCTCGATAGCACTTGGCCAAAAGGCGATTGGCGCAACACATATTTTGTCGCGGAAAATCTCAAGTCCAGCGTGGCCCACGCCGACGCTCTCAAGCCTCTTCTCAAAGATGGCATGACCATGCCGGAAATGGCTCTGCGCTTCATCCTCAACAACAAAGACGCCAGCACCATCATCCCCGGCATGCGCAAAATTCGTAACGTCGAGTCCAATTCCGCCGCCAGCTCCAAAGGCCCTCTGCCCGCCGCGCTCCACAACGAGCTCCGCAAACACCGCTGGATCCGCACTCCAACAAGCTGGAGCCAGTGAGTTGAGATTGAGATTCAGAATTCTTAGATTTTGACATTCCTACAGGCTCTATAGGCTTGCGCATACGATGCCCTCGGTGGGTTCCTGAGCCGACGTGCTAACAGCACACGAAGTATCTCTACAGGCTAAGACGG
>Ga0209448_10000237_pt1 | contig 20028 bp, 13 predicted proteins | sample BogFormECP14_OM2_FD_188245 | JGI IMG/M metagenome (GOLD analysis project Ga0209448, IMG submission 188245) | Bog forest soil microbial communities from Calvert Island, British Columbia, Canada - ECP14_OM2 (SPAdes) (version 2) | ecosystem: Environmental > Aquatic > Freshwater > Wetlands > Bog ... | reverse complement strand
TGAACGCAGTCCGATGCCGGAGTTGCGTCTGGTGGTGCTTGCGCTGCAAGACCGGCTCGCTTATGGACCGACATTCGACTCGGCGATGAGGGCCCTCTTTGGGGGAGAGGTCTCGTCGCTAACCGGCACAACTGCTCCTGCGGAACAGGAACGAGGCGCAGCAGCGCCAGCCGCCACGCCCAAGCCTGGGGGGGACGTGAACGCGCTCATTACGGGAGCGGCCAAAGATCTCGCCGACTACCAGCGACTTACGGCAGAAGGCAAGCTCGGTGAGGCTGGACAGAAGCTTGAACAGTTAAAGCGCAAGCTCGACGAGCTGAGCGCGCATCAAAAGTGATGGTTCTCTTTCAGGATTCTAGGTGTGAAACGGTTTCATGGCAGCGTCTGCTGATAAATAGACTCTAGGGCTCCAGCGCGAAAGCAGAGTTCTTTTGCTCCCGTTTTGCAGAGGGCTTTACGTCGATGGACAATGCTCCGCTGCCGACGAGGAGCAGAAAAATCAGACCAAGCAGCATGCTGACATCCGTACGGCCTTCGTGCAGCGTGCCCCAGAATCCGTTCTTCGCCAACACTTTCTCTTAGGTTAGGGTGGGCACTTCGCGACTAGTGGTCCTTGCTCCGCATTGTCGATTGATCGTCGCGCCGATCGTACAGTACGTTCTCGAAGCGGAGCGGAGTTGTCCGAACCAACGGAAGAAGCACGCGACGGAGTAGAGTCTAGGAAATAAACACTGAGGGGGAACTTTGAACGATGCGGCTAGATCCCTCCGCCCGCAGCGAGTTCACTCGGGCGTAGTCTGCGGCGCTTCCCATTTCGTTCTATAGTCAACGCGTGCAGAATCGATATCCGCGCGAGCGTTGTACAATCGTGCACGGCCAATCTTCGCGCGGACTGACAGCCGTAGGTATTTTCTTATTTTTTGGAGCGGTCATGGCCTCTCTTGCCGGAACCACCTTACTTTGGCGAGGCACAATCCTTGATCGCATGTGGGTGCTTAATTCTGCTGCCTACAAACGGCTCGTACCACTTGGTGGAGTAGCGGGCATGCTCCTCCTGTTGCTCGGTACGGCTTTGGCGGTTGCCGGTACTGGCTGGTTCAAACGGCGCCTCTGGGGATGGCGGCTGGCAGTGGTCATAATCGCTACTCAGGTCTTGGGAGACCTGGTCAATCTCCTCAGGGGCGATGTCGTGAAGGGCGCGATAGGCTTCACAATTGCTGGTGGACTGCTTTTCTATCTTCTGCGCTCTGAGGTCAGAGCTGCTTTTGGAAGTCGCAATACGACGAGTGTTCGATGATAATTTCGAGAGATCTGAATTGTAACGATTCCGAGATGACGCTTAGGTGCACTGTGAAATTCCGAGGTACGCCTCAACACAAGGTGCTAAGAAACTTGCCTGCGGCTGCGGTCGGCGACGACCGTGACTTGAAGATCTTGAGCCTGGCGGACAATGTTTTCTGTGAAATTCCTGCCGCGCAGCCGATCTAGAAGAGGAAGCTCCGAGTGGGCCACGAAAATTTGGGTGACTTCATTGCGGCGGGCGAACTCTACGACGGTTTTCGAGACGTCGGTACCACCCACCACTTGCGTCCCGATCTGCAGACTCCGGGCGAAGCGAAGATGCCTTTCTACTGCCGCGCGTTCCTGGGCTGGTAATTCACTTAGTTGAGCAGTCCTATGCACGAAAAGAGCAATGCAATCGGCGTGGAGGTAGTCTGCTACGCGCCGTCCTCGACGGATGAGCATGGCGGTCGAAGGATCGGCCGTGATATGGATGAGAATCCGCTCCTTCGGCTGGTTGTCAGCCACTCCGCCCGGACGCACTTCGGAAATCCTCGGGACCTGAAAGGCGCGCGTCTCGTCGTAAGCGGACTGCCTGAGATCGACTTCATGAGCCGCTTGGCGAAGCGTCAACTCGCGGAGCGCGCCTAGATTGGAGCCCTTGAAAAATCCGTTAAGCGCCTTTTCAACCATTTCTGGCTTGTAAACCGCTCCCCGCTTCAGGCGGTTGAGCAACGCGTCGGGTGTGACATCGACTGCCACAATTTCCGCCGCTTGGCGGACGATCCCGTCCGGCACCGTTTCGCGCACCTGGATGCCGGTGATCTGCCATATCTGGTCATTGAGGCTTTCGATGTGTTGGACATTCATTGTGGTCCACACTTCGATGCCAGCATCCAACAGGAGTTGAACGTCTTCCCAACGCTTGGTGCGTTCGGAGCCAGGAATATTCGTATGCGCTAATTCGTCGACCAAGGCGACGCTTGGCTTGCGCTCCAACACGGCCCCCGTGTCCATTTCCTCAAATGTTTTGTCGCGGTATTCAATCTTGCGATGAGGCACAATCTCGAGACCCTGGGACTGCTCGATCGTGTCAGGGCGCGCATGAGGTTGAAAGTAAGCAATGACGACATCCACTCCTCGTTGCGCGGCAGCGCCGCCATCTGCGAGCATCTGGAAAGTCTTTCCGACACCCGCCGCATAGCCCAAATAAACCTTTAGGCTACCGCGTGGAGAATCGGCAGGAACAGGCATGGGGACTAGTGAGGGAAGACTCGGACGTCAATGCCTTCCGCCGCGCGAATGAGGCGGAGCACCGGATCACCAAAGACGCGATCCCGCCAAGTGTTGTGCGCGCTGTGCCCGATAAAAATCTGCGTGATGCGTTTCTCACGCGCAAACTCGACAATCGCGGATATCGGATCGTTGCTTTCCAGCACTTCGGTGGAGGCGCCGGCTTTTTTCGCGGCATCAAAATACCTTCGAATTGTGACTCTTTCTCTTTTCGACCGGCCAGGTTCGCACACGTACACCGCGTAGAGGTCACCTTGAAACCGTTCCTTATTGCGTTCGCCGCTTTCAATCATTGCCGGAGCATTGGAATGCGGGGTCATGCAGACAAGAAAACGCTCGTGGGTCCCAAACACCGGTTCGATGCCGTGCGCATGAACATAAGACTCCAGTTGCGCATCTACCACTTCGGCAGTCAATAGCAGGGCGAGTTCACGAAGTTCTGAGAGCTGTCGCTCCTGAGAGTTGCTGATTCCCGTCGAAGTGAGCTTCTCTCCCTGCCGCCAGAGGCAGAGGTCTGGTGGAACATCCACGATCACGATGTCGTCCGCGGCGAGCAAGAACGATTTCGGGATGGTTTCGGTGGTGTTCTTGCCGGTGATCGCTTGAACTTTCTCTTTGTATTCCTCAACATGAAGCAAGTTAACGCTCGACAAGACCGAGATCCCGTTGTGCAAAAGCTCCTGCACATCCTGCCAACGATGAGCGTGCCGACTTCCAGGAGGATTCTGGGCGGCAAGAGGGTCAATCACGCAGACCTGCGGCGCCCGGCGAAGAATAGCATCCAGATCGGTCGCTTGGCCTTCGGGAGTCTGGAGCTGAGGAATCAACTCCAGTTTCCGCAGAAGTGCCTGGACATCCTCGGATTGCTGTCCCTGAACGGCACCCACGACAACGTCTTCCCCGCGCTCGTGCCGACGCCGGGCTTCATCGAGCATGCGATAGGACTTGCCTACACCGGGCGCGTAGCCTAGAAAAATCTTGAGCTTCGCACCCCACCGCTTGCTCTCCTCCGCCTGCACCTGCTTGAGAAGACGCTCGGGACTAGGCCTTGGTAGTTCGGAGAGGCGCATTGTAAACATCAGTGTAAACCTTAAACAGAAGGCCCACAACGCAGGGAGAACGAGCGCAAAGGCGGGAGCATTCGATGGCGCAACAACTTCCCACCGAGGCTGTTCTTCAGGACTAACAGTTTTCTAATTAACCGGTCAGGACTTTCTGACACGCCTCTTCTTACCATTGGACTGATCTACCGCGAGATCTACGTGCCTGATACGCCGTCACTCTCGCGATGATATCTGGGCAAAGCATCGTACGGGCCGAGAAAGGAACGGCTGTGTTATTCAACTTGGAGAACATCAGTGAGGAATCGATCGGCCCCTGTAGTGTGTGTGGCCGTGTCATGGAACTCGTCGAGCTTCCAGGAAGGATTGACAAGGTTTGTCTCGAGTGCAGCGCGGACTTGGCAACGGCGGTCTTGTTGATCACCGAGATAGACGCCGCAACGTTGGCTGGAAGGAATACAAATGCGTTGGTCTCAGAATGTACGGAGATCAGCGGTCGGATGCTCGACCGGGCGCAATCGGCAGAATTAGGGTTCTAGTTAGGTTCGTGTCCGGTGATGGCTGCCGCTTCAATCGCGATCTTTGTTTTGAGTTCGACAATCCAGCGGCGACCTTCTGCTCGTTGCGATGTCGCTCACCTTCTGAACGCAGCGTCGCCGAACTTTGTGCCGGTTCTTTCCTCGGCAATCGCACTGACCGACAGGATTTGAATTCGGCTCTGGGCCGCGTCCATGTGTGCCTTTACTTTTACGCGCCGGCCGTCGATCCCGCTTAGGACCTCAGGGTTGCTAACCGTCCAAATCCTGCTGTCCTTGTCCGCCGTCAGGGTTTTACCATCGGTGCCAACCTTGCCCGAAAGGCTGGTCGGCTTCCCAGACATCTTGCTTGTTTCAGAGCTGCGATCCTGACCTGCGTTTCCGTTCTGTCCTGCCCGAACCATGACCGGCATACAGGTCAGGAAGGCGATCATAGAAATCAACACTGGCTTTTTCATCTGCTCTCCTCCTTAGGCGAAGGAACCTATCTTGGGAACGAAGGGACCGTTGGACAGCCCCGTTTCGCGAGCATCCTGACGCCTTACCCACGCTGAGGCAAATGCAAAGTTTAAATATGGTATATCGCTGATTTGAGTCGCAGGTAAGTGAGCAGCATCATGACGTGGGGCCAGGTCGGCCTTCCAAGCTGGGCCGACCGCACGTCAATTTCCTTAGCGAGCCAGAACAAGGACTACGTATGGGTGGTTGTTAGAATTCAAACCGCAGGCCGAGCTGCCCCGTACGGTTGCCGCTGTTCTCAGCCGTCTGAACACTTTGGACTACGCCAAAGGCTGACGAGGTCACGTTCGTCGGAGGCGGCGCGAAGTTCGGATGGTTGAAGAGATTGGTGAACGTACCTTCGAAGCGTAGGTGCATCCGCTCGGTCACACGAAATGTCTTCGCGAGTCCCGCGGCGACCGTCGTGGTGCCGGGGCCCTCGACAATGCCCACGCCACAGTTTCCAACCGGGCCGGAGGGAATGGGATTGAAGGCACTCACGTTAAACATGCTGCCCGTCGCGGAATTTGCGACGTTGCCATTGCCAATGCAATCGGGACGCTGGAACGAGCCGCGAAAGGAAAGATTGAGATTGCCTGGATCAAAGCTGGAACTGGTGACGGGCGTGAGATAAGGACCGGTTTCCCAGAGGCTAACGGTGCTGAGGGACCAGCCGCCGAAGGCGAGATTGGCGAAGCGGTTCAGGTTCGAAAAGAATTGGCGATTCCGGCCAACCGGTAGATCGTAGACGGCCGAAAGCAAGAATCGATTGCGGCGCGTGTCAGCCATATTGCCGCGGTTGGCGGCGAGATCGAAACGGTTCGCGACTGGCGTGCCGTAGATAATTTCAGGATTGAAGGTGCTGGGCGCATCGCCGCCAATGTTGCCAAGGCTCTTGGCCCATACGTGGCTGGCCTGGAAAGTGAGGCCGCTGCGCGCGCGCATGTTCAGTTCAGATTGCAGGCCATTGTAATTTACGTGGCCTGAATTGGTGGTCGAAAGAATGCGGCCCCAGTTCGTGTAGGGCTTGGGGTTGGGATTAGGAGACACAGGGCTGGGCTCAACCTGGTTGAGATCTACCGTCTGGCTCATACGATAAGAACTCATGCCCAAGTAACTCTCGCGAAGAGTGATGTCGCGAGCAAGTTCGCGCTCGATTGTCAGATTCCACTGTGCGGATTGCGGGTCGCGGTAGTTGGTGAGCGTGTTTTGGTAGAAATCACCGGTGCCGGCGATGGCGGCGGGAGCATCTTGCGTCCGCGCGCTGGGAAATTGAAACGCGGGCTGACCGTTGACGAAGGAATTGGCAGTGGTGCGGACGACGGAGACGTCAATATTGGTGGTGTTGAAAGAGAGCTGGCCGAGGTTGGTCATGGTGAAGATTCCGAAGCCACCGCGGACGACTGTCTTGTTGTTGCCGAAGGGACGATAAGCGAAACCGAGACGCGGCTGGAAATTTCGTCCGTAGAATTGACGGAGACCCGGACCAAGCCCGACTTTATTGGCGAACTCGACAGGAGCGCAGGGCATGTTGGGAGCGGAGCCCAAGACGGGGACGCAGCCGAGGGCCATGTCGGCGGTAGTGGCTGTGCCGCAAGGATCGGCGGGATTGGTGGGGTCAGCGGGATTGCAGCTGTTGATGCTGGCGAGGAACCCGGGCCGCGGCTGATTGCCGACAGGAAGAATGACGCCGCCGTTCCGAATATCAAATGCCGTGAGATTGCCGAGGTCGCTAACGAACGCAGGAAGAGCTTGCCAACGGAGGCCGTACGTTAACGTGAGGCGGTCGTTGATGCGGAATTCGTCCTGCGCGTAGACACCAGTTTGAATGGTGTGGGCGTGGACGTCCGGGCCCGATTGTGCGACATACGTTTTGGTCGGCAGACCGAGAAGCAGGTTGGCGAAGGCATTGCCTGTGAAAACGCCCTGGTCAAAGGTGAACGCACCAAAATCGTCTGCTCCGCCGAAGCTTTCGAGGTCCTGGTAGCGCACGCGGCGCACGTCGACACCAAACTTCATGGTGTGGCGCCCTTTGACCCAACTCAAATTGTCGGCGAATTGGACGGTCTGCGATTTGGTCACGCCGTCCTTGTCGCGTCCGATGGGCGAATAGTTCCCGGAGTCGTCGCTGAAATTGAAGATAGGGAAGGCGTCGGTGGTCGGATGGTCGCTGAGGTCCAAGCCCGTCAGTCCTAGGGAGGAGATCGCTGCCGCGCCTTGCAGCGGGAACTTAGTCTGGAATTGCCAGAAGGAAAGGCCGAAGCGCGCTTCATTCACAAGATTGTTGGTGATCAGGTAGTTATGCGAAACGATGACGTTGTTGTTGTGCTCGGAGTCTTGATCGGGCGGCAAGAAATTGTTGACCGTGTTGAGCGCCGCGTCGGTGAGGGACTGCGCGGTGATGAGTTTCCAGCTCCAACGGACGAACATGGACTGTTTGGACGTGATGGTGCGGTCGAACCGTGCATCGAAACCGTTGGTATTGCTGGGCGTCGGTGTTTGCTGCAAATAGTTGGCTTGCGAGCCGAAATTGGCTGCGCTCACATTAATATTGGGCGCCGGGAGATAGTTGTTGAGCAGGCTCGTGGCGACGGGATTGATGCAGTCTTGCGCGTTAGCGCACTGAGTGCCGCTGGGAATTTTGTTTCCGGGGTAAGGATTGCCTGTAAAGGGATCAATGAGCGGAGTGGCGAGCGCCGAGAAATCGCCCTGGCGCATGGCGTTGGTGGGAACAAAGAGAAAGAGCGGAGTAGAGAAGCGCCGGCGATTGGCTTCGAAGTCCGCAAAAAAGAAAGTTTTGGCTTTGCCGTGAGTCAGCTTCGGAAGCGCGAGCGGGCCGCCGAGGCTGCCGCCGAAGGTGTTGTAGGCCTTGTGCGGCTTGTCGCCGGAGTTCCACACTTCGGCATCAAAGGCGTCGTTCTGGAAGTATTCAAAGGCGCTGCCGTGGAATTGATCCCCGCCGCTTTTCGTGGAGATGGTGACGTCCCCGATTTGGGCGAATTCTGCATTGTTGTTGAACTGCGTGACTTTAAATTCGCTGATGAGTTCGGAGGACGGGTTCATGTTGCCGAGTGCACCGTTCTGGCGAATGTTCACGGTGGAAGAGCCGTCGACGGAATACTGGACCTGGGAAGGCAGTCCGCCACCCACTGAGACGTTGCCATTGGCGTCTTGCTGCGCCCCCGGAACGGTAGCGAGCATCGCGAGTGGGCTGGTCGTGGCGCCCCGGTAGTTCACCGGAAGGCCGGTGATCTGCTGGAAATTCTTGGTGTCCCCGATCGTGCCGTTTTCCGTGTTGATCACCGGACCGGCGTCGCCGCTGACTTCGATGCTTTGTGAGGAGCTCGCGAGTTTGAGAGAGAGAGCAAGGCGAAGGCTTTGGCGAGCGTCGAGCTGCATTGAAGAAACCTTGTAGTCGGCGAAGCCATCCGCGTGAAGCACCAATTCGTAGCGACCGGCTTTGAGATTGATGAATTCAAATCCTCCATCGCCATCTGTGCTGGCGTTGCGCTGGCTGCCATCGTCCAGGCTTGTGAGGGTAAGTTGGGCGCCTGCGACTGCGCCTTGACTCGGATCCTTCACGACGCCAACAATCCCTCCAAAAGTCGATTGGCCGGTAGCCCACGGCACGGACAACAAGATTGCAATCAAGAATGCCGATACCTTGCTCAGCATGTTCGAGTCCCCCTATTTCCTTGCGCGCGATTCAAGTGCGCGCAGCACTGTCTGGAAAATACAGAGACGTCCGTAAAGAAGTCGTGAGCGATTTCATCAAAGAGTTGATAGGTTGGATGGGTTTCTTGAATCGAGCGCGAAAATATTAGCTGGCCGACATCACCGCTAAGTACTTGTTTTTCTTAAGACCTACTCACCGTTGCTTACAGAATCCTTATAAATCGCTCAGGACTTCTTCAACACTGTTTCGCTAACTTGTTTTGGTTGGCGAGGTCGGTTGCGTTCTTCGAGTCCACTGGATTGGGAAAGGCAGCTGAAGTCGTGCGTGAGGTGGGGCCATGACTCTCATCGTGTTAGCAGCGATTTGTTCGCTGGCTTGTGCTTTCTACGTTTACGCCCTGATTCATTGGAGCCGGGACACGAAGCGCAAGACAACGAGTTCTTCCGCGGCTGAAAACCAAGCCGATGAGAACGGCGAGCGGATACGCCCGTATGTCGTCGGCTCTCGGAGGGCTACAGGAAGAGATGGTCGGTTCGCGGCCAGGTCACTGCGACCCGCCAGCCCGGCAGAGCGGTCGCGAGGTACCACGCCTGATTGCCATGAATGCGAACCGACTGTGCACGAAACGATCACGAGATCGGCGAGCTTGGGCAAGAGAATCTAACCCGGTGAATTTGGACACAGCGATCTGTGACGCGAGTCACATCGTGCCTGCCCTGTCGGTACAGGAGCGGAACTCTTTTTTGGAAATTGCTACACGGGAGAGACAAATGGGTGTGATCGGACAGAGAAGGGGCTTCATTTGGCTAGTATTGGCTGGACTGCTGTATTCCAGCGCGGTGCCCGGCGTTGTATTTGCGGACGGCAAAGACGGCGATACTCCGGCGGCGAAGACAGATACGGCAAAGCCTCGGGCGGCTAAGGTGGACGCCCCCGTGCCTTTGACGGAGCGCGAGCGGCAGCTCCTCGATCGCGTGGAGCAACTCGAAAAACAAGTTGCCGATGTTAAGCAGCTCGAAAAACGAATTGCCGATCTGGAGGGCAAGGCCCAGCCGCCCGCTGCCGTTTCCGCGCCCAGTCCGGGCTCCAATTCTTCGTCGGCCTCCACGGGAAGCGTCGGTGCCGCTCCCGCCGCTGTTGCAAGCGCGGCTTCTTCGGAGCCCGCATCGCCCGGAGTCACTAAGACGGCAACGGGTGTTAGTGTCGAGCCGCAGGCAATGGAAAAGAATGCGGCGGGTACGGCGAAACCGGAGAAGGCCCAGCCGTTTGCATTTGCTGACTTCACTTGGCTCAACGGCAATGCGCGCACAAAAGATTTGGCCATGGATACAAAATTCTTTACGCCGGAAATCAGAGCCGACGTGGACTATGTCTACGACTTCGCCCATCCCAAAGACGATACGATTGGCGGTTCGAGCGAGATTTTCAGATCCAATGAAGTGCAAGTGACCCAATTGGGCGTCGGCGGCGATTTCCACTATGATAATGTTCGCGCGCGGTTGATGACGCAATTCGGGCTGTATTCCGAGACCACGCCGCGCAACGACGCGAGTCCCGCCCGCGGCCAGTGGAACCTCGCCGACGCCTACCGGTATGTTTCCGAGGCATACGGTGGCTACCATTTCAACGTGCTGCATGGGGTGAATGTCGATGCGGGTATCTTCATGTCATATGTGGGCCTGTTCAGCTACTACCAATTTGACAATTGGGCTTATCAGCCGTCGTACGTATCTTCCAACACTCCGTGGTTCTTCAATGGCGTGCGCGTCCAAATATTTCCCTCCGAGCATTTGAAGATCGAGCCATGGTTCGTAAATGGCTGGCAGTCTTACGGGCGTTTCAACAACCGGCCTGGTCTCGGAATGCAAATTTTATGGCGGCCAAACGGATGGCTGTCCGTACTCGGGAATCAATATGCTTTGGGCGAGGATGCGCTGAACACGCCAGGCCGTGTGCGCTATCACACGGACGACAGCATTCAGATCAAGTACTATGACAACCCCGAAAGATTCATGGACAAAGCCGCGTTCTCGCTCACGGGCGACATGGGATGTGAACACGGCGGCGGTGTCAGCTGTGCCGGTAATTCTGCGAAGGGTCCGAAGCAGAGCTTTCTGGGTTACATGCTTTACAACCGATTTTGGTTCGATAACGATAAGTATGGTCTGACTATCGGTGGTGGGCAGATCAACAATCCTGGGCGCTACCTTGTCTTGCTGCCGCCGATCAACGGTGCGACAGCCATTTCAGGAACACCCTATTTCACCGAGAATCCCGGAGATCCATATAAAGCCTGGGATATATCCGGGACTCTTGACTGGATGCCGAGCCAGTACATTACTTTCCGATGGGAATACAACCATCGGGCGGCGAATGTGCCCTACTTCTCAGGGTCTGGAGGCGTAACGCCCCCGGGCGGTAATACGGGAACACCCGGCGGGTTCGTGTGCTTGAGCGGCTTCACAGTCTGCAACGGCTCGCCAGCAAACACGTGGTTCCCAGATCTTCGTAAGACCGAAAACCGAGCGACCATTGCCATCCTCGTGAAATTCTAAAACTGCAGGCTGCAGTATTACGAATCTTCAATTGGTGGCAAGTACCGCAGCCTGACAGAGCAGCAGTAGACAAGAAGTGGAGAGGGAAAAAGTCATGCTGGATATCATTTTTATCGCAGCGACGGCGTTATTTTTCACGCTGGGGATTTTCTATGTTCGCGGCTGTGAAAGGTTGAAATAGGAGTGAACCTATGACTCTAGGTGATGCGGCATTGTTGATAATTTGTGCGCTTCTCTTTTGCTATTTGCTATACGCCCTGTTAAAGGCGGAGGAGTTCTAGTTTATGACCGCGAATGGCTGGTTTCAAATTGGATTGTATCTCTTCGTGATCTTCCTGGTGACGAAACCCATCGGCGTTTTCATGACGCGAGTATTTAATCGCGAAAAGACGTTTCTCGATCCTATATTCAGGCCCATTGAAAGGTTTGTTTACCGACTGACTGGCGTCAATGAAAAGCACGAGATGCGCTGGACGGAATACGCGGTAGCTATGCTTCTGTTCAGCGGTGTGTCCATGACTCTTCTCTACCTCATCGAGCGCACGCAGAAGTGGCTACCGTTCAACCCCCAGAAATTCGGCAATCTGGAACCGGGCTTGGCCTTCGGCACCGCCGCCTCGTTCACCACCAATACCAACTGGCAGGTGTACTCTGGCGAATCCACGATGAGCTATCTAACACAAATGGCGGGCTTGGCGTATCACAACTTTGCATCCGCCGCCGTCGGCATCGTTCTCGCCATCGTCGTCATCCGGGGCATCGCCCGCAAGGAGACGGACAAACTCGGAAACTTCTGGGTTGATACAACGCGGTGCCTTCTGTGGGTGTTGCTACCGGTTTGTCTGGTGGGTTCCCTGATCCTGGTGTCCGAGGGTGTTGTGCAGAACTTGAAGCCCTATACCACTGTCGATCTGATTCAGCCGTACACCGCGCAAGTCACAGGACCTGACGGCAAAATCACCACGCAAACGATCACACAACAGGTACTAGCGCAAGGCCCGGTGGCTTCACAGGAAGTGATCAAGGAATTCGGCACCAATGGCGGTGGATTCTTCAATGCCAACAGCGCTCATCCTTTTGAAAACCCGACGCCGCTGTCGAACTTTTTTGAAATGGTGCTTATTTTCGCCATTCCGTCCGGCCTGACCTACACGCTCGGCCGAATGACCGGATCGCAGCGTCATGGTTGGGCGGTCTGGGCGGCCATGGCGTTTTTGTTTTTCGCCGGTGTGACGACCGCGTATTGGGCGGAGGCCAGAGGCAATCCGCTCTTGGCCGGCACCGACCAGCGAGCCGGTGAGCTGCAATCCGGCGGGAATATGGAAGGCAAAGAAGCGCGGTTCGGCATCGCGAACTCGGCGTTGTTCACCACGGTCACCACCGATGCCAGTTGCGGCGCCGTGAATGCCATGCACGATTCGTATACGCCGCTCGGCGGGATGGTTCCTCTGATTAACATCATGTTGGGCGAAGTCGTATTTGGCGGTGTCGGTGCGGGGCTTTACGGCGTTTTCGTTTTCGTTGTGCTCGCCGTGTTCATTGCGGGGCTGATGGTGGGTCGGACGCCCGAATATCTGGGAAAGAAAATCGAGGTGTACGACGTAAAAATGGCAATGCTCGCCGTGCTCATCCTGACGTGCACGATCCTAATCTTTTCCGCCATCTCAGTAGTTAAACCTTACGGCACAGCGGGCATAAGCAATCCCGGTCCGCATGGATTATCGCAGGTGCTCTATGCTTACGTGTCGTCGACCGGGAACAACGGCTCCGCATTCGGTGGGATCAACGCAAACACCATGTGGTACAACACGACCACGGCGGCGGCTCAACTCCTCGGCCGCTTCTTCATGATTATTCCGGTGCTCGCCATCGCGGGGAGCCTAGCGAAGAAGAAGATCGTTCCGGAGTCCGCTGGCACCTTTCCCGTCACAGGTGGCCTATTCGCTGGTTTGCTGGTCTCCACCATTCTGATCGTCGGCGCTCTGACATTTTTTCCGGCTCTAAGTCTCGGGCCGATTCTCGAACACCTGCTGATGAACGCAGGAAAGGCTTTCTGAGGTGTCCATGGACCCGGTCGCTCAAATCAGGAAAAAATCACTCGCCGATAGCGCCATCCTTTCGCGGGCTGTGATGGATTCGTTTCGCAAGCTTGATCCGCGCACGATGGTTAAGAACCCGGTCATGTTCGTGGTGGAAGTCGGCGCAGTGCTGACGACGATTCAACTGGCCTGGAACGCTCTTCACCACGCCGGACAGTTTGGTTTTGGGCTGCAAATCACGCTTTGGCTATGGTTCACGGTACTCTTTGCTAATTTCGCCGAAGCCATGGCCGAAGGCCGTGGTAAGGCACAGGCAGACACATTGCGCAAGTCGCGAGCCGAAACGCAAGCGCATCGCTTGCTCAGTGACGGCAGTATGGAGATGGTGGTCAGTTCGAAACTGCGCTCCGGGGACATCGTGGTTGTCGCCGCGTGCGAGTTCATCCCTGGAGATGGCGAGGTGATCGAAGGCGTGGCTTCGGTCGATGAATCCGCTATCACCGGCGAGTCCGCGCCGGTCATCCGCGAATCCGGCGGAGATCGCTCTGCCGTAACCGGCGGAACACGCGTTCTCTCCGATGAAATCAAGGTGCGCATCACTTCGAATCCGGGTGAGACCTTTCTCGACCGCATGATCAAGCTCGTCGAAGGGGCCTCGCGTCAAAAAACACCGAACGAGATTGCACTGAACATCTTGCTGGCCGGTCTGACGATCATCTTTCTGCTGGCAGTTGTGACGTTGCAGCCGTTTGCCATCTATTCTGGCGCACCGCAGAACATCTTCGTCCTGGTCTCACTCCTTGTATGCCTCATACCCACGACGATTGGGGGACTGCTCTCCGCCATCGGCATTGCCGGCATGGACCGCATGATTCAGCGGAACGTCATCGCGATGTCGGGACGCGCGGTGGAGGCATCAGGCGATGTTGATGTGCTGCTGCTCGACAAAACGGGAACAATTACTCTGGGAAACCGCGCCGCAACGGACTTCTTTCCCGCACCAGGCATCGAAGAAGCCTATCTTGCCGATGCCGCGCAGCTGTCTTCGCTAGCTGACGAGACCCCGGAGGGACGTTCCATCGTTGTGCTGGCGAAGGAGCGTTACAACCTCCGCGGCCGCGATCTCTCCTCGCACGGCACGACTTTCATTCCGTTTTCGGCGCAGACCAGGATGTCTGGCGTGGATATCGACGGTCGCGAAATCCGCAAAGGCGCATTGGAAGCGATCAGCCGCCTGACCAATGGCCGCGGTAACGGCGTTCCAGCTGAACTGCAGGTGTGTGTTCGAGAGATTTCCAATGGTGGCGGAACGCCCCTGCTGGTTGCTGAGAACGGACGCGTGCTGGGCGCGATCGCCCTCACGGACATTGTTAAAGGGGGCATGAAGGAGCGTTTCGACCATCTTCGCGCGATGGGCATTCGTACGATGATGATCACTGGTGACAACGCGCTGACCGCGGCGGCTATCGCCCGTCAAGCCGGAGTCGACGATTTCCTGGCCGAAGCGAAGCCCGAAGACAAGATGGCCCTGATCAAGAGCGAACAGGCAAAGGGCAAACTCGTAGCCATGACAGGGGATGGCACCAACGATGCTCCTGCGCTCGCTCAGGCGGATGTTGGCGTGGCCATGAACACAGGCACGCAGGCGGCAAAAGAAGCCGGCAACATGGTGGACCTCGATTCCAACCCCACCAAACTGATCGAAATCGTGGAAATCGGCAAGCAGCTCCTGATTACTCGCGGCGCGCTAACGACGTTTTCCGTGGCGAACGATGTGGCCAAGTATTTCGCCATTATTCCGGCGATGTTCGCGGGCGCATTTCCAGTATTGAATGTGCTGAACGTGATGCATCTCCGTACGCCGCAATCGGCCATCCTCTCCGCGGTGATTTTCAACGCTCTAATCATCGTCGCCTTGATTCCGCTCGCTCTCCGTGGCGTGCGCTATCGCCCGCTGGGTGCGGCGGCTCTGCTCCAGCGCAACCTGCTGATCTACGGCCTGGGTGGGATCATTGCCCCGTTTATTGGAATCAAGTTCATCGACGTATTGCTGACGTACCTTCGAGTTGTTTGAGGACCTTATGAAAAAGAATCTTCTGATCGCTCTGTGGTTCACCTTGGTTACGACGGTGATGTTTGGAGTCCTATACCCGCTCGCGATAACAGGTCTCGCTCAAGTGTTCTTTCCTGGCCGAGCCAACGGACAGTTGATTCAAAAGAACGGAAAGATCGTGGGCTCAACAATTATCGGGCAGTCCTTCACCGGGCCGAGCTATTTCCATTCGCGACCGTCTTTTGCCGGAACCGGATACGATGCGACTTCCAGCAGCGGCTCGAATCTGGGCCCTACCAACAAGGCTCTGCTGGAGCGAGTCAAGGGAGACGTTCAGAAATTGCAGGCAGAGAATCCCAATGCCGCAATCCCTATCGATTTGGTGACGATGTCCGGTTCCGGTCTCGACCCCGAGATCTCGCCGGCCGCCGCTGAATTCCAGGTAGCGCGTGTGACGCGCGAACGCGGCATGAAAGAAGTAGATGTACGCGCACTAGTGCAGAGACATACAAAGGGACGGGAACTGGGATTTCTTGGGGAACCACGAGTGAATGTTCTTGAATTGAATCTCGATCTCGACTCCGTCCATCCGCTGAAATGATGCTCAGGACTTACGGCGTGAAGGTCGTTCGGAGGCAACGCTGGGAAATTGGAACCGGTACCCCATCCAAGGCTCTGTCAAAACGTAGCGCGGGCGCCCTGGATCCTTCTCGATCTTCTTGCGCAGTTGATTTATCACCACGCGAAGGTTCTCGGTTTCCTCACCGTGATCCGGTCCCCAAACGGTCTGCAATATTTTCTTATGCGTGAGCGGCTTTCCTTGCTGAACCATCAGAAGGTACAAGACCTCGAATTCCTTGGGACTCAGATGCACTCTCTCCCCACGGACCTCGACCTTGCGTTTCTCAAGATCGACACTCAATTGCGGGGTCTCGATCCTTGGAAGAGGTTCCTCGGAAGCGGATCGTCGCAAGGCCGCCCGGATGCGCGCCAGCAGCTCGCCCATGGTAAAGGGTTTTACGACGTAGTCATCGGCGCCCGAATCGAGCGCGAGAATCTTGTCGCGTTCCGAATTAAGGACGGTGACCATAATGATCGGCCCGTCGAAGGACAATCGAATCTTGCTGCAAGCTTCGAGCCCATTCATGACGGGCATATTCACATCCATAAGAATCAAAGCGGGGCGCTCACGAATGACCATCTCGATGGCTTCCTGACCGTCTTTCGCCTCGATGACGTCATAGCCGCTACTCGCAAGAGTCGCTCGCAAGACGCGACGGATTTGTGGCTCGTCGTCGACCACGAGGATGGTTGTGTCGTTCACGGGTGAGGCGCCTCTTACAGGATCGGCAAGGATACGGGAGCAGAGCATGGAGCTCTGGTACAGGGCCCATGGTAGGGAAGGAACGATAAAGAACGCCTGAGGCAATCGTAAGGAGTTCATAAGGTATGACAGTTCTGAATCTGATCCTGGGCCGGCCTCTTGCCTCCGATGAAGCGCGCGCCGAGTGCGTCGGCCCTGCAGCCGGGATTCCGATCTTTGGCCTGGATGCCCTCAGCTCCGCAGCCTATGGTCCGGAGGCTGCCCTGACGTTGCTCATTCCTCTCGGAGCGGCGGGAATCGCCTACATGGTTCCGATCAGCGCCAGCATCATCGTGTTGCTCACCCTTGTTTATTTTTCCTACCGTCAGACGATCCAGGCATACCCCGGTGGCGGTGGATCGTACACCGTTGCGCGGCAAAATCTCGGTGTTTCTGCGGGACTCCTGGCTGCCGCAGCTCTGATGATCGACTATGTTTTGGTGGTTGCGGTGGGCATTTCCGCCGGCGTCGGCGCTCTTGTTTCCGCGGTGCCCAGCCTACAACCGCATACGCTTGCGTTGTGCCTCGGAATTCTGGTGCTCATCACTCTCGTCAATCTCCGAGGCGTGCGGGAAACGGGGCTGATCTTCATGGCTCCGACATATCTGTTCGTCGGAAGCCTTTTCGCGGCAATTGCGATCGGACTTTACAAAACTTTTGCGGCTGGCGGTCATCCCTTGGCGCTTGAACCCCTTCCCAGAATCGCGACGGCGGCTGCGGCTCCGACCACATGGCTGATTCTTCAGGCGTTCGCGAGCGGATGTACGGCCATGACCGGCGTCGAGGCGGTGAGTAACGGCGTCAAGGCGTTTCGCGAGCCGGTCATCGCTACTGCGCGTCGCACTCTGACCATCATCATTGCTCTCTTGATTGCGCTTCTCGCCGGGATTGCGTACTTGGTTCGCGGTTACGGCATTCAAGCGACGGACCCAGGCCTGCCCGGCTATCAAAGTATGCTGTCAATGCTCTTAGCTGCCGTTACAGGCAGGGGCGTGTTCTATTATGTGTCGATAGGATCGATTCTCTTGGTATTGGCCCTCTCGGCCAATACCGCCTTCGCTGATTTCCCTCGTCTTTGCCGCGCCATCGCTCAAAACAACTGTCTTCCGCATTCTTTCGCAACGAGGGGACGAAGGTTGGTGTATTCGCAAGGGATCCTGGTTCTCGCCGGCCTGTCCGCGCTACTCCTGATTCTGTTTGGCGGAGTGACCGACCGCTTGATTCCCCTCTTTGCAGTCGGCGCATTCCTGGCGTTCACGCTTTCGCAAGCAGGGATGGTGGGCCATTGGCGACGCGTCGGAGGTCCGGGTGCAAGGCGAAGCATCATTGTAAATGGTCTCGGGGCCGTGGCGACGGGAGTCACCGTAGTCGTTGTATTAGTGGCGAAGTTTGCGCAAGGTGCCTGGGTCACCATGCTGCTGATCCCTGGGCTCTTTGTGCTGATGGGCTTTGTGCGTCGCCACTATCACCGCGTCTCCTTGGAGATTCGGAGTGCAACGCCGTTGGAGTTGAACGATCTTACCCCGCCGCTGGTCATCTTGCCGATTCAAAACTGGAGCCACATCGCCAAGAAGGCGCTGCGCTTCGCTCTGAAGATCTCTCCGCACATACGGGCTGTTCACGTGGACTGCGGAGAAGGGTCAGCGGCCTTTCATCAGCAGTGGAACCGCTACGTCGAAGAACCAACTCAGCAAGCTGGTGTGGCCACTCCGCAACTAGTGGTCCTGCCATCACGTTATCGGCTAATCTTAGCGCCGATTGTGGAGTATGTCCTTGAAGCCGAGCGGTGTTGTCCGAACCAGCAGATTGCGGTTCTCATCCCGGAACTTGTGCAACGCCGCTGGTATCACCATCTTTTGCACAATAAACGAGCTTCGGTTTTGAAAGCCCTTCTGCTCTTGAAGGGCAACGAGCGGATCATCGTGATCAATGTTCCTTGGTATCTCTGCTCCTGAGAGGTTGGATGCTCGCCCCACGCACTACCAAACTCCGTTCGCAACGCGACATTAACCTGTGGCGGATCCCACTGCAGCTCTCGCTCGCCGCAGTCGGGTTGTTCGCGATCACCCTGATTCCAGACATCCTGGACAAGTATGGCGTCATTCACATCCCCTCGTGGTTGACGATGGGCAGCATCGACGATGCGCGTGCGATCCTGTCGGCGATGATGGGCGCGGTGGCGACTGTGCTCGAGCTGATTTTCTCGGTCGCCCTGCTCGTTCTATCAATGGTCTCCACGCTGTTCGGGCCGCGCCTACTCTACCGGTTCCTACAGGACTGGGTCACCCAGGCCACGATCGGCCTGTTCATGGCCACGTTCGTATACATCTGCCTCGTCTTCCTGGTCACGCATCAGGATCCGCAGTCCTCGTTCATCCCGCAGATCTCTTTAATCACGAGTTGGGTGCTTGTTGTGCTCAGCTTCGGGTTCCTCGTCTACTACAGCCATCGGGTCGCGAGTTCGATTCAGAACCCGGACATGATCGGCGCGATTGTCGACGACTTGTACGTCGCGGCTGGTGGCGCGCACGTGGCCGGCCCTGGTGAGGGGACCGGCACGGCGCCCGACGACGACGCGATTCTTTGTCAGGCCGAGACCGGCGCTATCGTGTCGTGCGCGAAGAGTGGATACCTGCAGCATGTCGATCACGGCGCGCTGGTGGACGCCGCGCGCGCGGCGGACGCACTGATCGTGCTGAGGTTCCGCCCGGGTCAGTTCGTGCTACGCGGCGAGCCGCTCGCATCAATCGTCCCGGCGGAGAACGTCCGCACGCTCGAGGCCGCGATTGATCGTGGAATTCACATCGGCCGTCACCGGACGCTCACACAAGATAGCGAGTTCGGCATCGCGCAGGTTGTCGAGATCGCGATCCGCGCGCTCTCGCCCGCGGTCAACGATACGTTCACCGGCGTTGCGTGCGTCGACTGGCTCGCCGACGCGCTGCTCACGCTGGGTGAGCGGCCCCCGCTCGAAGGGAACTGGTACGACACTCGCAGCCACCTCCGGGTATGGATGCCGCCCGTGCGGCTCGAGCGACTCGCCAAGCTTGCGTTTGATCAGATCCGTGAAGCCTCCGCGACCACGCCCGCTGTGCTGATCCGTCAGCTCGATATGATCCGCCGGCTGGCACCGCGGCTTCCGGACGCCTGCCGTCAAGTGCTGTCTGATGAGGCAGACGCCATCCGCGGTCGATCGCCGCGACCTCGAAGCCGCGTCGCACCGTGCACACGCCGCGTTCGAAGCGCTCCCCGCCCTCAAGCGATGAGCAGGAAGATGTCCGTATGGCCTCTGCTCTTTGACAACGTGGAGAAGACAGCCGCTCGCGACACCAGACCAGTGAGGGACCTCTGGGCGCTTTGCCAATGAACCCGAAGGGGCTTAACGCCTCAGAGTGTAGTGCCATCCGGCCAATCGATTTTTGGCAAATTTTTGGCAAAATGGGTTTTGATGACAATTCCCCCTATGAGGGGAAAGTGCGAATCGCTGCGCATTTATTGGTGATTTAGATGGTGGGCCTGGGTGGACTTGAACCACCGACCTCGCCCTTATCAGGGGCGCGCTCTAGCCACCTGAGCTACAGGCCCCAACATCGCAGGGGAACCACTCACAATTCTCTCATTGTACGGTGGTTTAGCATATTTCGCAATTGTGCGGAATCTGCGCTTCGGTACA
>Ga0209448_10000235_pt1 | contig 20097 bp, 19 predicted proteins | sample BogFormECP14_OM2_FD_188245 | JGI IMG/M metagenome (GOLD analysis project Ga0209448, IMG submission 188245) | Bog forest soil microbial communities from Calvert Island, British Columbia, Canada - ECP14_OM2 (SPAdes) (version 2) | ecosystem: Environmental > Aquatic > Freshwater > Wetlands > Bog ... | reverse complement strand
TTTAGGACTCACGCCGATCGCCTGGCTGATGCAGGAGAAGCGTGTAGCGATGACGAAGCCAGTCGGGTTGTGGGGCGCTTATCTGATGGGGCTTGCCTTTGCGCTCGGCTGGACGCCCTGCATCGGGCCGATCCTTGCCGCCATCCTCGCGGTCGCGGCATCGGAGGCGACGGTGGTCAAAGGCGCCGGCATGCTCGCGGTTTATTCGCTGGGTCTCGGGGTGCCGTTCTTGCTCGCGGCACTCGCAGTCGAGCCGTTCGCGGCATTTCTTGCCCGCTTCAAGGCGCATCTCGGCATGGTCGAAAAGGCGATGGGCGGTCTTCTAGTATTGACCGGCATCGCCTTTCTAACCGGCACCGTCAGCGAGTTCAGCTATTGGCTCCTCGATGCGTTCCCGGCGCTCGGCAAGATCGGCTAGTGGATTTAGTCATCTTCAGGTGTTTTATCCTGTCGGGCAACCAAATAGCCAAAAGCGCCTCCAAGCAAGGCATACGCGGCGCTCAGCCGGTCGGACGATACTTTTGAAACGGCAAGCGGAAAGCCCAACAAGCCGGATCGAGAGAGTCCCGCACCCGCACCCACGACCACGCCACACCATAACGCCAATTTCGGCGACGATAACGATGGCGCCGAAAATCAACACGGCAATGCTTTCCGTCATGGGTATATCCTCCAGGCGGCAGATTTTATTTTCCGCCCTCCCGACCAAGTCTGAGGCTGGCTTTTTTCAGATGATGCGCGGTTACATCTTGCTGCAGTCGGAGCCCGGGCACTCGACATAGGTCACGCGCCCGCTGGCATCCTTCTTCCAAAGATACATGACGTAATCGAGCTTGGTGAGGTCGCCCTTCTTGTCGAAGGAGAGATCGCCGAGCACGGTTTTGAACTTCATGCCGGAATGCATCTTCTCGGCGACCTTTTTCGGATCGAGCGACTGCGCGGCTTCTGCCGCCTGTTTGATGACCTGCACGCCGGCATAGCTGTAGAGCGTATAGGCTTCAGGCTCGAAATTCTTGGCGCGGAATTCCGCCACCACGGCCTTGGCATTGGGATTGTTGCGCGGATCTGGGCCGTAGGTCATCAGCGAGCCTTCGACGCCCGGCCCGCCGACCGAGGCAAACTCGTCCGAGGTGATGCCGTCGCCGCCCATCAGCGGCGCCTTGACGCCCTGATCGCGCATTTGCCGCACGATCAGGCCGCCTTCGGTGTAGAGGCCGCCAAAATAAACCAGATCGGCGCCCGATTGTTTGATCTTCGAGACCAGCGCCGAATAGTCCTTCTCGCCGGTATTGATGCCCTCGTAAAGGACTTCGGTCATGCCGCCGGCATTGATGGTCTTTTTGGTCTCGTCGGCGAGGCCTTTGCCGTAGGTGGTCTTGTCATGGACCACGGCGATCTTCTTGCCCTTGAAGTGACTGAGAATGTAATTGCCGGCGACCTTGCCCTGCTGATCGTCGCGGCCGCAATCGCGGAAGATGTTCCACATGCCGCGCTCGGTCACCATCGGATTGGTCGAGGCGGGGGAGATTTCGAGGATGCCGTTCTCTTGATAGACCTCCGACGACGGCATGGTGACGCCGGAATTGTAGTGACCGATCACGAATTTCACGCCGTTGCCGGCAAAATCGTTGGCGATCGATACGCCCTGCTTGGGGTCGGACACGTCGTCGCCGTAGGAGAGGACGATCTTCTTGCCCAATATGCCGCCCGCGGCATTGATGTCGGCGGCGGCCTGATCGACGCCATTCTTCATTTGCGCGCCGGTCGCGGCGCTCGGCCCGGTGATCGGGCCGCCCATCCCGAATTTGACCTGCGCCTGCGCCGTTCCGGCGAGGGCGAAAAAAAGACCGAACCCGAGCGTGATGATCCTGTTCATGCGTGTTCCCCTGACTGGACGGCCGGCATTTCAAGTGCGTTTGATGTTACGTCAGGGCTGCTTCAGGCGCCAGCGCAACGCGCCGGCAGGCTCCATGAGCCAACAATATTGCGTGACCATCTGCGCCGCACGCGAGGACCGAAAGCCTAAGAAGCCGAACGCCATGCAGACGGCGGTGTCGACGAGGTAATAGTGTGCCGACAACAGCGTACCGTTGAACACGCTGAAATGAATGAAGCGCACGGCAGCGCCCAGGATGAAACTATAGGCCGTGACCTGCCGCCATGGCCGCCAGGTCTTGGCGATGGCGCGGCCGGCGAGCGCTGAGGCGCCGCCGCCCAGCACGATGGTCACGAGCAGGAAGATCCAAAGCGAATTCTCGTCGATCAATTGGACGATCATCCGGTTTCCCTGCCGCCTTCGAGATAGGCCGATTTGATTTCCGGCCGCGCGAGGAGTTCGCTGCCGGTGCCGCTCAGCGTGATCAGGCCGTTGACCATGACATAGCCGCGATGCGCCAGCATCAGCGCGTGATAGGCGTTCTGCTCGACCAGGAAAACGGTGAGCCCGCTTTCCGCGTTCAATTTCTTGATGGCGTCGAAAATTTGCCGCACTACAAGTGGTGCCAAGCCGAGCGAAGGCTCGTCGAGCAAAAGGAGACGCGGCCGCGCCATGAGCGCGCGCGCGATCGCCAGCATCTGCTGCTCGCCGCCCGACAAAGTGCCGCCGCGCTGGCTCAGGCGCTGTTGCAGGCGCGGAAACAGCGCCAGCACCCGATCGAGATCGGCTGAGAATTCCGCTCCCTCGGCGGTGATCGCGCCCATCTGCAGATTTTCGAGGACCGTCATGCGCGGAAAGATGCGCCGTCCTTCAGGCGCCTGCGCCAGCCGCAAATGCGCAATCTCGTGCGTCGGCAGGTCTGTGATATCGCGCCCCGCAAACGCGATAGTGCCTTCGCGCGCGCGCGGATTGCCGCAAATCGTCATCATCAATGTCGATTTGCCGGCGCCGTTGGCGCCGATCAGCGTGACGATCTCGTTTTCATTGACGTCGAGATCGACGCCCTTGAGGGCCATGACGCGGCCGTAGAAGGTTTTCACGCCGCGCACGGCCAAAAGCGGCGAAGCCGGTGCGGAAGTCATAGACCGACCTCGGCCTCGACCTTGGCGACGTCTTGGTCGGCAACGCCCAGATAGGCGGCAATGACCTTGGTGTCGTTGCGTACTTGCGCCGGCGTGCCGTCGGCGATCTTGACGCCATAGTCGAGCACGACGACGCGATCGGAGATCCCCATCACCACCGACATGTCGTGCTCGATCAACAGGATCGAGATCGCACATTCGCTGCGGATCGACAGCAACAGCGTGTTGAGGTCGGCGCTTTCGCGCGGATTGAGTCCGGCTGCCGGTTCGTCGAGGCAGAGCAGCACCGGATCGGTGCACATGGCGCGCACGATTTCGAGACGCCGCTGATCGCCATAGGGGAGGTCGCCGGCGGGATCGTCGGCGCGCGCCAGCAAACCGATGCGGTCGAGCCAGTGGCGGGCCTTGTCGATCGCGGCGCGCTCGGCGGTGCGATAGGACGGAATGCCGAAAATGCCAAAGAGCGTGTAGCCGGAGGCGAGCATCAGCCGGTTGTGCTGGGCGACCAGTAAATTCTCCAGCACCGTCATGCCGGGGAACAGCCGGATATTCTGGAAGGTGCGCGCCACCCGCGCTTCGTCGGCGACGAGGAAATCGGGCATGCGCTCGAGCTGAAACAGCGCGCCGGCCGGCGTCTTGATGCTGCGGCGGCCGCCGCCGGTCAGCGCATCGAGCTCGTTCCACAGCGCCGGGTCGCCGTGGCACAGTCCGATCCGTCCGGTATGCGGCTTGTAGAAGCCGGTGACGCAGTTGAACACGGTGGTCTTGCCGGCGCCGTTTGGCCCGATCAGCGCGGTGATCTCGCCGTTACGCGCTTCGAACGACAGATCGTCGATGGCGAGCAGTCCGCCGAACCGCATCGTCAGATGCTCGACGCGCAGCAAGGTATCGCCGTCCGCCGCCATCAGCCGGAACCTTCCTCAACGAGCCCTTCTTTGACGAGGTCGGGCGTGATGCGCTTGCGCTCCCGCAAGAACACCGAGGGCGTGCGCCGTGTGATCAGGCCGCGCGGACGCCAGCGCATCATCAGCACCATGCCCAGCCCGAACAGCAGCATGCGGTACTGCGTGGGGTCGAAGTCCTGCCCGAAGATGCGCTTGAGGAAATCAAGCTGGCGCAAGATTTCGGTGCCCCCAATCATCGCGATGGCGCCAATGGCGACACCGATCTGGCTGCCCATGCCACCGAGCACGACGATGGCGAGGATCGTCGCCGATTCGAGGAACGTGAATGATTCCGGCGAGATGAAGCCTTGGCGCGCCGCAAAGAACGAGCCGGCGAAACCGGCGAACATGGCGCCGATCGCAAAGGCGGTGAGCTTGGTATTGGTCGTGTTGATCCCGAGTGAGCGGCAGGCGATCTCGTCCTCACGCAAGGCTTCCCAGGCGCGACCGACCGGGAGCCGGCGCAAGCGCACGGTGACGAACGCCGTCAGCAGCGCCAGCGCCAGGATCAAATAGTACAAAAACACAGTGCGGTAGATCGGATAGAATTCGAGGCCGAACCTTGCGGCGAAACCGTCGTCATCGGCATTGAACGGAATGCCGAAGAAGGTCGGGCGCGGAATGCCGCTGATGCCGGCATAGCCGTTGGTCAGCGCCACCCAGTTGATCAGCACCATGCGGATGATCTCGCCGAAAGCGAGCGTGACGATGGCGAGATAATCGCCGCGCAGCCGCAGCACCGGAAAGCCGAGGAGGAGGCCCCAGAACGACGACAGGCACCCGGCAAGCGGCAGCAAAATCCAGAACGAAAGGCCGAAGGTTTTTGCCAACAGCGCGTAGGAATAAGCGCCGACGGCATAGAAGGCGACGTAGCCGAGATCAAGGAGGCCGGCGAGGCCGACAACGATATTGAGGCCCCAGCCGAGCATCACATAGATCAAGATCTGGATGCCGAAATTGTCGATCCATTTCACCGCGCTGCCGCGGCCGTTCACCGCCAGCATGATCAGCGGATAGACGACGACAAAGCCGATGGCGAAGGGGACGAACCATTTGCCCGCGATGCTGCGCCAATCGAAGCGTGCGGGAAAGGCGGGTGCGACCGTCGGCGCCGCACGCCGCTTGAGCCAAGGTGAAATCGAAAGCAAATAGGACAGCCGTCCGACGCCGACGGCCGCGGTCAGCGCGAAGAGCAGCGGCCAGCGCGTTTGCAGAACAAGCGCATTGCGGACGTCGGTGACGGTCTGAAAACCGACCAGCGGCAGCAGCAGCCCGAATGCGACGAGCGCCGTCAGCCCGGCATCCTTGAAGGGGCGAAGGCCGCCGTTGGCGGCGATGGCCGTGCTCCAGCTCGGCGCGGCGCCGCTCATGTCAGACCTTCTCGACGTCCGGCCGGCCGAACAGGCCTTGCGGCAGGAAGATCAAAGTGATGGCGAGGACCGAAAAAGCGGCGACGTCTTTGTAGTCGATCGATACGTAGCCGGACCACAAGGTTTCGATCAGGCCGACGAGAAGGCCGCCAATCACGGCGCCGGGCAACGAGCCGATGCCGCCCAAGACCGCGGCGGTGAAGGCTTTGACGCCCGGCACAAAGCCGTCGGAGAAGCTGAGCACACCGTAATTCATCAGATACAGGGTGCCGGCGATGGCGGCCAAAGCTGCCGCGATGACGAAGGTCATCGAAATGGTGCGGTTGACATCGACGCCGACCAGCGCCGCCATTTTCTGATCTTGCTCGCAGGCGCGCATGTTGCGGCCAAGCGGCGTCTTGGCGACGAGGTACCAGAACACGGCAAGGAGCGCCGCGGTGACGCTCCAGATGATAAGCTGCTTATAAGACAGAGAGACGGAAAAGCCGTTGCCATTGAGCAGGGCAAAATCGCCGCGCACCATCGGCGGGATCGATTTGTTGCGCGGGCCCTGGGCGACCTGCACAAAATTCGACAGAAAGATCGACATGCCGATCGCCGAAATCAACGGCGCCAGCCGAAACGAGCCGCGCAGCGGTCGGTAAGCGACGCGCTCGATGGTCCAGTTCACCAAAGCCGTGAACAGCATCGACACCAAGAGCACGATGAACAGCGCCAGTGCAATCGAAGTGATACCGAGCCACGTGGTAAGGATCAGGAAAGCGATCAGCGCGATGAAAGCCGACACCATGAACACGTCGCCATGGGCGAAGTTCACCATGCCGATGATGCCGTAGACCATCGTATAGCCGATGGCGATCAGGCCGTAGATCGAACCGAGCGTAATGCCGTTGATGAGCTGCTGGACGAAGTAGTCCATGCGTCGGCGCGCCTTTCGAATCCCGGCAGTTCCCCGTGAAAAGTTCTAACAGGGGCGCGGAAGGCGCGGAAGTGCCGATTAGCGGTCAGGTTATTAGGCTTCGGGCGCGGGCAGCGGCCCGAAATGGATGCCGCACTCGGTCTTGCCGAGGCCGCTCCAGCGGCCGTCACGCACCGAGCCGCCGAGCGACGGCTTGTGCGTGCAGGGCACGCAACCGACCGAGGTGAAGCCGAGCTGTTCCAGCGGATGGCGCGGCAATTTAGCCGCCGCGAACACGGCATTGAGTTCGGGGCGCGACAGGCGCGCCAGCGGATTGAACTTAAGCCGCAGCCCATCCGCTTCGACGACCGGAAGCGCCGTGCGCTCGCCGCCGTGATAGCGCTTGCGCCCGCTCATCCAGCCGTCGAAGGCGGCAAGCTCCTTGGCGAGCGGCGTCACTTTGCGGATATCGCAGCAGGCATCGCGGTCGCGGAACGCCAAATCGCGCTTGGGATCGCGCATGGCGAGCGCGCTTGGCGACGGCGTGACCGTGCGCACGTCGGTAAGGCCGAGGCGTTCCACCAGCTCGTGGCGATAAGCGAGGGTCTCCTTGAACAGCCACTGCGTGTCGAGAAACAGCACCGGCAGCGACGGATCGACCTCGGCGACGAATTTCAGGAGGACGGCGGATTCGGTGCCGAACGAGGAAACGACGGCCATCCGACCCGGCATGGCCCGCACCGCAGCCTCGACGATATCCCGCGGGCTCGCTTGCGCGAGCTGTTCGGCCCAAGCCGCAATGTCAAAGCGCAGCCGCGGCGCGGCAACCGGTAGTCCGTCTTGATAGTCGGGATCGACATACATCGTGGACAACGAACCTGATTTGGCGGGCCTTCTAGAAGAATTTTCTATATAAAGGGCAGAAACTCACCCTTAAAGGGAATGGGTTTTCATATTGAGCGCAAACCCAGTTGCGATGTTCTGCGGTTCGACCCTGCGATGGAACCGGCGTTTTGGCCTGCCGACTAGCAGCCGCGCGTGCCAGAGGATTGCTTGCCCACAGGCGTGGAGCTACGCCAGCAGGGACGCCAAAAGGGCCATAGTGGGCAGCGCGAAAATCGAGGAAACGGCCGGATGAAATCCGAAGACGCGATCGGGACCAAGGGGCGGCCGTTCACCGGCGCGGAATATCTCGAAAGTCTGCGCGACGGGCGTGAGATCTATGTCTATGGCGAGCGGGTCAAGGACGTCACCACGCATCCGGCCTTCCGTAACGCCGCGCGCTCGATCGCGCGCCTCTACGACGCGCTGCACGACCAAAAGACCAAATCGATCCTGACCTCGCCGACCGATACCGGCTCAGGCGGCTACACCCATAAATTCTTCCGCGCCGCGCGCTCGCGCGAGGATCTGATCGCGCAGCGCGACGCCATCGCGCAATGGGCGCGCATGTCCTACGGCTGGATGGGGCGGTCGCCGGATTACAAGGCGTCGCTGATGAATACGCTCGGCGCCAATTTCGATTTCTACGGCAAGTTCTCAGGCAACGCCAAGGCCTGGTACCGGCGGGCGCAGGACAACGTCCTGTTCATGAACCACGCCATCGTCAATCCGCCGGTCGACCGCTCAAAGCCGGTCGATCAGGTCAAGGACGTCTTCATCACAATTCAAAAAGAAACCGACGCCGGCATCTATGTGTCGGGCGCCAAGGTGGTGGCGACGGCCTCGGCGCTCACGCATTACAATTTCTTGGGGCAAAACGCCGCGGTGCCGCTGCACGACACCGATCTCGCAGTGATGTTCATCGCGCCGATGAGCGCGCCCGGCGTGAAACTGTTTTGCCGCGCGTCCTACGAAATGACGGCGAGCGTCATGGGCACGCCGTTCGACTATCCGCTGTCGTCGCGCTTTGACGAAAACGACGCCATCTTCGTGTTCGACAATGTGTTCATCCCTTGGGAGGATGTGCTGCTGCACCGCGACCTCGAGAAACTGAAAATCTTCTTCCCGCAATCCGGTTTCCTCGCCGGTTATCAATTCCAAGGCTGCACGCGGCTCGCGGTGAAACTCGACTTCCTCGCCGGCGTGATCGCGAAAGCGTTGCGGGCCGCGGGTTCCGACGAATTCCGCGGCAATCAGGCGATGCTCGGCGAGATCATTGCCTGGCGCCATCTGTTCTGGTCGCTGACGGATGCAATGGCGATGAACCCGACGGACTGGGTGAACGGCGCGGTGCTGCCGAACCAGCAATCCGGCTCGAGCTATCGGGTATTCGCCGGTGACGCGTACGGCCGCGTCAAGGAGATCGTGGAAAAGATCGTGGCCTCGTCGCTGATCTACCTGCCGTCGTCGACCAAAGACTTCAAGAATCCGGCGATCGACCGCTATCTCGCGCGCTATGTGCGCGGTTCTTACGGCATCGACTACAAGGAGCGCATCAAGGTGATGAAGCTTTTGTGGGACGCGATCGGCACCGAATTCGGCGGCCGCCACGAGCTCTACGAACGCAACTATGCCGGCAATCACGAAGACATCCGGATCCAGGCGCTGTGGAATGCGCGCAGTTCCGGAATGTTCGATCAGATGACCGCGCTCGCCGAACAATGCATGTCGGAATACGATGAGAACGGCTGGACCGATCACGCTTGGCTCGATCCGGACGATGTCGCCTATCCGGGCTTGCCCGACGCGCGCGCGGCGGAGTGAAAGACATGAGCTGGATCGATCAACGGCCCGACGATGCAATGGATGGCGCGTTCACGGCGGTCGGGCCGGCGCCGCTTGCGAGCGTCGAGGCAGCCGCGTTTCGCGAAGCCATGAGCCGGCTCGGCGCCGCGGTGCATATCGTCACCACCGCGGGCTCGGCCGGCAAGACCGGCTTCACCGCGACCGCGGTGTGTTCGGTGTCCGATGCGCCCGCAGTGCTGCTCGTCTGTCTCAACCGCCGCAGCAAGAGCGCTCCGGTCCTGCAACAGAACGGCGTGTTCTGCATCAACACGCTCGGCGCCGGTGAAGAGAAGCTCGCCGATATGTTCGCCGGACGAAGCGGCGCGCAACTCCACGAACGTTTTGCCGACGGTGAGTGGACCACCTTGAAAACCGGCGCGCCGATGCTGACTTCCGCCGTCGTCGCCTTCGATTGCCGCGTCGTCGAGATCAAGGCCGTCGCTTCGCACAATGTGATCTTCGGATCGGTCGAGGCGGTCCGGCTCGGGCCGGCGGGCGCCGCGCTCGTCTATCATCAGCGGGCCTATAAGCCGGTGTGAAAACCGGCTTTTGCCGCGCGCTGCGAAAATTTTCGCTGTGGTATCAAGGTGTTGCTCATAAATAGCGGGTACGGGGCGAGGAACCACCGAGCGGGTCGCGGGTTATCATTGATGGACGGGGGGTTCACAACGGAGAACGTCCCGATGGCAAACGAACAGAATAATCAAAACAATCCGCAACAGGGCGGACAGAACAAGCCCGGCCAGCAGCAGCAAGGCGGGCAGAACAAGCCGGGTCAGCAGCAGAGCGGCCAGAACAAGCCGGGTCAGCAGCAGAGCGGCCAGAACAAGCCGGACCAACAGGGCGGTCAGCAGGGTGGTCAACAGGGCTCCCGCTAACCGGTAACGTTCTCTCGAAAAGGCGGCAGCTCGCTTCGGCGGGCTGCCGCTTTTATGTTTATTTGTTCAACAAAAATCCGAGCACGGTGTCGGCATAGGCTTGCGGCTGCTCGACATTGGCGATGTGGGCGGCCTCGAGCACGGCGATCTTGGCGCCGGGAATGTGCTCGCGAATATATTCGTTGCCCTCGAGCGGCGTCGCCGGATCGTGCTTGCCGGCAATGACCAAGGTGGATGCCGTGATTTTCGGCAACAGCGGCCGATGATCCATGTCGCGCACCGCCTCGGCGCAGCCGATATAGCCGTCGAGCTTGGTGGCGACGAACATGTGGTGCATCTTCTTCATCGCTTGCGGCGAGCGCTCGCGGAATCCTGATGTGAACCAGCGCTCCATATTGGCGTCGACGATGCCGGCCAAGCCCTTGTCCTGCACCAGTTTGAGGCGGGCCTCCCACATTGTCTTGTCGGGGAAATACGACGAGGTGTTGGACAGGATGAGCTTGTTGACGCGGTTTGCCGCATTGGCGCCGAGCCATTGCCCGACCATGCCTCCCATCGACAAGCCGCACCAATTGATCTTCGCGATGTTAAGCCCGTCGAGCACCGCCAGCACGTCGCGGCCGAGTCGCTCCATCGTGTACGGGCCTTTCGGCACGCTCGATTTGCCGTGGCCGCGGCGGTCGTAACGCAACAACCGGAAGTGTTTTGTGAACGGCGCGACCTGGTCATCCCACATATGCAGGTCGGTGCCGAGCGAGTTCGACAGCATCAGCGCCGGCGCGTTGTCCGGCCCTTCGATCTCGGCGTGGATGGTGCAGCCATCGTCGGTCTTGATGTCCGGCATTGAAATGTCCTTCCTTGTGCTGGGCGGTGGAAAGACCCTTAACCGCCCGAACGCGCGCGGCCAACCCCGTTGGCGGCCTTCCCATGCGCCGCGTCAGGCTGTAGCGATAGGCGAGAAAGCGATTATGTATTCGGCGGGTTTTCGATCACTTAGTCGATCAAGCGCTTGGTCGATCAAACGCTTCGTCGATCAAGCCGCGAGCAGGGAGTAGTACGAAATGGCGATGACGATGAACGGCGAGGTTCAGCTCGCGGCACCGGTCCAGACGGTTTGGGAAAAACTCAACGATACCGAAACGCTTAAGGCCTGCATTCCGGGCTGCGAGCAGCTCGACAAGACCGGCGATAATGAAATGTCGGCCATCGCCACCGTGAAGATCGGGCCGGTCAAGGCCAAGTTCAAAGGCAAGGTCACGCTGTCCGATCTCGATCCGCCGAACGGCTACAAGATCAGCGGCCAAGGCGACGGCGGCGTCGCTGGCTTCGCCAAGGGCGGCGCGACAGTGAAGCTCGCGCCGAAGGACGGCGGCACGCTGTTGTCCTACGACGTCGAAGCGCAAATCGGCGGCAAGCTCGCGCAGCTCGGCCAGCGCCTCGTCAATGGCGCGGCCAAGAAAGTGGCCGACGATTTTTTTGAAAACTTCGCCAAGGCGGTCAATCCCGTGGCCGCGTGAGGCCGATGCCGTTGCGGTGGCTCGCGTTCGGGCCGGTGCAAGCGCATGTGCAACTCTCTTGACCGCCGCCCGGCCCGCAGTTCAGAGTAATAATCGTTCCAGGGTCCGAAAGACGGCAAAAACGCCATGATTTCGCCCCTGGACCTGGCCAGCGAGCGGGAATCGCCGGCGAATCGGGACATTTGACCGGAATTTTCGAGGAGGAAGCCCCATGGCCGCATCATTGGCAGCCCAAAAGGGAGCCGAGACGGTAGCCGTTTCCATGACGGTGAACGGCAAGCCCGTCAGTGGCGAGATCGACCCGCGCACCTTGCTCGTTCAATTTTTGCGCGAGCACCTGCGGCTCACCGGTACGCATGTCGGCTGCGACACTTCGCAATGCGGCGCCTGCGTCGTGCATGTGAACGGCATGGCGATCAAGTCGTGCACCGCGCTCGCGCTCTCGCTCGAAGGCGCCGATGTGCTGACCATCGAAGGTCTGGCGGCGCCGGACGGACCGCTGCATCCGATGCAGGAGGCGTTCCGCGAGAACCACGGCCTGCAATGCGGCTTTTGCACGCCCGGCATGATCATGACGGCAGTCGATATCGTGCGCCGCAAGGGCAACGAGCTCGACGACCGCACCATTCGCGAAGAGCTTGAAGGCAACATTTGCCGTTGCACCGGCTACCACAACATCGTCAAAGCCATCGCCGCCGGCGCGCGCGCGATGAAGAGCGGCGGCGCAACCAGCCAAGCGGCCGAATAACAAAAAAGTTCGTCGAGGAGCGCAAACCACCGGAGGCAATACCATGAGTGCTGTGTCATGAGTGCTACCGGTATCGGCGTCGCGGTGCGCCGCAAGGAAGATCGCCGCTTCATCACCGGCAAGGGCCATTACACCGACGACATCAACCGGCCCGGCCAGGCATTCGCGTATTTCCTCCGTTCGCCGCACGCGCACGCCACGATCAAATCGATCGATGCCAAAGCTGCCTCCGCCATGCCGGGCGTGCTTGCGGTGCTGACCGGCGCCGAACTCGCCACTGACAAAATCGGCAATCTGATCTGCGGCTGGATGATTCATTCCAAGGACGGCTCGCCGATGAAAATGGCGGCGCATCCGGCGCTCGCCAGCGGCAAGGCCTGCCACGTCGGCGACGCCATCGCGGTGATTGTCGCCGAGACGCTGGCGCAGGCGCGCGACGCGGCCGAGAAGATCAAAGTCGATTACGCGGTGCTGCCGGCGATCGCCGATCCGGCGGCGGCGCAGAAGCCCGGCGCGCCGAAAATCCACGACGTCGCGCCGAACAACACGATCTATCAGTGGAGCCTCGGCGACGCCAAAGCGGCCGATGCCGCGTTCAAGTCGGCCAAGCACGTCACCAAGCTCGACATCGTCAATAATCGCCTGGTGCCGAACGCCATCGAGCCGCGCGCCGCCATCGGCGAATACGACAGCGGCACCGGCACGTTCACGCTGTGGAACACGACGCAGAATCCGCATGTGGCGCGGCTCGTCATCGCCGCCTTCGTCGGCATGGCGCCGGAGCACAAGCTGCGCGTCATCGCACCCGATGTCGGCGGCGGTTTCGGCTCGAAGATTTTCATCTATCCCGAAGAGGTCGTGGCGCTGTGGGCGTCAAAGCGCGTCGGCCGCCCGGTGAAGTGGGTCGCCGACCGCTCCGAAGCGTTTCTCGCCGACGCGCATGGCCGCGATCACGTCACCCATGCCGAAATGGCGTTCGACGGCGACGGCAAGATTCTGGGCCTGCGCGCCAAGACCGTGGCCAATCTCGGCGCCTACATGTCGACGTTTTCGTCGTCGGTGCCGACCTATCTCTACGCCACGCTGTTGTCGGGGCAGTACGAGATCCCGCACATCTATTGCGAGGTCGACGCGGTTTATACCAACACCGTGCCGGTCGATGCTTATCGCGGGGCAGGGCGGCCGGAAGCGACCTTCGTGGTCGAGCGGCTGGTTGAAGTCGGCGCCCGCGAACTCGGCCAGGACCCGGCGGATCTGCGGCGCAAGAATTTCGTCAACAAATTCCCGCATCAGACGCCGGTCATCATGATGTATGATGCCGGCGACTATAATGCCTCGCTGAAGAAGGCGATGGAGCTTGCCGACTACAAAGGCTTCGCCAAGCGCAAGCGTGAATCGGCGCGCCACGGCAAGCTGCGCGGCATCGGCCTTTCGACTTATATCGAGGCCTGCGGCATCGCGCCGTCGCAAGCGGTCGGTTCGCTCGGCGCCGGCGTCGGCTTGTGGGAATCCGCCGAGGTGCGGGTCAATCCGACGGGCTCGGTCGAAATCCTCACCGGCAGCCATGCGCACGGGCAGGGCCACGAAACGACTTTTGCGCAAGTCGTTTCGGAGCGGCTCGGCATTCCGATCGACGATATTTCGGTCGTGCATGGCGATACCGACAAGGTGCAGTTCGGCATGGGCACCTATGGCTCGCGCTCCGGCGCGGTTGGCATGTCGGCGCTCGTCAAGGCGCTCGACAAGGTTGAAGCCAAGGCGAAGAAGGTCGCCGCATACATGCTTGAAGCCGCCGAGGGCGACATCGAGTTCAAGGACGGCAAATTCAGCGTCGCCGGCACCGACAAGACGGCGGCGTGGGGCGACGTCACGCTCAACGCTTACATCGCCCACAAATTCTCCGGCCAGGAGCTCGAGCCCGGCCTGAAGGAAGGCGCGTTCTACGATCCGACCAACTTCACCTTCCCGGCCGGTTGCCACATTTGCGAGGTCGAGGTCGACACCGAGACCGGCACCACCGAGATCGTGGCGTGGACGGCGGTGGACGATTTCGGCATCGTCATAAATCCGATGATCGTCGAGGGCCAAGTGCATGGCGGCATCGCGCAAGGCGTCGGCCAGGCTTTGTGCGAAGGCGCCGTCTACGACAAGGAAGCGCAACTCGTCACCGGCTCGTTCATGGACTATTGCATGCCGCGCGCCGACAACCTGCCGGTGCTCAAGGTCGGCACCACGGTGACCAAGTGCCCGTCGAATCCGCTCGGCATCAAAGGCTGCGGCGAGGCGGGCGCCATCGCCGCGCCGGCTGCTGTGATCAACGCGATCACCGACGCGATCGGCACCGAACAGCTGGCCATGCCGGCGACGCCGCAGGCGGTGTGGGCGGCGCTGCAAAAGTCAAACAAACTGCCGCACGCGGCATGAGCTGGAAATAAACGGAGGACTGCGATGTACGCCTTTACATTTCATCGGCCGCAGACGGTGCGGCAGGCGGCCGGCATGCTGACCAAGAACGAGGACGCCAAATTGCTCGCCGGCGGACAAACACTGCTGCCGACCATGAAACTGCGCCTCGCCGGTCCGCCGCAGATCATCGACATGACGCTGGTCGAGGGTTTGAGCGGGATTGAGCTGAGCGGCCGCTCGCTTACCATCGGCGCCATGACCCGCCACTATGAAGTGAACACCTCGCCTGTGGTGCAGCAGTCAGCGCCCGTCTTGGCGAAGCTCGCCGGCATGATCGGTGATGCGGCGGTGCGCCATCGCGGCACCATCGGCGGCTCGGTCGCCAATAACGACCCGAATGCCGATTACCCGGCCGCCTGTCTCGGGCTTGGCGCGACCATCATCACCAACAAGCGCCGCATCAAAGCCGACGACTTCTTCACCGGCATGTTCTCGACCGTGCTCGAGCCCGCCGAGATCATCACCAAGGTGAACTTTCCGCTGCCGAAGAAAGCGGCTTATCAGAAATTCCGCAATCAGGCGTCGCGCTTCGCGCTGGTCGGCGTCTTCGTCGGCAAACGCGGCAGCGAGATCCGCGTCGCCGTCACCGGCGCCGGCTCGAAAGGCGTGTTCCGCGTACCGTCGTTCGAGGAAGCGCTGAAAAAGCGCTTTTCGCCGAAATCGCTCGAAGGAATGTCCATCTCGGCCGACGGCATGAACTCCGACATCCACGGCAGCGCCGAATATCGCGCGCATCTCGTCGGCGTGCTCGCGCGCCGTGCCGTTGCAGAGGCGATCGGGAAATCGGCCTAAAACCGGCGCTAACGCTGGTTTGCTATGTCCGCAGGATTCGCCCGAGCGACGGGACAAATCCCGCGGCGATGACTACATTATGGCTATGAACAAGCCTTCGCCGCGCCCGCTGCCGACCTCCATCGGTTCCACCGTCGATCTCCTGGCCGAGGCCGAATATCTGGCCGACCGCTCGCTCGGCACCGTGCTGTTTCTCGCCCTGAAAATGGGCCGGCCGATTTTCCTCGAAGGCGAGGCCGGCGTCGGCAAGACCGAGATTGCCAAGGTGCTGTCGTCGACGCTGGGGCGGCGGCTGATCCGGCTGCAATGCTATGAAGGCCTCGACATCGCGGCCGCGGTCTACGAGTGGAATTACGCCGCGCAGATGATCGCGATCCGCGTCGCCGAGGCCGAAGGCGAGCACGATCGCGCTCGTCTCGAGCACGACGTGTTCTCCGAGCGGTTTCTGATCAAGCGCCCGCTATTGCAGGCGCTCGAGCCTGACACGGCCGGCGCGCCGGTGCTGCTGATCGACGAAATCGACCGTACCGACGAAGCGTTTGAGGCTTATTTGCTCGAAGTGCTGGCCGACTTTCAGGTCACCATCCCGGAAATGGGCACGGTGAAGGCCACGCAGCCGCCGATCGTCGTCATCACTTCGAACCGCACACGCGAAGTGCACGATGCGCTCAAGCGCCGCTGTCTCTATCACTGGGTCGGCTACCCGACGGCGGAGCGCGAGCTTGCCATCGTGCGCGCCAAAGTGCCGGGCGTCAGCAAGAAACTGTCCGAGCAGGTGGTGGCCTTCGTGCAAGCGCTGCGCAAGGAGGATCTGTTCAAGTCGCCGGGCGTCGCCGAGACGCTGGATTGGGCCGGCGCTTTGTCCGAGCTCGACGTGGTGGCGCTCGATCCCGCCACCGTGTCGGACACGCTCGGCGTGCTGCTCAAATACCAGGACGACATCGCGCGGCTTGAAGGCAGCAAGGTCAAAGGGATGCTTGATGAGATGAAGTCGGATCTGCGCGCGGCGGAGTAGGCCATGCTGGAACACAAACAAGACCAGCCCGGCCGTCTCGCCGAAAACATCGTCTATTTCGCTCGCGCGCTGCGCGCGGCCGGCATTCCGGTCGGGCCGGGCGCGGTGCTTGATGCGCTCGAAGCCGTCAAGGCCGCCGGCGTCGGCACGCGCGATGATTTTTACTGGACGCTGCACGCGGTGTTCGTGAAGCGGCACGAACATTCGGTGCTGTTCGACCAGGCGTTCCGCATTTTCTTCCGCCGCCGCGGCTATATCGATCAGCTCATGGCGATGATGCTGCCGCAGGCGCCGGCCGAGCCGCATGCGCCGCAGGCCGGTGCGACGCGTGTCCACGAGGCGCTGTTTTCCGGCCTCGACGACAAGCTCAAGAAGGAGCGCGAGATCGAGCTCGACGCGCGTATGACGGTCTCCGACCGCGAAATCCTGCAGCACAAGGATTTTGCGCAAATGACAGCCGCCGAAATCGCCAAGGCGAAAGAGGCGATGAAAAAGCTCGTGATGCCGCTTGCCGAGGTGCGCACCCGCCGCTTGGCCCCGAACGCGCACGGCCATCTGATCGACATCCGCCGCACCTTGCGCGCCTCGATGAAAGGCGGCGGCGATTTCATCGATCTTCGCTTCATCGGGCCGAAGACGAGGCCGCCGCCGATCGTGGCGTTGCTCGATATATCCGGCTCGATGAGTCAATATAGCCGCATCTTCCTGCACTTTCTGCATGCGTTGACCGACACGCGGCGGCGCGTTTCTACGTTCCTATTCGGCACGCGGCTCACCAATGTCACGCGCGCGCTCCGCGAACGCGACCCCGACGATGCGCTCGCCGCCTGTTCGGCCTGCGTCGCCGATTGGTCGGGCGGCACGCGGATCGCGTCGTCGCTGCGCGCCTTCAACAAGCAATGGGCGCGCCGCGTGCTCAGCCAGGGCGCCATCGTGCTCCTGATCACCGACGGGCTTGAACGCGACGCCGACGACACACTTGCGTTTGAGATCGACCGGCTGCATCGGTCATGCCGCAGCCTGATCTGGCTCAACCCGCTGCTGCGCTTCGAGGGTTTTGAGGCACGGGCGCGCGGCATCAAGACCATGCTGCCGCATGTCGATGAATTCCGCCCGATCCATAGCCTCGAATCGATTGCCGCGCTGGTGGCTGGGTTGCAGCGCGGCGGCGGGGCAGGGGACCCGAAAGCGTGGATGCGAAAGGTGGCGTGACGAACTATATTCCAGCATTATATTCGGTGGTATACAACGCTGTATCCGCTGGGATATAGCGGGAAACATAAAGTGAGGAATAGAGGCAGATCATGCTCTCAAGCGACAATGACATCCTCAAAGCCGCCGAGGACTGGCGGAAAAAGGGCCGCGACGTCGCGCTCGCGACCGTGGTCGAGACCTGGGGCTCGGCGCCGCGCCCGGTAGGCTCGAACCTCGTCATCGACGAGGAGGGCAATTTCCTGGGCTCGGTTTCCGGCGGCTGCGTCGAAGGCGCGGTGGTCACCGAGGCGCTCGACGTCATCGAGAGCGGCAAGCCGAAAATGCTGGAATTCGGCGTTGCCGACGAGACCGCCTGGAAGGTCGGCCTGTCCTGCGGCGGCAAGATCCGGGTGTTCGTCGAGAAGGTCGAGTAAGTTCCCGCCATGAAACTCGATATCCTCACCACCCTCAACACCGAGCGCTCGGCGCGCCGCGCCGCCGTGATCGTCACCAATGTCGAGAGCGGCCAGCAGCGTCTCGTCAAAGCGGCCGACGTCGCCAGGGATCCGCTGCGTGCGGCTCTGGTCGATCATCTGCGCACCAGCAAAAGTGGCATGGAAGAGACGCCGGAGGGCCGCGTCTTCCTCACCGTCTACGTGCCGGCGCCGCAGCTCGTCATTATTGGTGCCGTGCACATCAGCCAGGCGCTGGCGCCGATCGGCAAGCTCCTCAACTATGATGTCACGATCGTCGATCCGCGCACGGCCTTCGCGTCGCCCGAGCGCTTTCCGGACGTGAATGTCGTCGCCGAGTGGCCGGATATCGCACTGCCGCCGCTCAATGTCGATCGCTACACGGCGTTTGTCGCGCTCACGCATGATCCGAAGATCGACGATCCCGCGCTCTTGCACGCGCTGGCGCGCGATTGCTTCTATATCGGCGCGCTCGGCTCGCGCAAAACGCATGCACGGCGCGTCGAGCGGCTCAACCAGCAAGGCCTGTCCGACGCCGCCGTGGCCCGCATCCACGCGCCGATCGGGCTCGATATCGGCGCGGTATCGCCGGCCGAGATCGCGGTCGCCATCATGGCCCAGATCACCGAGCGGCTGCGCGAAGAGGCCGAGGTGGAACCCCTCGTGAAGGCGGCGTCATGAAGTTCGGTGCGGTTGCGCCAAAGGAAGCTCTCGGCGCCACTGCCGTGCACACGATCCGGCAAGGCTCGCTGGTGCTCAAGAAAGGCACGCTGATTGGCCCCGGCGAAGTGACGGCGCTGGAAGCCGCCGGCATCAAAGATATCGTCGTGGCGCGGCTCGAAGCGGGCGATGTCTCCGAGGATGTCGCCGCGGCCGAGATCGCCAAGGCCGTCGCCGGGCAAAGCGTGCATGTCGACCGCGCCTTCACCGGCCGCGCCAATCTGTTTGCGCAGTCAGCCGGCGTGCTGGTCGTCGACAAGCACGCCGTCGACGGGCTCAACCGCATCGACGAGGCGATCACTTTGGCGACTTTGCCGGCTTACAAGCCAGTGGTTGCCGGCGAGATGATCGCGACGGTGAAAATCATTCCATTCGGCGTGGCGAAAGACGCGCGCGACCTGGCGCTCGCCGGCGCGCAGCAGCCGCTGTTGCGCGTCGCGCCCTATCGCATCCGCAAGGTCGGCGTGGTGTCGACCCTTCTGCCGGGGCTCGCCGCCAAGGTGATCGAGAAGACGCTGAAGATCACCGAAGACCGGCTCGCGCCCGCCGGCGCTACGATTATTGTCGAGCGGCGGGTGCCGCATGAGCGCGAGGCGCTCGCCAAGGCGCTCGACGAAGTGCTCAAAGCCGGCGCCGAATTGGCCATCGTGTTCGGCGCCTCCGCCATCGCCGACCGGCGCGACGTGATCCCGGCGGCTTTGCAAGCGATCGGCGGTGAGGTCGAGCATTTCGGCATGCCGGTCGATCCCGGCAACCTGATGATGATCGGCGCGGCGGGCGGCCGTCCGGTGCTCGGCGCACCGGGTTGTGCGCGGAGCCCAAAGGAAAACGGCTTCGATTGGATTTTGATGCGGCTTCTCGCCGGCCTGCCGGTGCCGCGCGAGGATATTACCGGGCTCGGCGTCGGCGGGCTGCTGATGGAAATCGTGACGCGGCCGCAGCCGCGTGAGGAGCCGGTGGAGGCCGGCCGCTCGATCGCGGCGCTTGTGCTCGGCGCCGGCCGCTCGAGCCGCATGGGGGGCCCCAACAAGCTCCTCGCCGAGATTAACGGCAAGCCGCTCATCCGCATGGTGGTCGAGCAGGCGCTCGCCTCGCGCGCGCGGCCGGTGATTGTCATCACCGGCCATCAGCACGAGCGCGTCGAGGCGGTGCTCGCGGGTCTGCCGGTCCGCTTCGCGCACAATCCGCATTTCGCCGATGGGCTCGGCACTTCGCTCAAGGCCGGCATTGCGGCGCTGCCGGCGGAGGTCTGGGCCGGCGCGGTGCCGCCGCCGCACCTGCGCTTCAACCTGCGCGTCGTCGACGCGGCAGGGCGCGAGCTCGCGGCCGGACGCGAC
>Ga0209448_10000233_pt1 | contig 20144 bp, 22 predicted proteins | sample BogFormECP14_OM2_FD_188245 | JGI IMG/M metagenome (GOLD analysis project Ga0209448, IMG submission 188245) | Bog forest soil microbial communities from Calvert Island, British Columbia, Canada - ECP14_OM2 (SPAdes) (version 2) | ecosystem: Environmental > Aquatic > Freshwater > Wetlands > Bog ... | reverse complement strand
TCACCTGCACAAACGCCGCGTGTACTCGCTATGTTTGCGCATGGTCTCCAATCCCGCGCAGGCCGAAGATCTGGCCCAGGAAGCATTTCTTCAGCTCTTTCGCAAGATCAGCACCTTTCGCGGCGAGTCCGCTTTCTCCACATGGCTGCACCGCATGACGGTCAACGTGGTGCTGATGCAACTACGCAAGAAGGGCCTGCCGGTGGTTTCGCTCGAAGAGACTCTGGAAGCCGAGGACGAGGCTCCCAGGAAGGAATTCGGGACCAAAGACTTGAAGCTGACGGGTTCCATCGATCGCCTGCAATTGCAGCGGGCGATTGACCGGTTGCCGCCGGGCTATAGAACGGTTTTTGTGTTACATGATGTAGAAGGATTCGAGCATAACGAAATTGCCCAAATGGTGGGCTGCTCGATTGGCAATAGCAAGTCGCAGCTCCACAAGGCACGATTGAAGCTGCGAGATTATCTGAAGTTCATGAGAGCCGAAAAGGCCAAGACTGGGTAGCGGAAGTTGCGGTATTGGGGAGAGAGTGGCTATGAAGTGTTCCGATGTAGAGAGGGTTCTGTCGGAGTTCGTCGACGGCGCTTCTGACGGTACTTTTCCAACTGACATTGATGCGCATGTGAAATCCTGTCCAGATTGCTCGGATCTGGCCTCGGACCTGAAACTGATTGCGAGCGAAGCGCGACAACTGGCGGCAACCGAAGAACCGGCGCCCAGGGTGTGGGTGCGAATTGCGGCGGAATTGAGGGCCGAAGGACTGGTCTCCGATTCGGCGACCCGTGAACCCGCGCCCACCCGGCCCGTCATTGTTCCGGTCGCAGTCCCCGTTTCTCTGCGACGGCGATGGAGCGCGTTGTGGCTGGCGCCAGTCACGGCTGCGGTGCTCGCGGCAGGCGCTTACGTGATAAGTCATAAGCCGGCCCCGCAAGTTGCGAAGCAACAAACTCCCCCACCCCCAGTAACGTCCCCGGCTCCAGTGGTTCCCGCGATTCAGGCCGCTCCCGCGCCCGCGGCTCCCCAACAGGTGGCGAAGAAGTCCGCTAAGCCAGAGGGTGGCAATGTAAATGGAACTGGAAACGGAAATGGAAACGGCATAGGTCCTGCGGTAGAAGCCGCCGTGGAACCCGAACCGAGCGCGGAAGATCAACAGTTCTTGAGTGTGGTTTCCACGCTTGGCCCTTCGACGCGGGCCACGTATGAAAATCAACTGAAAGCAGTGAATGCCGACATCCGGGAAACACAGGCATACGTCAATCGGAATCCGCAGGACCTGGATGCCCGGCAGCATCTGATGGATGCGTATCAACAGAAAGCACTTCTTTACCAGATTGCGTTGGATCGTATTCAATAGGGGAAGGGCGGACCGGCGTTCCCGGCCGCAGGGGCGGCGTTTTATGGCGAGGCATCCGAGGGCGAGTCTTCAACGCACAAGTATTCCGCACACCGCGGTCGTAACGCTGGTTCTGGCAACCTGTCTGTCGTCGGCCTTCGCCGAAAGCAAGAAGGAATACCGTTTTACGGTCGGCCCCAACGCGATTATTTCCGTGGATACGCAGTACGGATCGATTTCGGTAAAGCCTGGCAGCGGAGACCAAGTCCTGGTGACGGCTACTCTCCAGTCGGACAACGTGGAAGTCGACCAGCAGCAAAATGGCAACCGGATTGAAATCGCGTCGCATCTGTTGCAGGGCGCGAACGAGCAAACCGGCCGGGTTGACTACGAAGTGTTGATTCCGCCTGACGCTACCCTCAACCTTCACTCTTCGACGGGTCCCTTGTCGGCGGAGGGCCTGCATGGAGACCTGACGCTGGAAGGCACGGATGCGGTGGTGAATGTTCACAACGTCGAGAATGGTCATGTACACGTAAGGACGATGCGCGGACCGATTACGCTTTCTGATGTTCGCAATGGCCACGTTGAGATTGCTTCCATCAGCGGCGACATCCATTTGAAATCGGTCACGGGGCCGCTGGTGCAGGCGAGTTCCGGCAGAGGAAGGATTTTCTACAACGGAGATTTCGGCTCCGGCGGCGACTATAAGTTCACCACCCACACGGGTGACATCGAGGCGGTGGTGCCGGCGGATGTCTCGGCCGACTTTAGAGCGCACTCGGTGCTGGGCCGGGTGCACGCCGATTTTCCTCTCCAAGCCAAACACTCCCGGTTTCCGGTCGAGGCGGGACGTTCCTTCATTGGTACCTCCGGTAAGGCATCATCGGCAGTCGTGCTGCGCTCTTTCAGTGGTAGAATCCGCCTCAAGCAACGCTGAAAACACCAAGAATTAGAGGGCTTGTGTGGCGGCGGAACTTTGTCCCGCCGGGATGAGGCAAAGCCCGTCCCCACACGCGCCGTGGAGTGTCATGGGAGTGCGCGCGGTGTTTCTGGTGGGATTCATGGCTTCCGGCAAGACCACGCTGGGACAGGAGCTTGCCCGGAGGCTTAACTGGGATTTTGTGGATCTGGATGCCCATATCGAGGCTCGCGAGCGGCAAACCATTGCCGAGGTTTTTCGGGACCGGGGGGAGCATGAATTTCGGATTTTAGAGACCGCCGCGCTTCGCGATCTGACGGAATCGCTTAAGAGTGACACCGTGGTTGCGCTCGGGGGCGGAACGTTCGCGCACCCAACGAACCGGGAGTTATTGCGGCCCTGGTCCACCGTGTTCTTGGATTCTCCGCTGGACGAACTTTGGGAGCGCAGTTTGGAAGACGCTGCGAAACGGCCTTTGCGAAAAGATCGCACCGAGTTCGCGCGTCTGTATGAATGTCGACTGCCGTTCTATCGTCAGGCAACCGTGACTGTTGTAACTTCGGGTAAGGATCTGGCCTCCCTTTGCGCGGAGATCGAGCGTACGTTGCAGTTTCGGGGAGGATCTTCGGCTGCGGGTTCATCTCAGATCTCCCCGATGATTTCTAGGTCCAAAGAGGAGAATTTACAGTGAAGTTGTCTTATCGGCTGGCTTTCATGATGGCGCTGGTTTGGTGCATTGCGGCATGGGCAGCTCCCATGTCCAAGGAGAAGGAGCACGAGGGGCAGAAGGTCGACGCCGGTTCGTTTGGCGTGTTTCAGAATGGCCACCGGGTAGGCACCGAGACGTTTTCGATCTATCAGACGGGCAGCGGCAGCGTCATCGACTCCGAATTCAAGACGGACAATGCTCCCACCCAGGCTGTGCAAGATTCCGTGATGCAACTCACGGCGAAGGGGGAAATCAAGCGCTACGAGTGGAAGGAAGTGACCCCTGGCATGGCTCAATCCGTGGTGGTCCCGAATGATGACTTTCTGAATCAGAAATGGAGTGCTTCACCCGACGCAAAAGAACAGCAGCAGCCCTACCTGATGCCGCTATCGACCAGCATCCTGGACGACTACTTCTTCATCCACCGCGAACTACTGGCCTGGAAGATTCTAGGGATGGTCTGCAAACAAGACAAAGGGCTGCAATGCCTGCCCAAGCAGCACACTCAGTTCGGAACCCTGAACCCGCACCAGCATTCTTCCGCGTTGGTCACCGGGGAGTTCATCGGCCGCGAGAAAGTGAACCTGAAGAGCGGACCGCGGGACTTGCTCAAACTGGAACTGAAAAGCGAAGCGGGAACGTGGCAGCTCTGGCTCGACGATCAATTCAAAGTTATGAAGATGTTGGTGGTGGGAGAGAATACCGAAGTGATCCGCGATTAGCGGGGTTGCGGGAAAATGCAGCTCGCTGAAGGTCAGCCCCCTTCGGTAGTGGTTCGCTCCCGCCTGCAGGCGATACGATAGCGGTGGGGACCGGGACCGGTTGGGATAACTCTTGACGTTTCTTGATTCACGCACGTCGCGCGTGCTGCTGACGGCTTTCTTATTCGCCGTGGGGCTGGGCTTTCTCTATGCGGCGCGGCGAACGCTGATCCTCTTTCTTTTTGCCATTTTTTTCGCTTACCTCATTAATCCGGCAGTCGTGCGACTGGAGAAACTCCTCCGCAGCCGCGCCTGGGCGATCGCGGTCATTTACCTGCTGCTGCTGGTTGCTCTGGGGCTGTTTGGTTTACTTGTCGGGCCGAGGATTGCCCGGCAAAGCGCCCGCCTGGGACAGTCGCTGCCGGGACTTATGGACAAGGCAGGCAGCAGCCAATTCTCCGGTCAGATCGGCCAGCTTGCCGCACAGATCGGGAGCGAGCACGGCTGGAGCCAGGACACCCAGAAGCGCATTCGAGATTACTTGATAAGTCACCGGGACGACTTGTCTCGCCTGGCGCAGCGCATCGGTGTTCGCGCGGCGGAAGCGGCGCAAGAAGTGTGGCTGCTGTTTCTGGTGCCTATCCTTGCCATTTTCTTTCTGCGCGATGGTGGCAGCTTCCATGAAGTCCTTCTGACTCTGGTGCAGTCGCGCACGCAGCGCGAGTTTCTGCAGGATGTGTTCCAGGATCTGAACCAGATGCTCGCGCAATTCATTCGCGCCCAGTTGACTTTGGCGGCGCTATCGCTGGTGGCGTACACCTCATTCCTGGGGGCGATGCGAGTTCCGTACGCGCTGATGCTTGGTACCGTCGGAGGCGCGCTGGAGTTCGTCCCCCTGGCGGGCCCATTGCTGGCGGGGGCAGCGATGATGAGCGTCGCGGTCCTGGAGGGATACCAGCACTGGCCCTTCATCCTGTTGTTTTTGTTCGTCTGGCGAATAGTGCTGGATTACGTAATCTCTCCCCGCGTCATGGGAGTCAGTGTGGAGTTGCATCCGCTGGCGGCATTATTCGGCATTCTCGCGGGCGGCGAAATCGCCGGGATACTCGGCGTCTATCTCTCCATCCCAGTGATGGCCAGTCTGCGTATTGTCTGGCGGCGCTGGCGCATCTACGTCGAAAAACGCAAGTTCGGCCCGCTCAACGAGTACTCATTTCCGCACGAACTGGGAAGGTAAAGAAGCGAGAAAGCGCGCGGCCTCTTCCACCGAATTCGCCCGCGGATCAGCGGCGGCATTCCCCTAAGAAATTTCGCTGGTATAAAATCACAACTTACCTTGTTTATCAAAAGCTGTTGATCAAAATATGTCGAATAAACTTCCTGTTGGAATTCTCGGTGCCACGGGCATCGTCGGGCAGAGATTTATCCAAATGCTCGAACATCACCCCTGGTTTGAAGTGTCGTGGCTGGCCGCTTCCGATCGTTCGGAAGGGCGGTCCTATGCCGAAGCTGCGCGCTGGCGTTTGAAGACTGCCATTCCCGCTAACGTCGCCAGGATGACGGTTGCGCCGGCCAAGCCCGAAGGCGCTCCCAAAATTATTTTCGCGGCGTTGGATGCCGGCATCGCCCGCGAGCTGGAACCCCAATTCGCAGCCGCCGGCTGTGCGGTCGTCTCGAATTCGAGCGCGTTGCGCATGCAGGCCGACGTTCCGCTGGTGATTCCCGAAGTTAACGGCGATCACATCCGGCTTATCGAGACCCAACCCTGGCGGCGGAAGTCCGGCGGCTTTGCCGTCACCAACCCCAACTGCTCGGCCATTGGACTGGTGCTCGCGCTCGCTCCGTTACATCGCCGTTTCACGCTGGAGACGGTGATGGCGGTCACCATGCAGGCGGTCAGCGGCGCCGGATATCCCGGAGTCGCCTCCCTCGATATTCTCGGCAACGTCATCCCCTACATCGCCAATGAAGAAGAGAAGATGGAAGAGGAGACGCAAAAGTTGCTGGGCACGCTGAACGGTTCGCACGTCGATCCTGCTCCGTTTGCCATGAGCGCGCAATGCAATCGCGTCGCGGTGGAAGATGGTCATACGGAGTCGGTAGCCGTGAGATTAAAGAAGAAGGCCTCGCCGGAGGAAATCATTGCCGCCTGGAACGATTTTCGCGCCGAGCCGCAGACGTTACACCTGCCGAGCGCACCCGAACAACCGGTGGTGTACATGACTGCTCCGGATCGTCCGCAACCGCGCTTCGACGTTGACCTCGGAGCGGGCATGACCACGGCGGTCGGACGCTTGCGCAAGTGCAATGTGCTCGACTGGAAGTTTACCGTCCTATCGCATAACACCATTCGTGGCGCGGCCGGCGCTGCCCTGCTCAACGCTGAACTCCTCAAGGCGAAGGGATATCTCGGGTGATGCGAATACCTACCACGGAGGCACGGAGACACGGAGAAAACCTGAACCAAGGAATTTCGTTCGTGACGGTCGCTGACGGACGGAAGCACCCACGGTCTCAACCGTTCCCACGGCTCGCTCTCAAAACGCGGAACTTCGCAGACATGATTCGGCTTTCCTCCGTGTCTCCGTGTCTCCGTGGTGGATGTTTTGCTGGCTGCAAGGAGCACCCCCGCCCATGATCGTCATGAAGTTCGGCGGGACTTCCGTACAAGATGCGAAGGCGATCGATCGCGTCGCCCACATTGTCCAGGGCCGGTTGGCGGACCGTCCCGTGGTGGTGGTCAGCGCCATGGCCAAGGTCACCGATTCCCTCCTCGCCATGGGAAAGGCTGCCGGTGGCGGCGATCGCAAGACCGCGCTCAAAATGGCGCGTGCCTTGCGCGAACGCCATTACGACACTGCCGGAGAACTGCTGGGCACGGCCCTGTTCACAGAATTTCACGGCGACCTGGGCGCCGACTTCGAAGATTTGGACGAATTGCTGCGCGGCATCGGCGCGGTCGGTGAGATCACTCCGCGCACCTACGATTACGTTGCCTCGTTCGGCGAAGTGCTCTCGAGCAAGATCGTGGCGGCTGCTTTCACCGCCCGCGGATTGCCGGGTGCGCACGTGGATTCGCGCCAATGTCTGTTGACCGACAGCGCCTACACCCGCGCCGTTCCTCAGATGGATGAAACCAACGAGCGCCTCCGCAAACGGGTGCAGCCTCTGGTCGAGGCCGGCAAGGTTCCGGTGATGGGCGGATTCATCGGTTCCAATCGCGCCGGCATCACCACCACCATCGGCCGCGGAGGATCGGATTTTTCCGCGGCGATCTTTGGTGCCGCTCTCGGCGCCGAGCGCATCGAAATCTGGACCGACGTCGACGGCATGATGACAACCGACCCCCGCCTTACTCCCGAGGCGCGGCGCATCAAGGTCATCAGCTTTGACGAGGCCGCCGAACTTGCCTACTTCGGCGCCAAGGTTCTGCATCCGGCAACCGTGCTGCCTGCGATTCAACAAAACATTCCCGTCTATGTTCTGAACTCGCTGAACCCGACCTGCGAAGGGACAAAGGTTACGGCCCGCGCCCCGCGGTGCTCCAACATTTTCAAGGCCATCGCGCTCAAGAAAAAAATCACTCTGGTAGAGGTCGCCGCGCCGCGCCGTCTGCTGGTGCGGGGATATTTGAAGTCCATCTTTGAGGCCTTTGACAAGCACGAGGTAGCGGTGGACGTGGTTTCCACCTCCGAAGTCAGCGTCTCGGTGACAGCCGAGACCAACGAAGCTATCCCCGCACTCGCGGCCGATCTGGCGAAGCTTGCCGACGTGAAGTACGAGGGTCGCAAAGCGATCGTTTGTTTAGTGGGCGAGAATTTGCGTGAGACGCCAGGAATCGCCGCCAAGGTCTTCGGCATCCTTGAGGATGTGAAGATTCGCATGATCTCGCAAGGCGCGTCCGAAATTAATTTGACTTTCGTGATTGAAGAGGACGACGCGGCCGAGGTGGTTCGACGATTGCACCACGCATTTTTCGCGGAGGCGGATCCGGAAGTGTTCGCGTAATGAATCTTCGGCCGCGAAGAAATCTTCACCACAGCGAGCACAGGGGGGAACGGGGAAAGCTAAACGCGAAAGGATTTTCCCTGTGCCGGTTTTCCCTGTGGCCCTCCGTGCTCCCCGTGGTTGGCTCTAAGGTTTCCTCATGAATCTTCTGATCCTAGGCCGAGGCAAAACCGGATCGCTGGTCGCAGAGGTCGCGCGCGTCCGCCGGCATCATGTGCGAGTTCTTTCCGCCGCTGAAAATGCTGGAGCAAGCGCTCTTACGCCCGAGTCGCTCGCGGCCACCGACGCCGTGATTGACTTCACCACGCCCGCAGCGAGCGTCGCCAATGCTGAAGCCTGTATCCGCGCCAAGAAAAATATCGTGATCGGAACCACTGGCTGGTATGACCAATTGCCGCGCTTGCGCGAAATGGTGCTCTCGGCAAAAACAGGCTTCCTCTATGGCTCGAATTTTTCCATAGGCGTCAACCTGTTCTTCGAGATTGCTGCGACCGCCGGAGCAGCGCTGAAATACGATTACTCGGGTCAGATTTTCGAACGTCATCATGCGCAAAAAAAAGACGCTCCTTCGGGAACGGCGATGACGATCCAAAAAATTGTGCGCGAGTCCGGAGGCAAGGAAAAAGAAGTCGAGATCGTCTCCTTTCGCGAAGGGGACGCGGTCGGGATGCATGAACTGGTCTTCAATTCGGCCGGCGATCGCATCTATTTGTGCCACGACGCCAAGTCGCGCCAGGGATATGCAGAAGGCGCGGTGCGGGCAGCCGAGTGGCTGGCGGGGAAAACGGGCTTCTTCGAGTTCCGTAACGTCTGGCGAGAGCTTTAGGGAAGCCTCCAGAACCACTATTACCGCGGCCGCGCTTCGCTCCGCCGGAACGGGGCAAGCCCCGTCACCACACGAGTAAGACCTGCTCATGCACGCGCTCTCGGGAAGAGTTATCCTTGAGGCATGCAACTGCGAGGCTGTGGTACCGCTCTGGTCACACCGTTCTCTCAGGACGGCGCTGTCGACGAAAACGCATTGCGAAATCTGGTTGCCTGGCAGGTCGAGTCGGGTATCGATTTCCTGATTCCCTGCGGCACTACGGGAGAAACTCCCACGCTCACCCACGATGAGTGGCTGCGCGTCATCGACGTGACCATCGAAGTCGTCGCCGGACGCGTCCCGATCGTCGCCGGCGCCACCTCCAACTCGACGCAGGAGGCTGTCGCGAAGGCGAAAGAAGTGGCGGCACGCCCGGGCGTCAACGCCATCCTCACCGCTTCGCCGTACTACAACAAGCCGACGCAAGAGGGCCAATACCGGCATTTCCGCGCGATCGCAGAAGCGGTTGAGAAGCCGGTCATCCTCTATAACGTGCCCGGACGCACCTCCGCCAACCTTGAGCCCGCGACGCTGACACGTCTGTGCGAAGTTCCAAATATTGCGGGTGTGAAGGAAGCCAGCGGCAACATGACGCAGATTGCCGAGGTGCTGAACTCCGTGCCGGAACGATTTCTGGTGCTCTCGGGCGACGACGCCGTCACTTTGCCGGTGATCGCTCTCGGCGGCGTGGGCGTGATCTCGGTAGCATCCAACGAAATTCCGCGCGAAATGGCGGAGATGACTCGCGCGGCTCTGAACAACGACTGGCACACGGCGCGCAACCTCCACCGCAAGTATCTTCCGCTGATGCTGGCCAACTTCATCGAGTCGAGTCCGCTGCCCGTGAAGGCCGTGCTCGCGATGATGGGCAAGATTGAAGAGGTCTATCGCCTGCCCTTGCTTCCCATGCGCCGCGACACGCGATCGAAGCTGCAGAAGATCGCGACCGACGCGGGACTGATTACGCGCCCTGCGGCTCCGCCGGCCGCTGCTGCCGAATTCTATGTTTACGAAAATTGGGCGGCGGGCCCGCATAAAGCCATTCTGCACCGCGCATCCTGTGGACAATGCAGTTCCGGCAAAGGACGCCCCACCGGGCACGATCCCAATCATTCGCGCTGGCACGGACCATATGGCAATCTCGCCGAAGCGCGCGGAGCGACGCATCAGATGCCCGGTGTGCTCATCCGCAGCGAATGCAAATGCGTAGCGTAAAGGACAGATCTTAGCTTTCTTTTTGGTTTCTCTTGCTCTCCTATGCCAGATTCGCTATCCACCCTGAAATCGACTATTGAACGACTATCGGCGCTCGAAACGATCGTCAACCCTGACGAAGCCCGGCCCACTTTTTTCGACTTTCGCGCCGCTCTGACTCGCGGCGAGGTTCGCGCCGCTGACAAGGTCGGCGGACGCTGGGTCGTCAATGCCTGGGTGAAGCAAGGCATCCTGTTGGGCTTCCGTCTTGGCGAATTACAAAAAATGTCAGACGGAGACGTACTTTCCTTTGTTGACAAGGACACGTTCCCTGCCCGCCGTCTGACCCTCGCCGATCGCGTTCGCCTGGTGCCGGGAGGATCGTCCATTCGCGAAGGGGCCTACGTTGCGCCATCGGTCGTCTGCATGCCTCCCATGTTCATCAACGTCGGCGCCTACGTGGGCGAAGGCTCGATGATCGATTCGCACGCCTTGGTCGGTTCCTGCGCGCAGATCGGCAAGCGCGTGCATCTGAGTGCCGCCGCGCAGATTGGAGGCGTGCTCGAACCCATCAACGCCGCCCCGGTGGTCATCGAAGACGATGTGCTCGTCGGCGGCAATTGCGGAGTGTACGAAGGCACGCTGGTCGGCGCGCGCGCGGTGCTGGGAGCGGGAACGATCCTGACCCGGTCCACGCCACTCTATGATCTGGTGCACGGCGAGATCTACCGCGCGACAGCGGAGCAGCCGCTGCAGGTGCCGGAGAATGCCGTGGTCGTTCCGGGCTCACGCGGCGTGAAAAAGGGCAAGGGCAAATCCGACGACTGGAACCTCTCGCTCTACACGCCGGTCATCGTGAAGTATCGCGACGAAAAGACCGAGCGCGGGATTGAGCTGGAAGACTGGCTGCGGTAGAGTGGGTCCGCCCACTCGAGGAACAGTTCTTTAGACTCGACTCCTGACCCACTCGCGCGTTCTGCCGCTCGTTTGGAGTAAGGTGGTCGCAAAAGCCGTTCCGCACGCCAGTAGGGACATCTCCGATGGTCTTTCTGCCATTGATCGCCGTCTTGCTTTCGGTCGCGTCGTTCATCGGGTGCATCCTTGTGCTGTCCATGAGCATAGCAAAGTGGGAGACATTCAAGAACATGCTGCTGGCGCTAATTGCCATCGTCTTGCTCGCAGTCGCCACAGTAGGGATAGCAGCATGGCTGTTTCATTCTACGGTTACGGCAGTTCTCGCGGGACTGTTCTGCGTGCCCGCAAGCCTGCTCGGCGCGGCAGTTACGGGATGGCGTCGCGATCGCTCGGTTAGAACGCGATGCGAAACCAACCCCAGAATTTTGCCATGAGCGCAGCCTTTGCTTTCGCCGCCGATCCAAAGTTATTACTGCTCATGCTTTACCTTATGATATAATGTAAAGCATGACGGAAGCGACTCTTTCGGCGAAGAATCAGATCGTGATCCCGCGGGAGGCTCGCGAAGCGCTGGGACTGAAACCCGGCGATAAGATTCTTGTGGTCGTTCGGGGCGGGAAAGTCCTGGTCCTGCAAAAACCGGAGTCTTATCGTGCCGCGATCCGCGGGTTAGCTCGTGGTAAATATCCAAAGGATTATCTGCGAAAGGAACGCCAGAGTTGGGAGTAGAGCGGCTCCGCGCCTTTCTCCGGCGTCACCGGCGAATCGCTCTGGACACGAGTATCTTCATTTATCACTTAGAAGCCAACTCAAAGTATCTCGCATGCACCGACCTCATTTTTTCTTGGATTGAGCGGGCGGAATGCAAAGCCCTCACATCCACAATAACGATGACGGAACTGCTGGTACTGCCCTATCGCAAAGGCGACGAACAGCGGGCAAATGATTTCTGTGGCTTGCTTTCCACCTACCCCAACCTCGATTGGATTGCGCCGAACCTGGAGATCGCGGAGCTCGCGGCCCGGATTCGCGCTCTGCATCGCCTGCAAACTCCCGACGCTCTACAAGCCGCGACCGCCACGCATTCGCAGGCTACCGCTTTGATTACGAACGATGCTGTCTTTGAACGGGTGGAAGGCTTTCAAACACTGGTTCTGGATCGACTTCTGTGACTGTCGACTTTGCTGGCCGCGCGCGGCGCTCATGGATCACGACGGCAGTGTCGGCGACACGATACCCGGAAGCCGCGCTTGTTCGGCCGCAAACCTACGCCGTGCTTCGAGATGTTTTTCGCGGAAATGCGCCCGCGCCCGTTCGCCCCATGCTCGCACGAAATAATAGTTCAGCGCGCATCCGATGGCCGAACTGGTCAGCGGGACCAAGCGCCCGGCCCACTTCTCCGCCACCTCGGCGCCAGCCTTGGCCGCAATTCGCTGAATCACGCGCGGCACAAAGCGATTGACCACTTCTTTTTCCAACAAATCGCGGCTGATGTCGACACCCGCGGCGCTGGCCGCGGCGATCCATAACTCAGCGATTTCGTCGTCGGTATTCAACTCGAAACCATAAATCAGGCTGAGCTTCTGAATCATACGCATGGTGATGGCGGAAAGAATGCCAAGATCCGGCACGATGGTGAGGAAGCCGCCCAAGCCAAATCCGGCGCCCTCAACCGCCGCCATCTTCATGCCGCTGCGGATCACCGACTCCGCCGCATCGTCGATGCGCTCCATCTCCAGAGTGAATACACCCTGGAAGCTGGCCAGCGGCAGCCCGTGGGCCACGCGCAGCTGCATCAGGAAGCGCCCCGGATCAACCCTGATCGTCTCGTAGGCGTGGGTCAGGCCTCCACGGATCGCGCCTTCGACGCGCCGCCGCATCCAGGACTTTCTTTCGTCAGCCATTTTCGACTATGAGTTTATCAGCCAAGCACAAACGACAGCTCACCCGTGTGCTAGCATCGACTTTACTGATGGCAAAAGGAAAACTGCATATAGTTCCGCTAGGCGGGATGGGCGAGTTCGGTATGAACTGCATGGCCATCCGCTATGGTGATGACATCGTCGTGGTTGATGCCGGCCTCATGTTTCCCGAAGCCGAGTTGCTGGGCGTTGACATCGTCGTCCCCGACATTTCTTACCTGCTGGAGAATCGCAAGCATGTGCGCGGCATCGTGCTTACGCACGGCCATGAAGACCATATCGGAGCCCTGCCCTGGATCCTCAGCGAACTGAATGTTCCCGTCTGGGGCACAGAGTTCACGCTGGCCTACGTCGAAGACAAGCTCGATGAACACCAGCTTCTCGACGACTCCGACCTGCGCGAGATTCGTCCCGGAGAACGCTTCAAGGTTGGACCGTTCACTATTCATCCGCTGCAAGTAACGCACAGCCTGGTCGATTGCGTTGCGCTCGCCATACACACGCCGCTTGGGGTCGTGCTGCACACCGGCGACTTCAAGGTCGACCCAACCCCCACCGACAACCGCCTCTTCGACCTGCACGGGTTCGCCGAGTACGGCAAAGAAGGAGTACTGGCGCTGTTGCAGGATTCTACCAACGTCGAGCGCAAGGGCTACACGCCGAGCGAGCGCGCGGTTCGCCGTAAGTTCGAGGAGGTGTTTGCCCGCACCAAGCGCCGTCTGTTCATCTCCTGCTTCTCGTCCTCGATTCACCGCATCAAGCTGACCGTCGACATGGCGCGCGAGCACGGCCGCAAAATCTGCTTCCTCGGCCGCTCCATGGAGAATTCTTCCGAGATTGCCGAAGACTTGGGTTATGTCCAGATCCCCGAGGGCATGCTGATCCATCCCGGCGAAATGAAGAATTTCGCCCCTGAAAAAGTATGCGTCCTCATCAGCGGCACGCAGGGCGAACCTATGTCGGCGCTGTCGCGCGCGGCGGTGGATAACCATAAGCACGCCAAAATCGAAAGAGGCGATACGGTCGTGCTCTCGTCGCGCATCATTCCCGGCAACGAAAAAGCTATCTACCGGATGATCGACCACCTATTCCGCCGCGAGGCGTTCGTCATCTATGACGACGGCTCCTACCCGCCGATTCACGTCAGCGGACACGCCAGCCAGGAAGAGTTGAAGCTCATCATCAACCTGGTGCGGCCGAAGTATTTCATTCCGATCCACGGTGAATACCGTCAGCTCAAGTTACATGCTGAGCTGGCAGGGTCAATGACTGGGGCGGTTGGCAACGTGATGCTGATCGAAAGCGGAGACGTCCTCGAAATCGATGAACTCGGCGCCCGCAAGGCTGGACGGGTCAACGTAGGCCGCGTCTGCATCGATTCCGGCTCGCGCACCGACGTGGTCGAAGACCTAGTCATCAAAGACCGCCGCCACCTCAGCGAAGACGGCTTCGTGATGCCGATCATCGCCATCAACAAGCTCACCGGCCTCGTCGAGACTGCGCCCGAGATTGTGACGCGCGGATTCGCTCCCGGCGAAAATGGCGTGATCGAACGCGCGCGCGAGATCGTCATGGAGACGCTCGACGCCTCCAGCGCCGAAGAGAAAGCCGATTATGGCGTGATCAAAGAGAAAATCCGCACCGACTTGAAGCGCTACATCTCGCGGCAGACGCAGCGGCGGCCGCTGATTATGCCGGTGATACTGGAGATCTGAGGAGGCGCCCTCTAGCTAAGCGGGTTTTTCCAGCGCAGCCCCGGAAAGCGGGCAAAATCCCGGTCCGCCGTGTGCAGCACAGCTCCATGCTCAATCGTGATCGCCGCGATCTCCGCATCACTTACCAACGGGCCTGAGGCCTGTCCCTCCAGGATCATTTGCCTCAACACCGACCAGTGCTGATCCGCCGGCACAAGTATTTGTACATTCGGTTGTTGTAACCACTCATCTACGACTTGCACGGCTTGCTGCAGGCTGACACGCATTCCCGATAGTCGCCGATTCGTGATAACCCGTAGGAACGCAGATACGCTTTGCCAGGGCAGTCCCACGGCTTCTACTCCCGAAAGCGCTTCCTCCAGCCAGGAATGGCTCTTCTTGTGGTAGGCCGAATCGAGATCGTAGGAATAGATCAGGAGATTGGCATCAATGACGATCACCGATGATCCGGCCCTTCGAGGTATTCCAATAGCTCTTCTACTTTCTCAAACGGAGGCAGACCCAGATTCCACGGCTTCACCCGGAACGGCTTCCGGACGGGCTGCTTCGAAGCCGTCAACCCCATCCGCAGAAATCGATTCACCGCCTCTTTGAAAGAAGAGCCAGTTCGCCGAACTTCCTTCTTCAGCAACTGGGCCACGTCGTCATCGAGCGAAAGGGTTGTTCTCATGTTTTGATGCTATACCAGTATGCATCATGATGTCAATCTCTATAACATCATGATGTACTGCGGTGGCCGCCCTTGCAAAAAACGTCCGGACAAGGCACGCTCAAACACGATGGTTTCCCTCGACGACATTCGGGCGGCTCAAACTATTCTCGACGGCATCGCTGTCCACACACCCCTGTTCGAGTGGACGGGCGGGGCCGATCAGCGCAAGCTCTTCCTGAAGCTCGAAAACCTGCAGCCCATTGGCGCTTTCAAACTACGCGGCGCGTACAACAAGGTCGCTTCCCTTAGCGACGACGAACGTCGTCGCGGGGTTATCTCGTATTCCAGCGGCAATCACGCGCAAGGCGTAGCCTACGCGGCGCGGACGCTGGGAGTGAAAGCCATCATTGTCATGCCCGGCAATGCGCCGAAGAACAAGCTCGAAGCCACGGCCGCCCTCGGAGCCGAGATCGTCACCGTTGGTCCTGGCAGCGAACAGCGCCGCTTGCGCGCCGAAGAATTGGCCGCTGCACACAGCTACGTTATCGTGCCTCCCTACAACGACGAAAAGATCATCGCCGGCCAGGGAACCGTCGGGCTTGAAATCCTTGAAGACCTCCCGAATGTTGAAACCGTGCTGGTCCCTGTCGGTGGAGGTGGATTGATCAGCGGCGTCTCGGCCGCCATCAAGCTCAGCAATCCCCAAGTCAGAGTGATTGGCGTCGAGCCCCAACTTGCCGCCGATGCGCAAGCCAGCCTGCGTGCCGGTCGCATCGTCTCTTTCCCGGCGGAGCAAGTCTCGCAGACACTGGCTGACGGCCTTCGCACCCAGAGTATCGGCGCAATCAATTTCGAACACATCCGCGCCTATGTGGACGACATCGTCAGCGTGACCGAAGACGAGATTCGCGAGGCCATGCGCGCTCTGAGTGCGAACACGAAAACGCTGGCCGAGCCGAGCGGCGCTGTTACCGTAGCCGCATTTCTTTTCCACGCGGCCGAGTTGCCGGACACAAAGATCAACGTCGCCGTGATCAGCGGCGGCAACATCGATCCCAAACTGCTTGCCGAGTTGGGTAACCACTGATCACTTAGGATGCACTCGAAGTTTTCCTCTGTGCCACTCTGTGTTCCCTGTGGTTGCGCTCTTGACGCTGCTAACAAACGGCAACCACAGGGAACACAGAGGACACAGAGGAACACAGGGCCACACCGGAAGATCTCCCGCTCGATTCGTCCTTCGACCGCTGCGAATGTACAATCCTGAGTTTGCACTCGAGGACAATTTGAATCGCTGGCTCGATCAGTTCTTCGAACTCGCTCACCACCAAACGACCATCCGCCGCGAAATTGTCGCCGGACTTACCACTTTCTTCACCATGGCCTACATCGTGGCCGTAAATCCTGCCATCCTGAAAGCCGCCGGCATGCCGGCGGGCGCCTCGCTTACGGCCACGATTCTCGCCGCGGTTTTCGGAACGCTGTTGATGGGCTTCTATGCCAACCGTCCTTTCGCCATCGCCCCTTACATGGGCGAAAATGCTTTCGTCGCGTTCACGGTTGTTCACGTACTCGGCTATACCTGGCAGAGCGCCCTGGGCGCGGTATTCCTGGCCGGTATTCTTTTTATTCTGATGACGCTGTTCCGCCTCCGCCAGTGGATGGTCGACGCCATTCCCCCCACTCTCCGTTATAGCTACGCCGTTGGCATCGGATTGTTCCTTACCTTCATCGGACTGAATCAGACCGGCATCGTTACCATGGGATTCCCCGGGGCGCCGGTCCGGCCGGGCCATCTGACCTCGCTTTCGGTGCTGCTTTCCATCTTCGGGTTCCTGCTGATCACGGTGCTGACCATTCGCCGTTTCCCGGCCGCGATTCTTAGCGGAGTTCTCGTAACCGCTCTTCTAAGTTTTGTGACCCGGGTCGCTCCGGCGCCCGCAGGTTGGGTCAGCCGTCCGCCCAGCTTGCAGCCCGTCTTTTTCCAGTTCGATTTACACAGTCTGTTCAGCTGGGGTTTCTTTCCGGTTGTGCTGACGATTTTTGTCATGGCATTCGTGGACACCATGGGCACGCTCATCGGAGTGTCGGCGCGCGCGGGCTTCCTCGATAAAGACGGCAACCTTCCGCGGATCGAGCGCCCGATGATGGCCGACGCGCTGGCCACCACCTTCGCCGCCGTGATTGGAACTACCACGTCCGGCGCCTATATCGAATCCGCCACCGGAGTAGAGGCGGGCGGCCGAACCGGCCTGACGGCGATCGTCACTGCGCTTTGCTTTGTCGGGACTCTGTTCTTCGCCCCCTTCATCTCCGCCATCCCGCCACAGGCATACGGACCGGCGCTCATCTTCGTGGGATTGCTGATGCTGACTCCGATTACCCGGATTCCCTTCGACGACCTCACTGAACTGGTCCCAGCCTTCGGCGTCATCGTCCTCATGGCTTTCACCTACAACGTAGGCATTGGCATGACGGCGGGCTTTCTCTTGTATCCTTTTTGCAAGCTGGTTTCGGGGCGCGTACGAGATGTTCGCCCGGCGCTCTGGGCGTTGACCGCGCTGTCGCTGCTGTTTTTCGTCTTTTACCCTTACACCTAGGAAGCAGAGAATCGAGTGAAACTAACATGATTCGCTTTGGTATCGCAGGTTTCGGATTCCACGCCGTGCGGCGGCTGATGCCGGGTTTCGCTCTGGCCGAGAATTGTAAAGTGGTCGCCCTATCGCGTCGAGATGCCAACAAAGCGCGCGAAGCCGCCGCGAAATATGGCTTCCCGCATGTCTTTTTCTCCACCGAGGAACTCAGCCGCTGCCCCGAAGTTGACGCCGTGCTGGTGACGACTCCCAACAACTGCCACCTGCAGGATGTTCTCACCGCGGTTGCCGCCGGCAAGCCGGTGCTGTGCGAGAAACCGATGGGCATGAATGCCGACGAATGCCTCCAGATGGTCGAAGCGGCGCGTAAAGCCGGAGTTCTGCTCGGCGTCGCCCAGGTCTTTCGCTTTGAAGAAAGCACGGCGAGATTTCGCGCCCGCATCGCCGCCGGTGACATCGGGCGCCCCATTTTTGCGCGGGCAGAGTTCTCGTATCCCGGCATAGACCATGCCCGCACCTGGCTCTACAACCGCTCGGTCGCGGGCGGCGGCCCTATTGCCGACGTGGGTGTCCATTGCATCGATGCCCTGCGTTATATCCTGCAGGATGAGCCGCAGGGAGTGACCGCGATCGGACGTTCCGATGAGAAATCGGGGGACGTGGAAGCAGCGGCCGTGCTGACGCTGGAGTTCCAGCGCGGCACGCTGGCCACGGTAGTGGTTTCAACTCGGGCCCAATATCGTACGCCGCTGGAGATTGTCGGCGATGCTGGTACCCTTCGGGCCGATGACGCGCTGAATGTTGAACGTCCGGTCAAGCTGGAACTGAGGCGCGATGGACAGCGCCTCGCCGAGGACACCGTCTCCAACCAACTTGCCTACGCGCGGCAGGTGGACGCCTTCGCCGCCGCGGTCGAGGGTCGGGAGGTGTTTCCAGTACCTGGACTGGAAGGTTGGCGGAACCAGCTGATTCTGGACGCTGCCTATCGCAGCCTGTCCTCGGGAAAAAGGGAAAAGGTGGCGACGTTCTCACCCGTTCTGGGCTCGTGACCCTTGGAGACCACGGCAAGGGTGTGGAAGTCCGGGATCACGGCCGCAATTCACTGCAGATGCACTGCGCTGCGCCACAAATAAGAAGCGCCCCGGATCCAAAGGATCCGGGGCGCCCGAACAGCCCTCCCCCAGAACTGCTCACCCCGGATTATGTGGTAAGTGACCCGGAGGCGGAATTCCACTCCTGAGCGACTGGATGGCACCAAAGAGCCATTGCTGAACGCGTGGGGCGGGGTAACATGAGTCACCTTGCGATTGGTTACTATCCGTCGCACCCGGCTCTGGAAGCGGTCCCCCAAGGTTAAGGTTTCTTGCGCAGCGAGATTCCTACCGATTCCGAGCCTCCCGGTGATTCCGTTTCGCGGTCCGTGGCCTTGGTCTGCGGAATTGGTCCTCTGGGCGATCCAGGCGAGCAAACTGTTGCTAGTGTGCAGCGGATTGCATTCCAGGATTTTGAGAAGGTACGGTGGAGGCTGGTAAGTCGTTGATAAGTAATAGCAACCAGCCTTCCGTAGATTTGGAACGACAAATGCTCGGCTGACAACAGGCGACCTATACCTTGAAGACAACTTTTCAAGGTGAATCTGGGAAAAACAAAGAAAACTGGGAGGGACTAACATGAGGCGAGTGGTAGTTTTGGCGTTATTGGCATTGGCGTTGCCGTTGGCCGCTTGGGCAGACGGAATTGATATCACTAATCAGTTTGGATCTTTGGCCATATCGAGTGCGGGCATTGTCTCGACGAACTCAGCACTGAGGAGTTGGGGCAGCTTCGCACCGGGAGGTACGTTGGGTTCGGTCAGCTACACGACCGGCGCTCTGATCAGCGGGACGCTGCTGGGCGGCGGCACGTTTTCAGCCACGGGCTCGACATTTGACATTCTGGGCATCGGCAAATGGGCGAAAGCATTAACGGGATGTCCAAGCTGCACAAACCCGGTATCGCTCTTCGCCGGCAGCTTCGTTGGTCCGATTCTTTGGACTCTGGACAGCGCGGGTAAGGGCGGCAGCGATGTCTTTACACTCAGTGGCGAGATTGAGGGCACGTTGTGGAACGGTCGCACCGTGACTGGAACGACCAGCCAGACCATCTTCACCACGAACGGCCAGCTCACCCAGGAGGGTGTCGCGCACATTCGCGCAGGGACCACCTCCCTTACTGTCCCGGAACCGGGAACTTTGGGTCTTTTGGGAGCAGGGCTGGTGGGCATCGCTGGAATGTTCCGTCGCAAGCGGATTGGGGCATAACCTGGATCTGTTGGTTCGCCGAGACACTCAACTCATGGCCCCGCCGCAAGGCGGGGCTTTTGATTTAGGAACGGTCGTCGGTCGTTAGTCGTTAGCAAACTCTCGCAATCCGCACCGAATCCCGAACGACCAGCGACTAGCGATTAACGACGACACTCCCCTGTAAAGTCCTCATCATATTCGGTCGCCGGTTACTGCCGTAACGGCCTGCGATGCCTTTGGCGTTGACCTTACCTTCGTCCAAACCTACAGTCAGGCGCAGGGGGATGTATGAAGGATATCCATGAGGTTTTGCGCCGCAAGCAGGCGCAGT
>Ga0209448_10000231_pt1 | contig 20222 bp, 17 predicted proteins | sample BogFormECP14_OM2_FD_188245 | JGI IMG/M metagenome (GOLD analysis project Ga0209448, IMG submission 188245) | Bog forest soil microbial communities from Calvert Island, British Columbia, Canada - ECP14_OM2 (SPAdes) (version 2) | ecosystem: Environmental > Aquatic > Freshwater > Wetlands > Bog ... | reverse complement strand
AATGAACTGCTCCTGACCGAATTCGATGAAGAAATGAAAAAGACGCGCACCATGCTGGAACGCGTTCCGGAAGACAAGAAAGACTTCGCGCCGCATCCCCGATCCATGCCGCTGAACAAGCTCGCGCCTCACGTGGCGCAACTGGCTGGCTTTGGCCTCATTATCCTTACGACTCCTGAACTTGATTTTGGAAAGACCAAGATGCCGCCAGTGCCCTTTGACTCCGCGGCGCAATTGGTCAAAGCGTTCGATGAAGGCGCAGCCCAAGCTCGCGCCGCTCTCAAGAAGACTCCGGATGAAGCCTGGACTCAACCGTGGAAGCTAAGTTTCGCAGACAAGCCCATCTTCAGCGGGACGCGCTTTCTGGCCTACCGCCAAATGTTCCTCAATCACCTGGTGCATCATCGCGCCCAATTGGGCGTGTATCTGCGTTTGAACGAAAGGCCGGTGCCATCGACCTATGGTCCTTCGGCAGATGACAGGATGGGATTCTAGCCAGGAGTAGTATCACCAGAACAGGTCTTCAATCTCCTTGGGCAGGGGGCCGCAAAGTCATCCGGCCGGTGAGCTCGTTCTTGCAGAACCCAACCGAATCCTCTGCGGTTCTACTCCGACGTAGGAATCGGCACAAGCTTTGCAACCGGCTCACTATGGTCCGTGATCACGACTTCCTCCCCGACAGCGATCCTGTCGAGCAACTCTTCGAACCTATCCTGCGCTTCGCTGACGCTAACTTTCATAGCTATGTATCCATCGGCAGCCTATCCTTTGTAGTTCAGCGCCTTCACCCCCAAAAACCGCGCCGCCCCGCCCAACTCCTCTTCAATCCGCAGCAATTGGTTGTATTTGGAAATTCTGTCGGTGCGCGAAGCCGAGCCCGTCTTGATCTGCCCCGCGCCGGTTGCCACGGCCAGATCGGCAATAAACGTGTCTTCCGTTTCGCCCGAACGATGCGAGATCACGGACGTGTAACCATTGCGGCGGCCGAGGTCGATCGCGTCCAGGGTTTCGCTGACCGTACCAATCTGGTTCAGCTTGATCAGGATCGAATTGGCAATTCCCTTCTCGATGCCCTTGGCGAAAATCTCAATGTTGGTGACAAAAATGTCATCGCCCACCAGCTGAATCTTATCGCCCAGTTCCTCGGTCAGCAGCGCCCATCCGTCCCAGTCGTTTTCAGAGAGCCCGTCTTCGAGCGACACGATCGGGTAATCTTTCACCCATTTCGCATAGTAGCGAATCATGTCCTCGGAACTCTTGGCCGACTTGTCAGATTTCTTGAAGACATACTTCCCATCCTGATAAAACTCGCTAGCCGCCGGATCGAGTGCAATCGCGATCTCCGCACCCGGCTTGTAGCCCGCCTGCTGAATCGCTTCCAGCACGACTTCAATGGCCTCCACGTTCGACTTCACCGACGGAGCAAAGCCGCCCTCGTCGCCCACCGAGGTGTTGTATCCGCGTTTTTTCAGCACGCCTTTGAGCGTATGGAAAACCTCTACGCCCCAGCGCAGCGCCTCTGAAAATGACGGCGCTCCCACCGGCATCACCATGAACTCCTGGAAGTCGACATTGTTATCGGCATGGGCGCCGCCGTTGAGGATATTCATCATCGGCACCGGCAGCACGTTCGCCGCCGCTCCGCCCAGGTAGCGATAGAGTGGGAGTTCGCAAGCCCGAGCCGAAGCCCGCGCCGCCGCCATGGAAACCGCCAGGATCGCATTCGCTCCCAGTCGCCCCTTGTTGGGCGTACCATCGAGGTCGATCAGCCTGGCGTCAAGCGTGCGCTGGTCGGCGGCGTCCACCCCAGTGAGAGCTTCCGCAATCTCGCCATTGACGTTGGCAGCCGCCTGCAGAACGCCCTTGCCGAGATAGTGTTCCTTGTCGCCATCACGCAATTCGACGGCCTCATGCTCACCGGTGGACGCGCCACTCGGCACAATGGCCCGCGCGCTCGCGCCGCCATCAAGAAAAACTTCGGCTTCAACCGTCGGATTGCCACGCGAGTCAAGCACCTGGCGTCCGCGAATATCAGCAATACTGGTAACAGGCATAAGTGCATCCTTTATTGGTCTGAGGATTTAGAAACATCGGCCTAACCGTAGAGACGCGGCTCGCCGCGTCTGGCTGCGATCTCCCAACTGAGAAGCTGAATTATATCGGACGCAGAACCACCCGGTCTGTGCGCCATGACCACCCGATCGCATCACTCACGCAGCCATCCCCCGTACCCCTTCCGCTATTGTTCCCACTTTCCACCTCGCTTAAAGTCGAACTCAACATGAAGAACCGCACCGACACTCTGGAGATCGGATCGCGCGCCCCAGATTTTTCGCTGCAAGCGGCTAACCGCGAGGGCACGTTCACTCTCGCTGGTCTGCTCGCCGAGGGCACGCTGATTCTCGAGTTTGTGCGCGGTACCTGGTGACCGAACTGCGTGAAGCGCATGACTCAGTTTGAGTCGAGGCTGCCGGAAATCAAAGCAGGGGGAGCGCAGTTGGCGTTCATTGCCGCCGAAAAACGAGAGGGTGTGTGGAGGCCGGGAAAATTCCTGGAGAAGCATCCCATCGCCAGCGTCTTTTTGCTTGACGAGGATCGAACCGTGACCAAAGCCTACGGGCTCCATCACGCGCTCGGCACAGATGCCATTAACATCGCGCGCCCGGCTACGCTGGTGATTTGCCGCGACAGTGATCGTGGAGGCTCGGTGCGTTACATCTATCGCGGCGATAACCAACTCGACCGCGCGCCGCTGGATGATGTTGTTGGAGCTTTGCAAGAGATACGAAATTGAATTTTGGAGGTAAGAATTAACATGAAAAGAACACTATCGCTGGCATCGCTCATCCTGATCGCAAGTTTCACCTGGGCGCAATCCGCCCTACCCACGGGAACCGCCGTCAAGATGAAGCTCGAAACCACGCTCGCAACCTTCAGTTCGAAAGCCGGAGATCCGTTCTCGGCAAGAGTCACTGAGCCGGTCGTGATCGACGGCAAAACGGTGATTCCGATTGGCACGACGGTCGAGGGGCGCGTCACCAAATCGAACGAACCACGCCGCATCGCCGGCAAGCCGACCATCGCTATCTTTCCCGAAAACATGGTCCTCCCGAATGGCGACCGGTTCATGCTCAACGCCACGCTGGTTGACACCAACCGGGGCCACGGTACCGACGTCAACACCGAAGGGCAGTTCAAGGGCGCTGGGTACGACGGCAAAGATCTCACCGAAATCGGCATGGGCACCGGCGGCGGAATGCTGGTCGGTGGATTAGCGGGCGGCGGCAAAGGCCTGCTCATCGGCGGAGCGGTAGGCGCCACCCTGACCGTCGCACACTGGCTCGGCAAACACCGTTCCGCGATGCTCCCCGCAGGCACAGAGATGGTAATGGAATTGAGTCGGCCGATGACCCTGACTACTGTGAGCAGCGGACAGTGACGAAGTTGGCGGTTCGACGACTGGGCCTTCGCATCAGAAGCTTACCCGGTGCATGATGGTATATAGCCAAACCAGCACCGCAATATTTCCCAATGCCAGAAATGTTCCCACGCGCAAGAGTCCGCGTACGACCCCGTGTTTACCGGCCGACAAGAACAGTAAAGCAGCGGGAAGGATGGTAAGAGCCTGCCACATTCCCACGGAGAATATGCCTGCGGCGAAGAATACCGGCACGCCAAGTCCCGCCCATCCCGCTGCCTCGCCCGTTGGTGGGTGAAGCTCCGAATACCAAAGTATGAGCAGTGGCGGAACTGCCTGAAGCAGAATCCCGAGAGCAACGCCCAAGGTTACCTGCTGCGGCGAGGACGTCGGTTTCATCGCGCCTCCTGAGAGCGGCTGTTACGGCCATCTCGATTTGCGGAAGGCCAACCGCGGTTCGCAAGTCCACTCGATACCGAAAACCACGCCGATGGAGTGCGCAGAATGCCTTTGCGGCTAAGCTCTACGCCCGATTGGCCGGGCGGCAGATCGTCGACCAACCACTTCTTGTGTCCAGTTGCGGTAATTGCAAACAACTTATGATGGGTCGAAAAGGCATACACCGTGCCATCCTCGGCGATCGCAAACTCATCCTCAAGACGTTCGTCTCCCGTGTAAGCCGCATCCGGCCGGAAGACCCATTTCGTCCTGCCCCGACGATCGAGCGCATAGAGAAACCGCGAGGCAAAATACACCGTCCCATCTCCCGCAACGGCGACACCGCCTTGCCCGAACTTGTCCTCGGAACGAAAGCTCCAGAGTTGGTGCCCTTGCGAGTCGAAAGCAATCAGGTTCCCCGATGGCACGCTGACCAGAACTCTACCGTCGGCGTCAACGGCAAGGGTTGACGGTCTTCTTAGAACTGGAACGCGCCAGCGTTCTTGGCCCTGTGGTGAAATGGCAAGGATTGCAGCACACAGACGACGACAATCGTCAATCGACTGTACGCCGGAGAAGATGTAAACCGTGCCATCCGGGCCAATCGCGGGTGGCACCCAACCGCCCCACTGCTCTGCCTCATTCGTCACACGCCATCGAACACTGCCGTCGGCATTGTAAGCAGTAAGTGTGCTGCTGTCTCGCAGCGATGCCAATAGATAAACGGTACCGTCGCGACCCAGAGCCAGCGGCATGTTAATGTCATCGATGGGAACGGTCCACTTCAATTCCCCGGTTCGGCTATAGACACTCAGGGAGTTCTCGCCATCTCTCGGACCCTCCATGTACAAGGTTCCATCTTCGCCGACTGCGCTGTACAGAACCTTGATATTGGGAAGGAAACTGCGGCAGTCACTCGGATCGCCGCCAACCGAAAAATCTCCGCCGTCGTAGTAGTACTTCGCGCCCGTCGCCTCCGCTGCGCAGACAGCGATTGGTTGCAGCGGTTGCGGCCATCCTGGATGCATTTCCGGAGCCGGTTCCAATGCCGCCTCGGAATTCACATGCATCGCCTGTCGCCACCCCGTGTCGACAGCGCGGAGAGCAAACGGCGACAGAATCGCAGCCGCAGTCGATATCAGGTAGACGACGAACAGCGTTTCGAGGCGCATTCGTTTTTCAGTGTAAGCTCAGTCCCGCGCTCAAACCAGAAACCGCGACCGGGTCGAGATAACCAGGGTAATCGCAAGCGCCACGAGTCTTTATCCGCCCAATGCCAGCAGATCCGCTTCCGTCAGCAGTTCCAGGTCGATCCATCCCTCCACCGGTAAGGCGTCGACCGGCAGATTGCTCTGCCACAAGCTGAAGCGCAGGCGCAGCCGCGTGGTCAACAGGTCCGAGCTTTTTGTTCCCCGCACTTTTTCAATTTCCAGCGGAGCCGCGAGCAGCCAGGTAAGGGGCAGGCGAAACTCAAAATTCCGGACGAGCGCCACCCGCGCATCTTTCGCATCCGCCGACTCTGCCACCGTCTTGTCTTTTCCCTGCGTCACTTTCCACGATTGCATGCGGCCTCCATCCACCGCCGCACCCAACCGAAGTTCGCGCCGCGGCTTGGCTGCATGGTTGGCCCACGACTCCAGATTCACCACCACTTCGAACGCCTCTTCCGGCACTTTGCCGGCGAAATCCAGCCGACCGTAAACATACTGCTCGTCGATCCCGGCAAACACTTCATCCATCAGAAACTGCTTGCCGTGCATGGCGCCCGAACGCTGGTCAGAGGTGTAACATGCCGCCCCCATCCACTCGAAGTAGCGCACCATGTCGCCTGCAACCCGGGGACGGATGTAGGCGCTCTGCGGCGTAAATGAAGGCCGAGCTACTCCCCTGATGATCGGCTGCGCCAGATAATCCGGCGGCGTCCCGCCCAACGCCTGGTAAACATTCGACAGGTGTTTGCGGTAGAGTTCGTCGAAGTCGCGATCGTTCGCCGAGTGGTGCTCGGGTCCGTACCACCAGTTCCAGTCGCTGCCCTCGGCGATCAGGATCTCTTCAAACGCCAGCTTGCGTTGTTGCTCGGTTGCGCCCGCCGCCGCTTGCGCATAAAAATTGCGCGCGTGATAAAGGTAGTCCCAAGCCTTGTTGTCCTCTGGCGCTCCTATCCAAACGTTGAAGTTCGCGCCGATCCACGACCCCGGTACCAGCGACTTCAATGGAGCGGGGTTCTTGTGGCGAGTCATCGCCTCCGTCACCGTCACCGCTTCCATCCCCGGATCTTTCTGCAAACCGTCGTAGAACCTCCGCAGAAATTCTCGCCCTGACTGCGGGTAGTATTCCCAGGCATTTTCGCCGTCCAGAATAATGGGGACCACGGCATCTTGCCCGCTCGCCAGAACCGGCTTCGCCGACTCCCGAATCTTCTGGATCAGATTAGCGGCAGCCTCTTGTGGCGGCATTCCCGAATACACGAATCCGATCAGGTCCGACAGGGTGTGGTCGCGGAAGAGCAGATTCATCCTTGTATCGGAATTTTCGTATCGATAAGTCGTATAGAGCCGCCGCGCCCCATCCGCATTCAGATAACCGCTGCCGTCGCGTGAGAAATTTATCCCCAGGCTCCGTCCCAGCACGCCTTCGTCGGTCGCCATCCACTGCACGCCAAGCTGGTGTGCAATCGCCAACGTCTCTTCGGAAACGCTGCCCTCCGACGGCCACACTCCTTGCGGCCGTATCCCAAACACTTTTTCGTGAAGATCCAGTCCGCGCTGCAGCTGCTCGCGCGCATCCTCGGGATGACGATAAGCATTCTGCGGCAACGCCAGCCCCGGAGACGAAACCGCCCCCATCTGCGTATCGCAGATCAGCGGCAGAATGGGATGATAATAAGGCGAAGTCGAAATCTCGATCAGGCCTTTCTTTGCCGCCTCCGCATGCACCGGCAGCACCCGGCCGAGCAGTTCGCGTTCCCGCGCAACCACAAAGCGCTGGTCTTCGAGAGTAAAATTCCGGCCTTTGCGGATCACTTCCGCGACCTCCTTCTCCGCCAGAAAATACTCGTCGAACCATCCAATCTGCGAAAGCACCTGCAAGTCGGTGTAATCCTGAGACTGAAAATATTTTTCCGCCCGCTCGGGAACACCTCCCGCCCCGTGAAATTTCTCCCACAGTTCGCGGTACCGCGGATAGCGCCCGATTACATTTACCGGATTCGCCTGAAATAAATATTGCAGCGCAAACCGCCGCTCCTGCTCCGTCAGGTCTTTCGCCGGCTTGCTCGCCACCAGCAGAAAAGGGTCCTGCGCGTCGCCCGAAACATAATCCTGAATCTGCATGATCAGCGAGGGCACAAGATTGAACGTCTGATGCACCTGCGGAAACTCGTCCAGCAGTTTCACCATCCCGTAGTAGTCCTTCAAACCGTGGAGGCGCGTCCAGGGCAGACGATATTGTCCCGTCACCAGGTCCTTATAGAACGGCTGGTGCTGGTGCCACAGGACGACAACGCGCAGTTGAGCCATAACTCCCGATTCCACCTAATACATTCGGTGATTTTTCAGTCTAATTCATCTGGCGAGTGTGGTGACTGGGCTCTAATTTCCCGTGGAGACGCGGCTCGCCGCGTCTCGGCAGCAATGCGAATCCGCGGGCGATCACTGCACTTCAATCACCTGGTGATCGTGACAATCGGGATGGATATTCTGATAGAGGTTCGCGAGCAATTCCGCCCCATACCGCGCCACGAAACTCACTCCTGCGACCTCTCGCTCCTGCAGCGCCTTGTGCGGAAATAGCGCATTGGACAACGCGTCCGCGTGCCGCGCGATGACTTCATTGCGCTGCTGTTCCGCCCGTGCCACGCGCGCGCGCAGGCGATCGATTTGCTGCGCCATGCTGGTCCGGGTACTGTCAGCCGTATCGATCAGGGTTGAATCCAGTTTGCCGATCGATTCGCGAAGCGCCACCATCGACTGCTCAACACTTGCATAGGCTTCCGAAAAGCGCGCCTGCAAGTCCGGTGGCAGAGAACGAGCGGCAATAGCTTCTCGAACTTTTTCCGGGCCTTGGAACACGTCGGGTAGTCCCAGTTGGTAGCGCGTCAGAATGCGCTCCGCCTTGGCTTCCAACAACGTCGCCGAAAAACGCGGCAGGATCGGCGTCACCCGTTCCAGCAGTTTCTCGTAGACGACGGCGACCTGCGCGAAGTATGCGACTTCCGCCGCTCCGCCGGTATAAACCAGCGTCGGCAGCAGGTAGTCCTGTACCACGGGGCGCAAAAGCACATTCGGGTTGAACTTCTCCGGAGCCGCTTCAATCCGGTCAACCAGCTCTGCAGACGAGACACGCTCATCGCCCACCGCAAACTCACCATTGGCACCATTATTCTTGCGCCGCACCACGGTGCGCGCGCCGTCCTTCACTTCAAAAAGCAAAGTTGTCGTCGAGGTGACCTTTACTTGCTGGTGATATCCCGCCGCCTCCAGCGCCTTGCCCCGCGCCAACAGCCCCTCATCGAGTTCGGAGGCACGTTCGATTGCGGACCGGAACAGAGGCTTCGCGAGATCATGAAAATCCTTCTCAGCAGGATCGAGCAGAATGACGCCCCATTCCGCAAACAGCCGCGCAAACAGCAGGGCAAACGCGCTCCCCAGGCTTTCTCCCGGACGATACGCCTGGCGCAGCCAAGTCGCGACCTCGGAATCTCCCAACAGCGCGGCGGCGCGCTCGACCACCGGCTCAATCTCAGGTCCGAACTTCACCGTTCCCACCGGCGCATCGGCCACCGCATTACTTTCAAACGCCTGACTTTCCACTGTGAATGGTTCTGGCAGTCCATGCTCCGAGAGCAGCCCGACTTGGTTGACCTCGGCCAAATCGTGATCCTCGGTCGCCAGCCAGAATACCGGGACGCAATCAACTCCGGCGGCCGTAGCTTGCTCCGCCAGTTTGACCGCGGTCAGCGCTTTGAAAATCGAAAACAGCGGCCCGCCAAAAAGACCAACTTGCTGTCCCGTAACCGCCGCCAGCGCACCTCGCCGGAACCGCTCAATATTGGCCAAAGCCTTCGGAGAGGCGCCCCAGGCGCGATTCTGCTGCTCGAGAATCTCGCTCACCTTGCCGCGGCGCGCGGCATCGTAAACGACGCGCTGCGCTTCTTCTTTCACCCACTCGGAAAATATCGGAGATCGTGGATACAGCCCGCGAACGGAAGGAGTATAGGAAAGATAATCAAGGAAGAGACGCGTGCTGTGCGGAATCTGCGTGAACGGCAAACACTGCGACTTCATTGGCAGTTCTCCCGACAGCTCCCGATACATCTCTCGATACACCGGCACATTATTGCGATCCGCATGGGTTCTCAGTTTCCCGAAGGCCAACGCCTGGCATTTTTCGCGTGCGCTCAAAAGTAACACTTCCAAGGCAGCCAGCGCCAAACTTCAACTACATCTGATGATGCGGAAGCGCGCAGGGTGCAGAGAGTCTGGATGAATTCGGGGAAAACTAGACAATTAACAGGATGGGGCGGAGTCGAGCACAGTTTCCCTTCAGCACACTCCCCGGGCGTTGAGGAATTCGCTGTATTCCATGTCGGTTTTAAGGATGTGGTCACGCAACCAGCTTTGCAGGAAAATCAGGAACGCAGATGCAATGTCGGGCCTGCCCGCCATGTTCGACAGGTTGAACTGGGCGAGTTTCTGGGCGAGTTCCTTGTGCTCGCTGCGATGGGCGGCCAAGCCGGGGAATCCGTGCTGCTGCATCAGGTCTTCCTCGGCGGCGAAATGGTCGATGGTGTGCTCAACCACCTTCTCCATGACGTCATCGAGAACGGAGTCTGCCCGGCCAATGCTGAGCGCGTACTCGAGTTCGGCAACCGTGCGGAACAGTCGTTGGTGCTGATGATCAAGCTCAGCAATGTTGACGCTGTAGCTATGGTCCCAGCGAAAGGGCTGGCTCATGCGTGCAAAACTCCCGAGGCGTTCAAATCGACAACGTCTTCTTACGCTAGCCCCGTGCCTTATGACGCGAAAGTGCCCTTAGTCACTCGCCTTGGTGACTACTATCACAGGCGGCTGGCTGCGATTCGCGAGTCCGTCAAACCCAAATAGATCGGATGATGCGGGAGTGGCCGCGATGCAAAGAGTCGCTAGGGATTCCGGTTAGGCGATCCGAAGGGCCAAAACGATGCGACTCGCGTTGCTGGCATAAACGCGCTGCTACAAACAGCCATTTGCCCGGGGCATTTCGGATTGAGGGGACAAGTGTTATATTTTCGGTCGGGCCGCGAGGTCAAATCGAGAATTCCCGGCCCAAAGCCGCGACAAGAAGGAGGACGGCCATGGGATTTATCGCTTGGATTGTGGTTGGACTGATCGCAGGTTGGCTTGCTGGCCAGGTCATGAAGGGCGGAGGATACGGCGTACTCGTGGACATCATTCTCGGAATCCTCGGCGGCGTTGTGGGCGGCTGGGTGTTTGGGCTCTTGGGAATCTGGCCGGGAGGCGGCCTGATAGGTTCCATCGTTGTGGCATTCGTTGGCGCGGTAATCTTGGTCGGGATTACGCGCTTACTGAAAAAAGCCTGACGGTATCGCCTAACCCTTAGCGCCGCTCAAACACCACCGCAACCTTGTCCTCGTAAGCTACGCGCCAATCCCGCGGAGTTTCGCGGAGCAGGTTGGCCAGTGTCGAATCAGCGGGCAAGAGCGCCGTCCGAATCTTCCACTCTTCGAGCACGCTCTGCCATCCCGGCTCCGCCCCGGTCAGGATCAGGTACTGGCGAATCCGGCCCGAACCGTAGAGATCGTGACGATCATCGATCACGACCTTCCGTTCGGGATACATTCGGTAGATGAGATAGCCTCCCCATGCATCGGTCGAGAAAACCGGCTCCATGCTCGGCTGATTCCCCTGCAATTCGCTCTGCAGGAAAGTCACCGCCGCGACCGGCACCTTCCGCGGATCGAATTGCGCTTGAATCAGCTGCCGCGAGCCAAGCCATCCTCCTTGAAGACAAATCGCGAGAGCCAAGGCCACTGCAACAACCGGCCACAGGTGCCCCCGAAGCTCGATTTCCTGCGCGCCCATGCGATCGGAGAAATCTGAAATTCGACTCGCGCCCTCACGCAGCCATTGCCAGGCACCCGGCTTGTCGACCAATGAAGCAAAGTTTTCCCACAGCATCGGCCCGGCAATCAGCGCCAGCAGCATCGACGAAACCGGAATATTGCGCGAGGAATAGAATCCCGCATACACCGCCAGCAACACGACCAGCAGGTGGCTGAGCCGCAGGTTTTTACGACTTTTCGCAAACGCGATCAGCACCAGCACCAGCATGATCGCAAAACAGCGCTCGGCCCATCCGTGAAAATCAGGCGAGCGAAATTCGTCAATCCGGTTCATCAGGTAACGATCACTCAGATAGCGATAGATGTGTTCATGCAGCCGCCAGCCATACGGATTCACCAGCGTCGCCGCCGCCGACGCCACGAAAGAAGCGGCCATGGCACGAGCCCGATGCGCGGCGCGAATCGCGGCAAACGCATCATTTTTCCGAGCGCGCCAGCTCTCGACGAATGCAGCGAGCGTATAAATTCCGAGCAACGCGATCCCAAAGAGCCACCCGCCATGCAGATTTACCCAAAGCAACATCGACGCGGGAAAGAACCAGCGTATCCAGCCCGGCGGTCTCGCGTGTTGCCAGTGTTCCCAACGTTCCCAATGTTCCAAAGCAACAAACCAGAGCAGAGAAAAAAGCCAGCTCACAATATGCGGTCGCGCATAGAGATGAATCATCGAAGCGGCCTCGGCCAGCAGCATGAGCACAACCGCCAGCAGCAGGCCAGTCCCGCGCCGCAGCAGTTGCGAAAACAGCAGCGCAAAAATCGCGGCGACCAGCAAAGCGCACAGCCAAACCACTCCGTTCAGTCCGCAAGCCTGGTGCAGAACTCCAAGCAGAATGTCGTAAAGCCATTCCCAGGCAAACCACGGCTGACCCTGCATGGTGGAAGAAAACGGATCGGTGCGAGGAAGCGAGTGCGTTGTCAGAATCTGTTCGCCGGTCCGGATATGCCATCCGATATCGGCATCCGCCAGCGGGCGATTCGACAAAGGCCCCGCCAGCAACGACCAGAAAAGAAAAATGAAAATGAGGTCGCGGACGGAAGGCAGAAGAAAACGCAGGGCGAACGAACTGGGCTGCGCCGGGGTCATCAAAGTTTGCGGCAAAGTATGAAGAAGGAGTGTACAAGGTTTCAAAGTTTCAGAGTTTCAAAGTTTCAACGTGCGACCCGAACCGAGGCAGGTCTTTGAAACCTTGAAACTCTGAAACCTTGAAACCAGGCTCTTATCAAAAGTTCCACCTAAGCAGCCATCCCGCCAATATCGCTACGATTGCGGTAACGCGAATATGATTTGAACAATCTCAGTGGTTTCCTTGGATGCAGCTTCAAACCTCCACTTGCGCACCGCATCGATGGCCGATGGGATCAGGACCGGGGCGCCCCCCAAGGGCTTCGTAGACTTAACCGTCCCATTTGCCCCGACCACAATTTCCAGCCTGACCACACCCCTAATGTGGTCACGCTTCGCAAGTTCGGGATACAGAGCCGCCACTTTGTAAACCACTCTTCGTTCCGGATGGCCCGGCATCTGAGCCGTACCGATCCCTATGGACAGAGCGGCAAATAGTGCCGCCGCAGCGATCAAGATGCCTGCTCGACGCATAGAAATAGAAGAAAATAGGCCCTTTTGCTCTACTCTATCGACGGTTCCTTCGAAGTAGGAAGTGTCGAAGGTAATGAGGCGGCCAATCTGGGGATTTCACGCCCATCGAGTAGATCGGGCACGCTGGCGACACTCCGAGCCGAGTGAGTTGGTGAAACGGCGATTTAACACCAACCAGAAGCTAGGGACCGCTGGTCTAGCGATGCAATCGCTTGCTAAGAAACCAGAAGCCGGAGCTGCAACCAAGGCCGAGGATGAGTAGTGGAACACCGATCACCCAAGATCCTCCGTAGATCGAAATAGGGTCCCAACCGACCGACCCGTCAGAGGCAATTCTCAAAACATACTTGGCGTATATAGAGAGCGACACGAGCAGTAAGGCCAGCGACAGGACAATCGCCAACACTCCAGCGGCGAGACTCCCGAAAAATAGCAGTACCCAGCGCATAAAGGCATTCTAAGCCTGAAAACTGGTCAACGAGTGTAACGGGATTTTTCGACAACTGACATAAAAAGGCCGTCCCTTGCCAAGAACTAAGGACGGCCCAAAGTGTTCATTAGCAAAGCAGAATCTGGGACTTTAAGCTGCTCGTGCCTCCTGCGCCCTTGCCACAGACGGTGCGGTCCATTTTCCTTCCAGCGCCTCGGGCTTGGGCCAATAGAGGCGCAGAAACATGATGAAAGGCCCCTTCGGCGCGGGGAGCCAGTTGGCTTCCTTGTCCTTGCCGGGGGATTCGTTTTGGATAAGCAGCGTCAACCCTCCGTCGGCATCGCGTTTGAGTTGCGGCAGCATCGGTGAGTTGATGAGGTAACGATTGATGGGATTGGCAACGAGCAGGCTCGCAGGCAGTTCATACATCGTCAGCGACCAAAAAGCGTTGACCGGTGGCAATTCGCCGGGCGCAAAGCGTAAGGTATAGACATTGGCGCCGTTCAGCTTTTTCCCATCGGCATCGACACCCAAGACCGGGTACATCGCTTCCTGTTCCGAGTTTCCGAAGATGCCCAGCACGGCGGCACCCAAGCGGTACAAATAATTGTTCTTCAGAAATTCCCGCGTCCCGAAGCATTCACCTGCCGTCACCTTTCCCGCCTCAACTTGTTTCTGCAATCCGCTGAAATCAGCCCAGGCGTCGACGATGCCCTGTTCGATGCTCGTCTTCACTTCCGGCGAGAGCTTGTTGGGGTCGAGGGTCTGCCCCGCTCCGACGTTAATCTTGGCGAAACGCGCCATGAGTTCCGTCTCGGACGGGTTCGTCGGGCAGAACTGCAAGATGAAGCTTAGGATGTTGAAAAACTCCGGCGATGTGCGCTCCTCGGCGGGAGTAAGCGGCTTGATGAAATTGATCGCCGGTGCCGCGGGAGGAGCAGGTTTTCCAAGGAACTGCGACAGGGGCTGCGCCTTGTAGCCGGCTTGGACCTTTTTCACATTATCGAGGTCGCCGGGATTAAAAAGTTGGGTGCGAAAAGCGGCGAGAGTTAATTCCGTTTCGCTCCGAAAGACTTTCTTCACGCCATTCGGCGTCTCGCCCTTCCAGCCAGGCCCGGCGACGAGGAAGCTGCCGCCGTCGTTGCCGGTGGCGCGGCTGCCGATGTAATCGAAGTTGAAGGTGTAAAGGTCTATCAACTGCACAGAGAAATACCGGCTCTTCTCAATGACCGGCACGGTAATCACGACCGGCTCGGCCCGGAGGTCTAAGCCCAGCATCGAGTAAGGCGTGTCCGAGTTCGGGGTCTGAACTGCCTTGTCGTCAGGAGTGAAGACGCGCGGAATGTTGCGGATTTGGTTCCACGGCGCTTTGAACTCCGGGTTGTCATGATCGACGAAGTAGGCATATTGGATACGGTAGCTATCCACCATAGGGAAGCCGTAGATGTAAGCCTCCTTGGCTATGTCGCGGGCTTCGGCGGGTGTCACAGTAGTGTTTTGCGGCATGGCATCATTCCACTTCTTGGTCGCTGCAATTCTTGACTGTGATTTCCCTCTGATTTCACGAACAGCAACCCTCGGGAAAATAGCAACAGGCCAACGGAAAGAAAACTGGCAAAACTGCCAGTCGAGGAAGAACAGACTCGATTTGACGCAATCAGGCGATTTCGCTCAGAACCCGGTCGTTGGTGAGCTAACCCGATCAGATTGGATTCGGGGTACGATTCATGCCACACTTCAACGATAAGGATTTCAAATTAGGACACTACCCAGGGGTCGAATGAAAACACATCTGAGATGGAGTTTCACAATAACTGTATGCGCACTGCTCATGGTAAACATCGCACTCCCTCAGGAGACATTGAAACGGGACAGTGGCCCAACTGTAACCATTGTCACCGCAGGTGATATCTCGGTCACCAGAGCGGCGGACGGCAGGACCGTGGTGTCAATCAACTTCGTTCCAGGCAAAGCGAAATCAGGCGACACGAGAATTACGATTTCAGGCCCGTATTCGCTAGATGTGAACGGAGGCGTGAAGGAGGTCACAGGTCCTCAGGGGGTCGAACTTCATGTGCTGAGTCATGAAGAATTGCGATTCGAAGCTCCGGAAATCAGTTTATGGGAACAATCACACAAATTTTCCCAATCCTCCGCATGCAGCAAGATCCCCAAGTTTCCCGGATGCGGCCATCCAGTTTGTGACCAACCTGACCACCCGGGGGACCAGTGCCGGTATAACAGTGGATCCGGCTGCTCCTGTGTGGCCCCTGGCGGTGGCCCATGCTCGGAGGCGGCGAACCCTGCGCAAGAGCGGAAATGAAACCAAGACTAGGGCAGCGGCGGCATTGTTGACGTTAACCAGGCGTTTGCACTAACTGAGAATCGCCGTCAAATGCAGACACTCACCTTTCCCGCGTGGTTTCCATAATTGCCGAATGAGGTAGCTTCACATTTTTTGTGTAAAAGCGATAGCGACGTAAGTAATTGAGGTTACGTTGCATCGCATCCATCAGGCCAGTCTGTGAATCTCTATAGTAGAGCGAAGGACTGATGCCAACGAACAACAAGCCAAGACCGAGGGTTGTAATCGTGGGGGCCGGATTCGGCGGCCTGACCGCCGCCCGCCGGATCGCCCGGCTCCCCGTTCAAGTCACGGTCGTTGACCGGAGAAACCACCATACCTTCCAACCGCTGCTCTACCAGGTCGCGACTGCCGGCCTGTCGCCCGGCGAAATAACCGCGCCCATCCGTTGGATACTCAAACGCGACTCCAACATTGAAGTGTTGCTCGAAGAGGTAGTCGATTTCAATCTGCAGCAAAAAAAGGTCATCACCAAGGAGCAGCAGCTCGAGTACGACTTTCTGATCATCGCCTCCGGCGCAACGCATGCCTACTTCGGTCACGAAGAATGGGAGCCTTTCGCGCCCGGTCTGAAGACGATCGAAGACGCGCTGGAAATCCGCCGCCGCGTTCTGCTGGCCTTCGAACTGGCCGAGCGGCAAGAAGCCGATCGCCAGAAGAAAGACCGACAGAAAACCAGCGGCGAAAGCCGAACTCCCCTGCAGTTTGTGGTCATCGGAGCCGGACCCACCGGTGTCGAACTCGCCGGCACTCTGGCTGAAATCGCGCGCCACGCCATGAACCACGAGTTTCGCAACATCGATCCGCGTCAAACCCGCATCCTGCTCATCGAAGGCGGCCCCCGCGTTCTGCCAGCCTATTCCGAAGAACTTTCCCGCAAAGCCGAAGCTCAACTGCGACGCCTCGGGGTCGAGGTCCGCACGTCCCACCTGGTCACCCGCATCGAGCCCGGCGCGGTCTGGATCGGCAATGACAACGAAAAGATTACAGCGCCGGTGATCTTGTGGGCAGCAGGCGTGGCCGCTTCGCCACTCGGTCGAAAGTTGAATGTTCCCGTCGACCACGCCGGTCGCGTGTTCGTTCAACCCGACCTCAGCGTCCCCGGACATCCGGAAGTGTTTGTGATTGGCGACCTAGCCGCGCTAAACGACGAAAACGGCAAGATGCTCCCCGGAGTCGCGCAGGTCGCCATTCAGCAAGGCGACTGGGTTGCGGAAACCATCGCCCGCGACCTCGAAAGTCAACCGCGCCGCAATTTCCGTTATCACGACAAAGGCAGTCTGGCCACGATCGGCCGCGCCGCCGCCGTCGCCCAGTTCGGAAAATTCGAATTGTCTGGCTATTTCGCCTGGCTGGCGTGGCTCTTCGTCCACATTTTCTTCCTCATCGGATTCCGCAATCGTCTGCTGGTGATGATCCAGTGGGCATGGTCGTATCTCACTTACGAACGCGGCGCCCGCTTGATCACCGGCAGCGCCGATCTCCCAGGCTGGACCCAGTCCCAGCCCGCAAAAGAGTCCGGTGGAGCGACGGGCGTCCCGCCCGTCCAGCCGAGCGATGACGCCCGCCTCTCCGCCGACAAGCTTGAATCGGCGTCGGCAGTTATCAAGCGGTCGCCGCGACTGCCGCTATAATCAACCTGTCGTGAAACACGCCGCTGTTTTCGTTTCTGTGGTTTCGCTGCTTCTCTACCCCTCGCTTCGCGCCCAGGACGGCGCCGCCGCGAACCGAGCCGTCCTCGGCCAGACCATGGTCGTGATTCCCTTCGAGAATAATTCTCCGACTCCAGGCCTCGAATGGCTGGGCGAATCCTTTCCCGAAACTTTCCACGCGCAACTCAATTCTCCGGTTCTCTACGTAGCCAGCCGGGACGAGCGACTCCGCGCCTGCGATCGCCAGGGCATTCCGGCCGGAGTTCACCCGTCGCGCGCCAGCCTCTACCGCCTTGCCGAGCAGATGGATGTCGACTACGCCGTGCTCGGCTCTTATAAGTATGATGGGCAGCGCCTGACCGCAACCGCCCAACTGCTCGACATGCGGGCGGAGAAGCTCTTGCCCGCCGTCTCAGAGTCCGCGCCGCTGGCCGATCTTGGCAGCCTGCAATCCGCGCTTGCCTGGGATTTGCTTCGCCAGATCCGCGCCGGCTTCTCCATGCCCAAGGAAAACTACGTAGCCAGCGTTGCTCCCATACGCCTGGACGCCCTCGAGAATTACATTCGCGGCATGCTGGCCCCCAGGGCGGAAGCAAAAGTGCAGCACTACCGCGAAGCGACGCGCCTCAATCCCGACTACGCTCAAGCTTGGTTGGAACTGGGCAAGACCTACTACGCCCAGCGCGCTTATGAGCCCGCAATGGCTGCCCTGAGCCAAATCCAGCAGTCCCCTTCAATTCCGATCTCGGGCGCACTAACGTCGGGCCCAGCAATGTCGGGAGCAGTAATGTCAGGCGCAGTCGCGCGCGAGGCGAATTTCTATCTCGGCCTCGCCGCCTACGCTCACGGAGACTTCGCAAAATCCGAAAGCGCCTTCGAGTTCGTAGCCGCCCGCCTGCCTTTGGCCGAGGTCTATAACAACCTCGGAGTGGTCGCCGCCCGCCGCGGCCAGAAAAAGGCCGCCGAATATTTCGAGCGAGCGATTCAGAACGATCCCAGCGACCCCGACTACCACTTCAACCTGGGAGTTACTCTTACCCTGGCCGGCGATCGCGCCGCCGCGGCACGCGAACTGCGCGCGGCGCTCGACCATCGCCCCAACGACTCTGAAGCGAGAATGATGCTCGACTCCCTGATGCCGCCGGCGGGCAGCGGCGCGATTGTCCCTAGCAGCGCGGTCTCGAAGGCCGCATTCGAGCGCATCAAAACCAACTACGAGGAAGACGCCTTCCGCCAGTTGACCACGCAAATGCAGGGATGGGTCGAGCAGCAATTTGCCCGCTCCGATCCCCGCGCCCACGCGCGTTTTCACGTCGAACGCGGCAAAGATTTGCTGGCCCACGGATTCACCACCGAAGCCGAAGCCGAATTCCGTCACGCCGCCGCGATTGATCCCTCAAGCACCGCGCCCTTCACCGCTCTGGCCGCCGTTCTAGCAGACGATTACGACTCTCGCGGCGCCGCCGTCGAAGCCCGCGCCCAGGCCGAAGCCGCGCTCCGCATTCGCGAGTCCACTGACGCCTATCTGATTCTTGCGCGGCTCGATTTGAGAGAGAATAGAATGGAAGCGGCTGCCCAGAACATCAATCGGGTGCTGCAACTGGAGCCCGGCAATCCCGCCGCCCAGGACCTGAAGCGCACCCTAACCGCCAAGCTAGCGGAGAAAGCGCAGCCCCTGTCACCGCCATGAATCCATTTCTCAAAAGCGCTAGTGTGGGGACGGGCGCCCTCGCCCGTCCAAGCCGAGCAAAGCTCGGCAGTTACCACCGGATTTGCCATGCAACCTGCTGCATAGCAGTTCTCTTTCTTCTCACCACCCTCTGCTCCGCCGACGTCCTGAAGATCGTAATCAACGACGCCATCCAACCCGTCACCGCCGAATTCATTGGCCGCGCCATCGACGTGGCTACTGCCAAGCACGACCAAGCCGTCCTCATCGAAATGACCACTCCCGGAGGACTAGTCGATTCGACACGCGACATCATCGACAAGATCGTCACATCGCCAGTGCCCGTGATCGTCTACATCACTCCCGCAGGCAGTCGCGCGGGCTCGGCCGGAATCTTCATCCTCGAAGCCGCCGACGTAGCAGCCATGGCTCCCGGAACCAACGCCGGCGCGGCGCATCCCGTGACTCTTATCGGCACGCCCGACGAGACCATGATGAAGAAGATTGAAAACGACACGGCCGCTCTAATGCGCTCGGTCACCGCCAAGCGTGGCCGCAACGTCGAACTGGCCGAAAGCGCCGTGCGCGAGTCGAAGTCCTTCACCGAACAGGAGGCGCTCGACAAAAAACTAATCGACTACGTCGCGCCCAGCGAGCAGGATCTATTCCGCCAGATGAACGGCAAGACCTTCAAACGTTTCGACGGGGCCAGCGCAACCCTCGACCTCACCGGGCAACCGCTGCGCAACTACCAGATGACGCTCAAGGAACAGATCCTCTCCTACATCATGGATCCCAACATCACTCTGATCATTCTGGCGATTGGCGCGTTGTGTCTGTACGTAGAATTCAATCATCCGGGAGCGGTTGTGCCCGGCACGATTGGCGTGATCTTCATCGTGCTGGCTGCCTTTGCCATGCACCTGATGCCGATCCGCTACGCCGCGCTGGCGATGATTTTCGTCGCCTTCCTTCTATTCGCCGCCGAAGCCAAATTCGCCAGTCATGGAGTGCTAACAACCGGCGGAATTGTACTTCTAACCTTGGGCGGCTTGCTCCTGGTCGACGCGCCCATTCCTGAAATGCGCGTTCGCCTGGTAACCGCGCTCGCGGTCAGCGTTCCGCTCGGATTGATCACGGCCTTCCTGATGAGCATCGCCGTGCGCGCTCGCCGCAACAAAATTGTCACCGGCGAACAAGGATTGATAGGAGAAATCGGAATCGCGGAAACCGAGCTAGCCCCCGCCGGAAAAGTATTCGTCCACGGCGAACTGTGGGACGCAGTCTCCGCAACCCCCGTCTCCGCCGGAGAACAAATCGTAATTCGCCAAGTCGACGGACTAACCCTGCGCGTCGATCCCGTAGCAGCCGCAAGACCAGTTGTGGCTTAAAGGCAGAGTGCCGCCCGTGTCATCCTGAGCGGAGTGGCCGCGTCGCGAAGCGAGGCGGCTGCGCAGTCGAAGGACCCCTACACGTCCGACACTCCTACTGCTGTATCAAGGCGTTCTCACCGTGACCCGCGTTGAGCCA
>Ga0209448_10000230_pt1 | contig 20226 bp, 18 predicted proteins | sample BogFormECP14_OM2_FD_188245 | JGI IMG/M metagenome (GOLD analysis project Ga0209448, IMG submission 188245) | Bog forest soil microbial communities from Calvert Island, British Columbia, Canada - ECP14_OM2 (SPAdes) (version 2) | ecosystem: Environmental > Aquatic > Freshwater > Wetlands > Bog ... | reverse complement strand
ATGTCCAATACCAGAGAAAGCGTAAAAGAGGACACGGACATAAAGAATTTGCAAAAGGCAATGACCAAGCTGTTCAAGAATTATCCGCCTCAAGCCGGCAAATAGTCAGATGCCCAGCTTGAAGCCAACGTAACACAACGAATACACAGGAGAACTCGTGATGAACGTGAAGCAGATTTGCAGAGTGATTGTCGCTCTGTGTGTGGCAGCGGTAGCTGCCCGCGCGGACTCTTTGGAATTGACGAATGGAAGTCTGATCAAGGGTAAATTCATGGGTGGGACCCAGACGAGCATCGGCTTTCAGGTAGGGTCGTCAGTGCAGAGCTATGACGTCGCCGATGTCCGTTCGCTCCGATTCGATTCCGACGCGGAGGGTGCCTCGCCCTCCTTTTCCTCGAATCAGTCGACTGTGCCATCGCCCATAGAAAACAATGAAGGCGCAAAATCTTCGTCATCGGTCACCATTCCTGCGGGTACACGGATTTCGGTTCGCACCATCGATTCCATTGACTCCACTAGGAATCGCGTGGGATATCGCTTTGAGGCTTCGCTCGAAGAACCTCTGTCGCTAGATGGCAATGTGGTGGTTCCGAAGGGCGCAGACGTTTACGGCCGGTTGGAAGGGTCGAAAGAGACCGGAACCTTCACTGGAAGGTCCGAACTGAAACTCGAGCTGACGGGAATCGTCGTCCATGGCCAGACTGTGCCGCTAGTCACCGGAGAATACGAAGTCTCAGGCAAATCCAAGGGCGAGAGTACCGCGAAAAGAACTGTGGGGGGAGCCGCCATTGGGAGCATCATCGGGGCGCTTGCAGGCGGCGGGAAGGGCGCGGCCATAGGGGCAGGAACAGGGGCGGGCGTGGGAGCTGCCTCGGAAATTATCACTAAGGGAGACGAAGTGGAGATCCCTAGCGAGACCCTACTGGATTTCACTCTGCAACAGAGCGTGACGATTCCAAAACACGCAGCCTGATCGCTCTGCCTCAGAAGTAAGTCTCACAATTAAAGTGCTTAGAGCCAGTAAGGAGAGGGAAACGCATGAGAATTTTCCCTCTTCTCTCGGTCATTCCGATCGGTTCGTGAGTTTGTTCGAGAGAACGTGAAGAAGATCAAACGAAGGAGATTGCAAATGCAACTTGGAATGATCGGGCTGGGAAGGATGGGCGCAAATATGGTCCGGCGCCTCCTTAGGAAAGGCCATGAATGCGTGGTCTTTGATACGTCCCTGACGGCGGTCCACGATTTAGTGGAGGAGAGGGCGATTGGTTCGACTTCGCTGGCGGATTTTGTCGTGAAGCTGAAATCGCCGCGAGCGGTGTGGTTGATGGTGCCTGCGGCCGTTGTCGACAAAACAATCGGCGAGCTCTTGCCTCACCTTGCTTCCGGAGACATTCTCATCGACGGCGGAAACTCCTACTACATCGACGATATCCGGCGAGCTCAAGAACTCTCTACTAGGGGAATTCACTACGTGGATGTAGGGACAAGCGGCGGCGTGTGGGGGCTTGAGCGGGGTTACTGCATGATGATCGGCGGGGACCCGGATGCGGTCGAGCACCTGGACCCACTCTTTGCTTCGCTGGCTCCGGGCAGGGGAGATGTACCCCGCACCCCGGGGAGAGAGAATCTGGACGGCACGGCGGAGCAAGGTTATTTGCACTGTGGTACTGGCGGTGCCGGACACTTCGTGAAGATGGTTCACAACGGGATCGAGTATGGCGTGATGGCGTCGTACGCGGAAGGCCTTGGCATCCTGCGCGCTGCCAACATCGGGAAACGGGCAAGCGCCGTTGTGGATGCGGAAACCACCCCGTTGCGTCACCCCGAGCACTACCAGTACGACTTCAACCTGCGGGATATCGCTGAGGTCTGGCGCCGTGGCAGTGTCATCGCATCCTGGCTCTTGGATCTTACCGCGACCGCTCTGCTCGACGATCCCATGCTTTCGAAGTTTGCCGGTAGGATTTCCGACTCCGGCGAAGGGCGTTGGACGATAAAAGCCGCGATTGACGAATCCGCGCCGGTGCCGGTTCTCACCAGTGCGCTGTACGAGCGGTTTAGTTCGCGAGGCGAAGCCGATTTTGCAAACAAGCTTCTCTCTGCGATGCGCTACCAGTTCGGCGGCCATTTGGAGAAGGCCGGCCAAAAACCAAGAGTGGCCTGAGGAGACGACCTTGTCAAACACCCATTCCGACGCGCTTGTTTTCTTCGGAGCCACTGGCGATCTCGCGTTCAAGAAGATATTTCCCGCCCTGCAGGCCATGATCAAACGCGGGCATCTCGATGTTCCGGTCATTGGCGTTGCCAAAGCCGGCTGGAATCTGGAGCAATTTCGGGCGCGGGCCCATGACAGTCTCGCAAAACACGGGGGAATAGATCCGGCTGCGTTCGAGAAACTCGCACGTCTTCTCCGTTATGTAGATGGAGACTACAACGATCCCGCTACGTTTGAGCAGCTTGGCCGAGAACTGCAGGGGACACGACGCCCGGCAAACTATCTCGCCATTCCTCCAACACTTTTCGAAGTTGTGCTGGAACAGTTGCAGCACTGTCGCAGTTGTACGACCAGTGCCCGAATCATCGTGGAAAAGCCCTTCGGATTTGATCTTAAATCTGCGCAGCATCTGAATCGGCTTTTGCTCCGCCATTTCGAGGAGAAAGACATTTTTCGCATCGATCACTACCTGGGCAAGCTGCCGGTCAATAACATCCTTGTCTTTCGCTTCGCCAACGCGTTTATGGAAGCGTTCTGGAATCGCAACTATGTGGAGAGCGTACAGATCACGATGGCGGAAGACTTTGGGGTACAGGGCCGCGGCGCTTTCTATGATCGGACCGGGACGATACGCGATGTTGTGCAGAATCATCTATTTCAGATCCTCAGCAACCTGGCCATGGAACCTCCGGTCAGACTGGAGAGCGAATCGATCCGCGATGAGAAGGTGAAGGTCCTCAAGGCAATCCCGGCGCTAGAATCGACAGATGTCGTTCGGGGGCAGTTCCGAGGATATCTGGCAGAAGAGGGCGTGTCTCCCCACTCACAGGTCGAGACCTTCGTGGCGCTCAAGCTGCAGGTCAATTCCTGGCGCTGGCAGGGCGTTCCATTCTACATTCGAGCTGGAAAATGCCTGCCTGCAACCTGTACTGAAATCGTGTGCCGCTTGCGAAAGCCGCCTACCGTGATACCGGCGGATGTGCTTGCCTCCAATTATCTCCGCTTCCGCATCAGTCCTGATGTTGCGATCGCGATGGGAATGACAACCATGGCACCAGGGGAAAAGTTGATCGGAGAACCGGCGGAGATGACCGCAAGCCGTCAGCGCGATTCCCAGGAAATGGACGCGTATGAACGAGTATTGGGTGACGCGATGGCGGGGGATGCGACGTTGTTTGCACGCGAAGATTATGTGGAAGAAGCGTGGCGGATTGTCGATCCCTTGCTGAGTCGGGGTACTGAACTCTATCGCTATGAGCCGAACAGATGGGGTCCCACCGAGGTCGAGCGGGTGACTCCTCCCGGCGGGTGGCAGAATCTCGATATCCGACATGCGGAAGCAACTGCTGCCCATGCTATTTGAGGAAGAATGAGCATGTCGGAAACTCGCTGGGCATTATCCGTCGTGAAGAGCACCTGAAACTCGAAGTATTTCGAGAGTGTCCGAATGGGGAAAAGCATTGCATTTATTGGTTTGGCCACCGCGTTCCTGCTGCTATGCTCCGCCGAATCTTTTCAGCCGGCACCGAAACTGTATCGCGCCAAACCCGAGGACGTGCCGCCGTGGGTGGAGCAGGGGAATTTTCGTTTTATCCGGCTGGACGGCGGACAAATCGAAAGCTGGAAGGCCGAGCGAACTTGGTGGGGCGAAAAGTTCAGCGCCGAAGAAAAGGACGTGCTGAGCCACATCTACGACCGCGATTTCGAGCAAATGCTCGGCTTGCTCAAGCAGGCGGAGTTCAACTGGATCTGGGTCACGTGGAGCAACGGCTGGTCGCTGAAGGACGAGGACGAGAACCGGGAGAACCTGAAAAAGGTAATCGCCCGCTGCCATGAGAACGGCATCCACGTGTCGGCTTACCTCTCGGCTACTAACATGTTCTGGAAGAGCGCCTACCGCGACGACCCGGAAACGAAGAAGTACGGCCTGTGGAAGCACGGCATCCCCATGTTCTACGCTGGCCCGACCATGACCGACCTGCAGATTTCATGGAAGCGCCGGCTCGCCGACGCGCGCGAGCCGGGCTGGCGGGCTTATCTCTTGAAGAAGGTGGAGCTGGCGGTGGACGCGGGCGTGGACGCGATCGTCTGGGACAACATGATCGGTCATAACAGCGGTCTGGCCCAGTTGCTCGATGAAACCCAGCGCATGGCGGAGCGGAAGGCGCGGGAGACCGGCCGGCCCAAGGTGATGGTTTATGCGAATATCCATATTCCGCCGGACCGGTTTGGGATGAACGACATTAACGAGGTGATCTGGGAGGAGGATGGCAAGGACACTCCGGGGGTGTGGGACGGTCATTGGCAGGTGGCCAACGCGCGCAAGATCAAATTCCTGAACGGCGAGAAGCAGCTTTGGCAGCCGCTGAAGTATGAGAACGACCTTTACCACTGCGGCCCGCGCGGGCGCTGCATCCCCAGCCCAGCCGAGCAGAAGCTTTCTATCGCCGAGGCTTATACGTTCGGCGCGGCCACCTCACGCAACATCGAGGGCCGATTCCTCTATGGGCTGATCAAGGGCGAGCCGGAGGCCCGGGAAGCCTGGACGGCCATCGCTCAATACAATCATTTCCTGGTCGACCATCGGGAGCTGTATCACCAGGCAGAGCCGGCGGCGCGAATCGCCTTGATCTCCGCAGAGCCGCACAACCCGCTGGCCGACGAATTCCTCAAGCAGAGCGTCTTCTTCGAGACCAAAGTGCTCGCGCACCTGAACAAGGGAGTCCCCCTGGACCGGTTCAAGGTGCTAGTGATGCCGGCTGACCTGCCCAAGCTCACCGCCGAGCAAAAGGCCCGATTGGATACGTTCACCGCCGGCGGGGGCGTCATCATTAGGGCGGGAAAGGCGGAGCCGGGAATTACGGCGCGCGCCGAAGCCGCAGCCGGAGGGCCTCGCCTCAGCCTGGAGCCGCGCGGTCACCTGCTGGGCCAGTTGACTGGGAAACCCGACGGTCGGACTTTAATTCTCCACTTGCTCAACTACGATCACCAGGCCCCGGCAGAGAACGTGAAAGTCCGGTTGGAGCTGAGCGGGCTGGTTCAGGACCTGAGCCAATGGGAGGTGAAAGTCCTTTCGCCGGACACGCCACAGCCTCAGTTCACTGACGTCTCTCTGCACGGGTGCGTCGCCGAGTTCACCCTGGACCGAATCGAGCACTATACCGTGGTGACTTTCTCACCCAATCCGGGACCGTAGTTTTATCGAACAGCCTGGGCATTTTGTTTGCTCCTATGCCACAAATCAGCTGGCATCCTCATTCCACCACGACGTGAGTGTTGAAGGCCTATACGAATCTGCCAACTAATAGCAATAAACCTAGTCAAGTGTGGCGAGTTCGATCCCGGCGGAAGAGTGTCTTGAACTTCCGTTGGGATGCGGTAGCACAGATGAGATCATCAATCGTCGCTTGCGGAGATCGGTATGCGCTTGCACGCGTGCTTGCTTCCAGATGACGAGCAATACAGAAACCACCTGCTTATCGAGAAGCTTGCTCGTGGTAATCGATGAGGCACATCCAACCCCAAACTCCGGTTTAGCTGGCACATCTGGCACTCAGATAGCGTGAAACCCCAGGCAGGACTGCAAATCTCGTGTGAGTAAGAGTCAGTCGACCTAGGCCGGCAAGCGACCCGTCGGAAATCACGCGAGCGGACGGCCCGACGGAAGGGATCGTTGGGTTTATAAACCAACGACCCACGCCTCGAACTAAGCGAAAATCTCGTTCACCTTATCCCGCACATGCTGGCTGCGTGACGGCTTCAGATACCGCATCGTGCTCTCCATGTCAGAGTGACCGAGCCACTGCTGAACCGTACGCAGATCGACGCCGGCCCACAGCGACCACGTGGCGAACGTCGCTCTGAACTTGTGGAGCCAGAAGTTTTCTTCATCCAGCTTCGCGCGTTCGGCGACAGCTTTCAGACCGTCGAGAAAATCGAGCTTGGGTTTGCAGCCGGCAGTCGGGAAGACCAGGGTACAGGTTTTGTCAGACTTCGCCTTCCACGCTTTCAGACTCTTCACGAGCTTCGTGGGAATGGGAATCTCGCGTTCCTTGTATGCCTTCGGTGTCCAGCCTCTATCTGGTTTGTGGCTGACCCGAACTGTGCTGGCAGCGAAGTTGACGTCTGACCAGTATGTGTACATAACTTCCTGTTCACGTTCGCCTGTCATCAGGAAGAACTCATACCAGAGCCGCTCTTCCGCATCACACTTTGCAAACAGCGTTTCGAGTTCTTCCTGCTCGTAAATCTCTGGTTCTTCCTCTGTGAACCGCGGCCAGTCGTTCTTGCCTACTAGCCCACGGATCCCATGCGCCTTCAGGAACGTCATCACGTTCTCGAACTTGTTGTACACGCTTCGTGGTGCCTGCTCTTTCTCGTCCCGCAGGAAGGCGGAGAACTTGAGCAAGTCCTTGCGGTCAATGTGCTCGACGTTGAGTTTGTGGCAGGATTCGGTGAAGTAGTTCAAGGCCGTCGTGTAGGCCGCCAGCGTCTTAGGCTTCTTCGTTAGCGTCGTTTCTTCGAGGTAGTCTTCGACAGCTGCCGCAATCGACTGCTGCCCGTTTCCGTTCTCAGGCACAATAGCAGCGCCATTGTTCACCGCGTTGAGTTCGGCTGCCTTGCGCCTCCTTCGCGCATCGGCATCCGCTGCGTCCTTGCCGACTGACAGGCGTACCCGCTTCGACCCTTCAGACCATTCCAGATAATATGCGCCTTCCATGTGCCGTTCGGGTTTGCCGTTGACCAGCACCGCATCAGGCTTGACGCGGCCATTCGCGGATAGGACCACAGGACAGTAGCGCAGCCCCTTGCTGGTGCGGATTCGTTTGGTGAGATTGACTTCACGATTCATGGTGATCCTTCCTGATTCTTGTATCAGTGTAGGTATCACCAACCTGCAAGTACTAGATAACTAAAGTACTGGCGGAGAGGGAGGGATTCGAACCCTCGGTACAGGTGTTAGCCCGTACAACGGTTTAGCAAACCGCCGCCTTCAGCCTCTCGGCCACCTCTCCGGCGTGCGGAATTATAGTTTACCATTGGTGCTTCCTTTTATTCCGCAGCGGAGACGGTTGGGCGATGTTGAAGGTTGCCGCTGCGAGTTGGATACATCCTCTTTCGCATGGCTAGCCTTCAAGCCGCGCTTTCACCGTCATCATCGAACCGGAAACTGGTCCCGGCAGGCCAGATTGCTTTCTTGCCTACCGGCATGCTCACTGCTTGTGGAGTAGTTATTTCGATTGCTCATTCGCTGCATGCCATTTTGAATAGGTCCCTCAACGATTGGTTGGTGAGTGCAAACACCTGCGTGCATCCCGCATCAAAGTTGGGAGCGGGGAATTCGATGCGCTAAAGAAGGTCCTGCTCGGACTGGCACCGAGGGCGTGGCTGCAAGCGCTGCTTCGGTTTCAAGCGCGAGAGCGCGGGAATGGATCACTTTGGTGATCTGGATAGGAAGTACGGGAGAGGATAAAACAAGCTATTCATGACGCTCCAATTCAAGTCCGGGCTCACAGTGTTTGCGTTGGTTATTCTGGGTTGGACGTCGTTCTGCTTGGGACAGACCCCTCAGCCGACACCTGTGCCTGGTCCGGATCATAGTCCCGAAAATAGCTCAGGAAATAGTTCGGAAAATAGTTCTGGAAATAGTTCAGAACAGCCGGGGAAAGCCTCAACCGGTGGACAACTGCCAGGTCAGCGATGGTCCGGAATAACATTCGGAAGCATCAGCGGAACGGTCGTTGATCAAAGTGGAGCGGTCGTCGCCGGAGCCCGGGTTAGGCTAACTGGTACTGGCACTGGCGATGATCAGTCCCTGCACCAAGAGGTGCTATCGGGCGGCGATGGGCAATTCAACTTTGCCAACATCGCTCCCGGACCTTTCCAGCTCACCGTCACTTCGGCGGATTTCGCGGCGCAAACGTCCACTGGAATCCTGGGTTCAGGGGAGATCTATATTGTCCCGCAGATTGCTTTGGAAGTTGCTACCAATGTCACTGATGTGGAGGTCGGACCCTCGCAGGTCGAAGTGGCGGAAGAGCAGATCAAGGTTGAAGAGAAGCAGCGTGTGTTTGGCGCCATTCCAAATTTTTATGTCAGCTACATCCCCAATGCAGCTCCGCTGACCTCGAAGCAAAAGTTCAAGCTTGCCTGGAAGACGGTGGTGGATCCATTCACCTTCGTATTTGTGGGGGGCGCCGCGGGAGTTGAGCAGGCGCAAAATCACTTCGCCGAATATGGGCAAGGCGCACAAGGTTATGCAAAGCGCTTCGGCGCCGGCTATGCCGACACGGTTTCGGGGACGTTCATCGGAGCCGCCATACTGCCCTCGCTCCTGAAACAAGACCCGCGTTATTTCTACAAAGGAAGCGGGAGCAAGACGTCACGGACTCTGTATGCGATTGCCAACGCTGTGATTTGCAAGGGCGACAATGGACGCTGGCAGGCAAATTACTCAAATATCCTCGGAGGCCTGGCGGCGGGTGGTATCTCGAATCTCTACTATCCAGACCAAGATCGCAATGGAGCGGGATTAACCCTCGAAAACGGGGCACTCGGAATTGGCGCAACGGCGGTCAGCAATCTGTTTCAGGAGTTTGTCATCCGGAAGTTGACGCCTAGAGTTCCTGGCAAAGCTGCTAGCAACGCCGCGTCCAAACCTTAAGGGACGATCGGCAACCATGTTGGAAGCTGCGACTACCAAAGGCTCGTATTCCAACGGATTTCCTGAGTTTGCTTGCTCATCTTCAACGGTTGCCGAGGCGGGTGACCACTCGCACATGCGGCGCTATGCTGCCTCCACTGAGTGGCAACGTGAGTTGTAAATCCAGCGGGGATGGTGCCGCGTTTCACTGGTGCAAACACTACCAAGGGAGTTTCGCAGCCGGTTTTTTCGCATTCGAGTGTCACAACGAAAGCAATCAGATCATCGGGGTGTCTTGATCGATCCTTGGTATCGAGCGGCAGTAGAGCCTTCGGTACGTCAGCACGCGATAGATTGTTGCACTCAGGACATGCGTAATTTATGTAGACGCCGTCCTCATATGACGCCGGTGGATTTTGAGTGATTCGCTGCAGCATGGGTTTTGGGTGACTGCCGGACTTCCCGCAGCACGGGCAATGAACCTGTTGCATGATGAGCACGGCCGATTTACCTCGCAACCATAGTGGAGTCTGTGATCAAGGCTGGGAATCCGGCCCGAAAGCATCGCGCGCCGCGAATTATACCTCAGGAGGTGAACAATTCAGAGCCGCGACGCCTTCGCTCGCCGGCCTTCGGCTAGCCGAAGCGGGGCTGTGGAAGCCAGTTCCACGCGGTTGCGGCCTTTGTTCTTGGCCCGATAGAGGGCCTGATCGGCGGACTGGATCACCTGCTCGGGTTGGCGGTTGCGAGTGCTTGGTTCGGCCACGCCGATGCTGACCGTCACAGAGAGACGATCGGGCGACTGGCTGGGAACAGCGGCAGCAATTTTCTTTTTTGCGGACTTTCTGCGATCGGACTGCCCGGTCCCCATCCGGCGATCGCTGCTGCTCTCGGCGCTTTTCTCGGCACTCTTCTCGGCTCTCCTATCCGAACCACGCACCTGAAAGCTGGATTTCTCGATGATCTGGCGCAGCGCGTCCAGATGCTCGAACGCTTCCTTGGCGGAAGTGTTGCGAAAGACGATGGAGAACTCTTCACCGCCGCACCGGAAAGCCCGGCCGTCGCCGCCGACTTGAGTTAGCCGCTTGGCCACCATGCACAGCACCTGATCGCCTACGTCGTGCCCGTAGGTGTCGTTGAACTTTTTGAAATGGTCGATGTCGACGATGGCGATGGCGTATTGCTGGTCCAGTGAAAGCAGAGACTCGTTGAAGGCGCGGCGTCCGTGAATGCCGGTTAGTTCGTCGTGGTAGGCGAGGACGTAGGAAGTCTCGATCAGAGAAGCGCCCAGGATCAGGGCGGCGGTGGCTACGTAGGCCTCCGACATTTTGCCGATCGGGGCGAGCTGGAGCCACAGGAAAACGGCGGTCACCGACCACGCAAATCCGGGTTCGATCGGCTTGCGAGTTTGAAAGAACCGGCGCACGAACACTGCTATGGCGGCGGCAAAGCTTAACAGGATCCAGGGCGGGATCGCGGCCGAACTGGGATGATGTGGATCGGAGAGACTATTTTCCGGCCGGCACAGAACGGCGAAGACAACCGATTCCAGGAGGAGCAATCCGAAACGAGGCGCGATTCCAGCAAAGATCAGGCCGCGCTCGCGCATCGAGGCGAACACGATGAAGTTCAGCGGGATCAGCAGGGCAGCGAGCGCGACCGCCATACGCCCGGGTCCGGTACGCACCTGACCGACCGAAAAGAACTCGACGGCGCGATGCGCGAGCAGCAGAACCAGCAAGGAGAACAGAACGCGGCTGGAGTTGAAACGCCAGGCAAGGGCCAGTCCGGCGGCAAATACGCCAACGTAGTAGAAGGCCACCGAGGGCGCGATCTGGGCGAACAGCGAGCTGTTGACAAGTGTCGCCGCCAGCGCCAATAACAAGCCGCCCGGCACCAGCCAAGCCTTCCACGTTCTCCCGTTCACTTCTTCAGAATACGGCAGTCGGAGCCGGGAGGCGATTATGTTTCGAGCACAGGCGGGCGGAATCCTGAGCCGGTACCGACCCGCCCGTCCCGAACAACACCCACCACAGAGACACAGAGGCACCGAGGAATTCAAAGAATGGGAAGGACTTGGTTCTTACAGATTTGAAAGTTTTCTCTGTGTCTCTGTGTCTCTGTGGTGAGGCTCTGGCTACTGCACAGGCCACGAGCGGTGGTAGTCTTCCATGTTCATCTTTCGGCATACATGGCTCGCGTATCGCATTCCGCACTTCGCATTGCAGTCGACACTGGAGGTACGTTCACCGACTGCGTGTGGGCGGAGCGTGGCGCTCTCAAAACTCTGAAAGTGTTCTCGACGCCCGATGATCCGTCGCGCGCGATTGCGGCCGCGCTCAGAAAAATTGGCGCCACCGGCGCCAGAGCCGCCGTCACGCTGCTGCATGGCACGACTGTCGGGACCAATGCTCTGCTGCAACGAAAAGGCGCTCGAGTCGCGCTGATTACAACGGCGGGATTCGAAGACGTCATTGAGATTGGACGGCAGGCGCGTCCTCGCCTGTACGATTTTTTCTTTGACCAAGTGACGCCGCTCGTCTGTCGTGAACTGCGTTTCGGCGTTAAGGAGAGGACGGATGCCGCGGGGAGGATTTTGGAGCAGCCGTCGGAGGCGGAGCTAACGCGACTGCGGGAGGCGGTGCGGCGGGCTGATCCAGATGCCATCGCCATTTCCTTGCTCTTCTCGTTTGCCAACCCGGCCAACGAAGCGGCCGTGACCGACGCCGTGAAAGACCTTGGCAAGCCGCTGTCCGTGTCTCATCAAATTCTGCCCGAGTTTCGGGAATACGAACGCACAAGCACGGTGGTGGTGAACGCCTATCTGCAACCACTCATGCAGAGCTACATGGAAAAGCTGGCAGAGCGCGTCCGTGATCAGGGAGACGAAAACCGCGAGGAATTGGGCAACCGCTCCAGCGGGTCGCGAAAACAAGTAGCCCCGCGAATCTTCGTCATGCAATCAAGCGGCGGGATCACGGCTCTGGAATCGGCGGCGCGGGAGCCTGTACGCACGGTGTTATCGGGCCCGGCCGGCGGACTGGTGGGCGCGGCGGCGATGGCTGCGCGAAGCGGGTTCCGCAAGATTCTCTCTTTCGATATGGGCGGAACCTCGACCGATGTCGCCGCCGTCCAAGGCGAGGTTCAAGCCGGCGGCCAGTCGGAAGTGGCCGGGCTTCCGGTGGGAGTCCCGATGCTGGAGATTCACACCGTGGGTGCCGGGGGAGGGTCGCTCGCTCGCTTCGATGCCGGCGGTTCGCTGCGCGTGGGCCCGGAATCGGCGGGCGCCGATCCAGGGCCGATCTGCTATGGTCGCGGAACCGAGCCCACCGTGACGGACGCGAATTTGCTGATGGGGCGCCTTCGTCCCGACCGTTTTCTGGGCGGCGAGTTCACACTCGACATCGAAAGAGCGCGGCGGATTACAGCGGAATGGCTGAAGAAACAGGGCTCTCATCTAAGCCTGGAACAATTCTCCGCGGGCATCGTACGCGTGGTGAATGCAAATATGGAACGGGCTTTGCGCGTCGTCTCCATCGAACGCGGATACGATCCGCGCGACTTTGCGCTGGTGGCGTTCGGAGGAGCGGGAGGTCTGCATGCCTGCGAACTGGCGGAGGCGATGGCGATCCCGACGGTGATGATTCCGGCACAGCCAGGCGCGCTTTCGGCGTTCGGAATCCTGGTCAGCGATGTGGTCAAAGATTATTCGCGCACCCTGCTCTGGCGAATCGCCGGCCATCCACGGCAAGCGTTACCAAGGGCAAAACTGGAGAAAGAATTTCGAATGCTGGAGGCGGCGGCGCAAAAAGAATTCCGCGCGGAACGGTGGCGTGGTGCAGTTCAGTATGAAAGGAGTCTCGACCTACGGTATCGTGGTCAAGGCTACGAACTCAACGTACCCGTCACGAATAAGGATAAGGATAACGATAAGGACAACGTCACCACCCGCTTTCATCGCGAACATCAGCGCCGTTACGGATATCACCACGCGGGACGCGAAATTGAACTGGTCACGCTGCGTCTGCGCGCCCGGTTGCGCACACCGCAGCCTCTATCCCTATCGAAAACACGGCAACAGCCGTTGCACAAGCCGTCGTCACGCGGGGCGCCAGTAGAACGAGCGCCCGTGTTTTTTCACGACAAAGCGGTGACCACTCCCGTGCTTGAACGCGGAGACATTCTCCCCGGCCGTCCGATGAAGGGCCCGGCTGTGATCACGGAATATAGCGCGACCACGGTGATTCCACCGGGGAAGAAGTTCTGGGTGGATGCGTCGGAAAACATGGTGATTAAAGTCAGGTGATCAGGGTCAGGCGATTAAGATCAGCTGAGCGCGACCAACCATGCGCTCGAACGCGCCTCACTCTTCCTCTGGTTCTTTCTTTTCCTCGATCGCCATGTCCTTCAATTCACTGGCCTCGAAAACGTCTCCACATTCCTGGCATTCCACATATTCGGATTCTTCGTCGCGGGAGACGATCTGCACGCGAGGATGCTTGCACTGCTCGGGACTGACTTTCTTTGGTGGGGACTGTGACGGCTGGCTAGACATCATAAACTTGCCGACTGTTCATCTCTCGAGAGGAAATGTGCGTTTTACCCCGAATTGGCGATATTTTGCGGCGGCGGGCTCAATCATGTCAAGTACCCATTGGGCGTATCTTCTTACCATTAGAAATGTTCCCCGTCTGTCCACGCCGGTACTCTCATCTGCTGAAATTACCCGGCTTACTTCTGGTGTCTCGGGGACGCTTTAGTCAAGAGCGCCAGCAGCGCCCGGGCGGACGCCGGTGGCGCCACTTTTCCCTCTCGCACTATCTCCTTGGCACTCAGTTCTTTCCCATACAGCGCCTTGTTGCCCCCATCGTCGGATCGCATCGTCGAACCCTCCAGCGACACGCCTGCAAACAGTCCCTGGGCTCTGGAATACGACAGAATCTCCGCCTTCATGACGATATCGGTTTCCGCGGAAGCGGTGCGTCCCACCGGCCCAGCCGCGACCGACGCGTCGCCTCCCAGTTTCACCTTGCTCGACATTACCGATTTCGCGCCCGCCTCATTCATCACCAGCAGCACGAAGTCGGTTGCCTGCGCTCCAATCTGGAAACCAAAACTCCCGCCTTCCAAAGCGAACATCGCCGGCGCGCTCCACGGGCCCGAAAAACCCTGCCCCTTGCGGCATGTGATCACTCCACGCCCGTAGCTGCCGCCCACAACAAACGCCGCCTTCTTTACCGACGGATAGATCACGATGCACTCCGCCTTGTTCAGCACTTCCTTGTTAATCGTGTCTGGCATGTCCAGAATTTGCTTCATCACGGTCGCGGATTCTTCGATGCGCTCGTTTTCCTTCATCTGTCCCACCACCGGCAACGCGCCGGCCAACATGAGGACCACCAGCCATACTCTGTTCTTCATAAATGCTCCTTTTGCATCGATGCTTCGAATCGGTGATTCGAATCGATATTTGGAATGAAGTTCAACCGACCGCCTACTTCTTTTCTGCCTGTGCGGGAACCACGTCCTGCGGGAAGCCTTTTAGCACAACCTCGCGCGACTGGGAAGAAGTTTTCTTCGCTTCGTCGGTTGTGTTCTCAACGAGAGTTCCCTTAAGCACATAATACGCTTCGTCGCCCCGGCTCTTGCCCTCGCCTCGCTCGACCGTCCCGCGAAATTCGAACGAGACACCCTGCACAGTTTCGGTGGTAAACGTGAGTGCGTTGCCATCGAGCTTACCCGACTTGAAAAAGTGATCGAGAAAATCGCCGCGATCGCCTTCCGAGTCGCTGTAGCGGGAAACAAAGCCGGTGACGCGTCCCTGGTCTTCGACGGTGAGCTGGACAAACTCGCCCTCGCGCAGAAAGCTGTACATGCCCGAATAATCCGCCCCGGGCGCTGCCGGACGTGGATTCGCCTGCGCGCCCGCAAGCACAAAAGGAAAAAGAACGAAAAACGCAAGCTGCAGGACCAAGAAACGAATAGCGGGGCTCGGCATGTTCACCTCGGAACTGTCAGTATAGCGGTCATTAAAGAAGTAGCGCGTCCGCTGATACCATACTCCTCGTGCACCCGCTGCTCGACGTCCGCGGCTTGACCATCCAGTTCCCGCAGTCCCGTGGGCAGCAGTCGAAGGCGACTGCGCCCGTGGCCGCGGTGAGCGGCCTCTCATTCTCCATCGCCCCCGGCGAAGTCCTCGGACTAGTCGGCGAATCCGGCTCGGGGAAATCTATCACCTCGCTTGCCATCATGGGCCTGCTTCCGCCGACTGCCATGGTCACAGGCGAGATCGCTTTTCAGAATGGCTCGCAGAACAACGGCGCCCTTCCCACGCAAATCACCCAGCTGTCCTCCGATGAGTTGCGCCAGCTCCGTGGCTTGCGCATGGCCATGATTTTCCAGGAGCCCATGACCTCCCTCAATCCCGTCATGCGCGTCGGTGACCAGATTGCGGAAGCTGTGCTCGCTCACCACCGCGTCTCGAAATCCGAAGCGTGGCGTCAAGCGGTCGAAGGTATGCGCGACGTTGCCATCCCCGACCCCGACGAACGCGCCCGCAGCTATCCTCACCAGCTCTCGGGAGGCATGCGCCAACGCGTCATGATCGCCATGGCCATCGTCAACCGCCCGCAACTGCTCATTGCCGACGAACCCACCACCGCGCTCGATGTCACCATCCAGCAGCAGATCCTCGACCTGCTCAACGACCTCCGCCACAAATTTGGATTGGCGATGCTCTTCATCTCGCACGACCTCGCCGTCGTCTCGCACGTCGCCGATCGCGTCGCCGTCATGTACGCCGGCAGCCTGGTCGAACTGGGCACGAAGTCCGATATCTTCAGCGCGCCCGCTCACCCCTACACTCAAGGCCTGCTGTGCGCCATTCCCACTCTCTCGACCGACCGCGCCCTTCCACTCTCGACGATCGACGGCACCGTCCCAAACATCGCCCAACTTCCTCCGGGATGCCGGTTCGAACCCCGCTGCCTGCACCGCGTCGCCGCCTGTGCGGTCGCGATTCCCCCGCTGATTGAAGTCAGTCCCGAACATTGGGCCCGCTGCCCGGTCGTGAATCCGCCGCGAATCTGATAAACATAACTTGTCGAAAGTCATAAATATGAACGGCATCGGCACCAACCGCCTTGAAGCTTTCAGTGACGGCGTTATCGCCGTGATCATCACCATCATGGTGCTCGAGCTGAAGGTTCCGCGCGATACTACGCTGGTTTCACTGCGCAGCATTCTCCCGCAGTTTCTCAGCTACCTCCTCAGCTTTCTCGTGGTCGCCATCATGTGGGTGAATCATCATCACATGCTGCACTCCGCCCGCCGCGCCGACGCTCGCCTGCTCTGGTCGAATAACACGCTTCTTTTCTGGATGTCGCTTGTTCCCTTCGTCACCGCGTACATGGGCGACCACTATCGCGATCCCCGCGCCGTCGCTCTCTACGGTGTCGTGCTGTCACTGTGCTCGGTGTCGTTCGCGGTGCTGCGCTCGGCCATCGTTCAGCATCATCGCGACAATCCTGACATGGTCCGCTACCATCGCCGCGTTCAATCCAAGAATCTGTACTCGATGCTGCTCTACACCGCCTCGGTGCCGCTCGCGTTCGTTGATGTTCGCATCTCGTTTTTCATTTTTATGTTCGTCGCGCTTTCCTATTTCCTCCCCGAACGGAAATTGGCGGAAGGGGAAGCCCCAACCGCACCTCATCTCTAGAACGGCCCTTGACCCGTCTCGCTCTGCGGCCACAAACGCGGCAAGCCGCGTCTCTACCGGAAATCAGACACCCGCGCTCGTCGTTTCTCCTCCGGAGACGCTATAATCCTCTCTTTGTGCGCATTCTTGTTCTAAGCGATATTCATAGCAACCTCGAAGCGCTGGACTCTTGTCTGGCTGCCGCGCCCGCCCATGACCTCGTCATCAATCTGGGAGACACGGTCGGCTACGGCGGCAATCCCAACGAAGTCATTGCCAAAGTGAAAGCTCTGGGAAAAGTTTTCGTCCGCGGCAATCACGACAAGGCCGTCAGCGGCCTGATGAACCTTGAGGAATTCAACCCCGTCGCCGGCCTGGCCACGCTCTGGACCCGCGACCAGCTCACCGCCAAGAATCTCGACTGGCTCCGCTCGCTGCCGCAGGGTCCCGTCCAACTCGACGAACTCCCAGGCATTCAGTTCGTCCACGGCTCCTCGCTTGACGAGGATGAATACATGGTCAGCGCCAGCGACGCCATCGAGCCGCTCATCACCAATCCCGTCCCCATCACGTTCTTCGGACACACGCACCTCCAGGGCGGATTCGTGCTCACCGGCGAGATCAGTGAAGCCTACCGGCCCGGATATCGCACCGTAGGCCAGCCCGAGTCCTCCGATTGGCCGCTCCGCAAAGATCGCCGCTATCTCATCAACCCCGGCTCCGTAGGCCAGCCGCGCGATGGCGACTGGCGCGCCGCGTTTGCCGTTTTCGACTCTGAGGCTTGGATTGTGACGTTCTACCGCGTCCCCTACAACCTGCGCGTGGCGCAGGAGAAAATTCTCGCCGCTAATCTGCCGCAGCGCTTAGCCACGCGGCTGGCCACCGGAAGGTAGCGACATAACATAGCGGCATCCGAACTGCTTCGTTCCTCATATCTCTCTGTGATTTCTCGGGCTTGAATTTCTGTGAAACTTTTCTGATTTTCCCGGGTTTATTTCCTGGAGACTTTGCTTTCTCTACACAAATTGTCGACCCAGCTTCGGCATCTGTATTACGGGGTCGACCTTAGAGAGGACGGTTACGCCGATGAATAAGAGATCTCGTTTCGCCAGTTCACTTTTGCTGGCCACCGCCTTGGCCTCTTCTGCATTGGGCACGGCTTGCGCCGAACATCATTACTACCGGGTCTATGACCCCTACTACAGCGACTACCACGTCTGGAGCCACGACGAGGTGGTCTATTACCAACGGTGGGCCCACGAAAATCATCGCGATGCCGGTCGCGATTTTCGCAAGCTGCCGCCTGAAGAACAGAAGGAATACTGGAACTGGCGCCACAGTCACGGCGATCACCACTAGCTAGATAGACGCGTCACTTCGTCAGCCAGGCGGCCGCACGCCCTTCGTTTCTTGAAGGGTGGGATTCCGCGGTCTCCCTGATTCCGAATTCCGGCCACGTTGTAAACTGGCTTTATGCCTTCGCGCTCTTCTGGATCCGGCAATCTTTTTCCCAGTTCGAAAGCCGCGCCAAGATCCGCGCCGGCCGCTCACACCGCGCACGTCGATGGCGGAGCTCGTGGCAATCCTGGGCCCGCCGGTTATGGCGTCGCCATTCAGGACGCCGCCGGCCACCCGGTCGCCGAACTGAGCGAATACCTGGGGCACCGCACCAACAACTATGCCGAGTATCAGGGACTCCTCGCCGCCCTTCGCTACGCCACCGAACACCAGATCAAAGCGCTCAAGGTGATTAGCGATTCCGAATTGATGGTGCGGCAGATGAAAGGGATCTACAAGGTGCGGCATCCGGACCTGCGCAAGCTCTACGACGAGGCGCAGCAGCTAGTCCGGCGGCTGGAGCACTTCGAAATCCGCCACGCCCTTCGCGAGCACAACCAGGTTGCCGATCGACTGGCAAACGAGGCTATGGATCGAGGACGCTAGTGTTTGATTTTGTCATCCCGAGCGAAGCGAGGGATCTGCATTTTGCAGCGCACTGCATGTCGACAAGGACGTGTCCACCTGCCATCGCCACTCACTCTCCGGCTGAGTGATCGTGCACAATCTTCCATCCCTCGGGAAACTTGCGGAAAACCAGCGTGAACAGCCCGTGCGGCGTCTTGCCATCCGACATCGTCAGATGAAATTCCCCGCGCACGAATCCCGACTCCGGCCCCAGCAACTCGATCCGCACGTTCGCGAATTCGAGCTTTCCCATTTCGTGCCCAGCGCCCTGATAATTTTTCTTATAGCGATCGAGTGCTGATTGCCAGCCCTTCGATTCATGCGCGCCCGAAAAAAACGTCAGCTCGCCCGATTTCCAATACCCGGCCATAAAGCCTTCAAGGTCTTTCCGGTTCCAGGACGCCTGCTGCTCCTCGATCACTTTCCGAATCGCTGTGCGTGCGGAATCGCCAGCGTCCTGTCCGCCACTCGGAACGGTCAGGGCGGCGATCGCCCCCAGCAACACAATAAAATCGCGCATAGTCTCCCTCTTATCCCACTTGAGTGTAGAACATTGGTAACGACAGGGCGGCAATAGCGTCTAATCTTGGCCGGCCAGTCTCGTGCGTCAGATATAGCGAAATTTACCTTTTGGGAGCGTAATTGTGAAATGGATGACAGCGTTTGTGGCATTGTTCCTGATGTCTTTTCCAATGCTGGCACAGTCTCCGGCGCCCGCCGAGGAAATGCCGGGAAAGCCGGTGCATGACCGCGAATTCTGGCGTGCCATCGCGAAAAACCGGTATGCCGTCCCGGAACGGCAGCAGGTCTACCCTTTGCTTCACGAGCTGAGTGCCTACTTCGGCTCGCCGGACTCTGAACTTAGGGACGACCTCGCATACTCCATTACCACCGTCTGGATCAAGCACCAGAAGCAAATCTCGGCGGACGAACTGAATTCCCTGCTCGATGATTGGCAAGCCAACTTGCGGGTTGGGATCGGCGAATCGGGAAATGACGGCGTGCTCAAGCGTTCGTTCTCGGCTCTAGGTTTGGTTGCGCTGGCCGAGCGGGATTTGAAGATGCCGTTTCTCAGCGAAGAGCGATACCGTACATTCCTGGCGAACGCGCTCGCCTATCTTAGGGATGAACGCGATCTGCGCGGATTTGATCCCACACTGGGGTGGATTCATGCAACCGCGCATACCGCCGATCTGCTAGCGGCACTGGCCGCTAATCCCCTGCTAAAGAACGGAGATCAGGGACTTTTGCTGGATGCGATCGCAAGCCGTCTGTCTTCCGCCCATGAGATTTTCAGGTACGGAGAACAAGACCGGCTATCGGCGCTCGCGGCAAGGATCGTAGTGCGAAAAGATTTTGATGCGCCGGCATTTCACAACTGGCTCACTGCGCTGGACGCCGCCGACCAAAAAGTTTGGAAAGATACTCCGCCGCATTTCGAGCTGTTGCAAACCTTCGAGAACGACACCTACATGCTGCGGGGACTCGCGGCATACCTCAGCGCGAATGCATTGGATCCCGAGGGGATGGAGGCGCAGAAAGCGGTATTGAAGGTGCTTCAGGAACGCTAACGCTGCAACCCGTCAGCATGAAAGCAGACGGCTGAACAGCTTGCGGAAAAAGTCGATGGAGAATCGCATTTCGAACGAGAGATGCACAGGGAAAGCTGATAAGAAGTAGGGATGCGAGGAAACGACGAGCAGC
>Ga0209448_10000229_pt1 | contig 20288 bp, 14 predicted proteins | sample BogFormECP14_OM2_FD_188245 | JGI IMG/M metagenome (GOLD analysis project Ga0209448, IMG submission 188245) | Bog forest soil microbial communities from Calvert Island, British Columbia, Canada - ECP14_OM2 (SPAdes) (version 2) | ecosystem: Environmental > Aquatic > Freshwater > Wetlands > Bog ... | reverse complement strand
CTCTTCTTCAGTGACGCTGACGGTTTCGCATCGCTGCGGGCCGGCCGTGGCGCGCGCCGTCAGCGGCATCGCGCGCCGGCTGCCCGGCGGCGGTGACAGCAGGCAGATCAACGGCAGCAGCTGTATAGAGGACGGATCTGTGGTGGTACGCCTGGCCGCTTCGGCCCACGCCGAAGCGGCGATGATCGCCGACGCGCTGCGCCGTGCACACCTGATCGACGGGGTGCCATGGTCACAGATGGCGGTGATCGTCAGGTCGGTGCCGCGGGCTGCCGCGCGATTACCCCGCGCATTGGCTGCCGCCGGGGTCCCGGTGGCTGTGCCGGCAGCCGGTGGGCCACTGGCCGACGAGCCCGCAGCGCAGGCGCTGCTCACGGTCTTGGCCGCCACTGCTGATGGGCTCGACAGTGAGCGGGCGCTTGCATTGCTGACCGGACCTATCGGTCGCGTCGACCCGGTCTCGCTTCGGCAGCTGGGCCGGACACTGCGGCGCGCCAGGCCCGATGTTGCCCCGAGGTATTTCGGCGATCTGCTGGTGGAGGCGCTGTCCGCCGATGCCCCGCAGCCCGGTGTGCAATCTCGGCCGCTGCGGCGAGTGCGCGCCGTGCTGGATGTGGCCGCCCGCTGCCACCGCGAGGGCCAGGATCCGCGCCACACCCTGTGGGCGGCGTGGCATCGGTCCGGTCTGCAGCGGCGTTGGCTGGCGGCTATCGAGCGCGGTGGCCCGGCCGGCGCCCAAGCCGCCAGGGACCTTGAGACGGCGACGTCGCTGTTCGACATCACCGATCAGTACGTTTCCCGCACGCCCGGCGCGTCGTTGCGCGGGTTGGTGGAACACGTCGTGGCGCTGCAGCTGCCGAGCGTCAACCCTGAGCCGGTGTCTGAGATCGAACAGGTCAGGGTGCTCAGCGCACACGCCGCCCTCGGGCATGAATGGGATTTGGTGGTCATCGCTGGGCTGCAGGACGGGTTGTGGCCCAACACGATTCCACGCGGCGGCGTACTGGCCACCCAGCGCCTGCTCGACGTGCTCGACGGCATCACCGTCGATGCCTCGGTGCGCGCGCCGCTGCTGGCCGAGGAGCGCCGGCTGCTGGTGGCGGCGATGGGCCGGGCCCGCCGCCGGTTACTGGTGACCGCCGTGGATAGTGACACCGGCGGTGCCGGCCTGGGGGCACCACCCGCTTGCGGGGGAGAGGCCGCGCTGCCGTCGGCGTTCTTCTTCGAGATCGCGCAGTGGGATACCGGTGACGGTGATCCCGTTGCGGTGCAGCCGGTCTCAGCGCCACGTGTGCTGTCAGCGGCGGCGGTGGTGGGCCGGTTGCGCGCTGTGGTGTGTTCGCCCGACGGCGCAGTCGACGATACCCTCCGCGCTTGTGCGGCAACGCAATTGGCCAGGTTGGCCGAAGCCGGTGTGCCAGGCGCCGACCCGGCCGGTTGGCACGGGCTTATCCCGGTCAGCACCAGTGATCCTCTGTCCGGGGCCAGCGACCTCGTCACGCTCACGCCGTCGAACCTGCAGACACTCAACGACTGCCCGCTGCGCTGGCTGGCCGAACGGCACGGCGGAACCAACGCGCGTGATCTGCGCTCTGCGGTCGGCTCGGTGCTGCACGCGCTGATCGCCGAACCGGGCAAAACCGAATCGCAACTGCTGGCCGAGCTGGATCGGGCCTGGGAGCATCTGCCTTTCGATTCCCCGTGGCATAAGGGCAATGAGCTTGCTCGGCACCGCGCCATGATCCACGCGTTCGTCGAGTGGCGATCACACACCCGAGGCGAACTGACCGAGGTCGGCGTCGAGGTCGACGTCGACGGAATTCTGGGGACGCCGCGCAGAGACGGCGGCGAAGTTCGGCTGCGCGGCCGGGTCGACCGACTGGAACGCGACGCGGCCGACCGGCTGGTGATCGTCGACATCAAAACCGGCAAGACACCGGTCAGCAAAGACGACGCCCAACAACACGCGCAGCTGGCGATGTATCAGCTGGCCGTGGCCGAAGGCATGTTGCCCGCCGGCTCGCCCGGTGTGGAGCCCGGCGGCGCCCGGCTGGTGTACCTCGGTAAGACCGGGGCCGCGGGAGCCACCGAACGCGAGCAGGATCCACTGACACCGGCCGTGCGTGACGAATGGCGCGACCTGGTCCGGCAGGCGGCCGATGCCACAGCCGGACCGCAGTTCATCGCCCGGCGCAACGACGGTTGCGCGCACTGCCCGATACGGCCGTATTGTCCGGCTTGGGTAAACGGGTCAGCCGACAGGTCAGCTCTGTGACGCCGGTACCTGCACGGTATAGCCCCGCCGAATTAGCTCGCGCGCTCGGAGTTTTCCCGCCCACGGCCGAGCAGGCCGCCGTCATCGCCGCGCCACCCGGCCCGCTAGTCGTCATCGCCGGAGCCGGCGCCGGCAAAACCGAGACGATGGCCGCACGGGTGGTGTGGCTCGTCGCCAACGGCCACGCCGAACCCGGCCAGGTGCTCGGATTGACGTTCACGCGCAAGGCCGCGGGCCAGCTACAGCGCCGCGTCCGGTCCCGGTTGGCCCGGTTGGCCGGCATCGGCCTGGGCCTGACCAGCCCCGCCGACCCGGCAGCTCTCGAACCTGCCGCGACGCCTGCGGTCAGCACTTATCACGCCTTCGCCGGCTCGTTACTCCGCGACTACGGCCTGCTGTTACCCGTAGAGCCGGACACCCGGTTGCTCAGTGAAACCGAGCTCTGGCAGCTGGCCTTCGACGTTGTCAGCAGGTATGGCGGGGAGCTGCGCACTGACAAGACCCCCGCCGCGGTCACCTCGATGGTGCTGCGCCTGTGGGGTCAGCTCGCTGAGCATCTGGTGGACACCCGTCAGCTCTGCGATACCCATATGGAGTTGGAGCGGCTGGTCCACACCCTGCCGGCGGGCCCCTTCCAACGCGACCGCGGTCCCAACCAGTGGCTGTTACGGCTGTTGTCCACCCAGACCGAGCGCGCTGAATTGGTGCCGCTCCTCGATGCGCTGCATGAGCGCATGCACGCGGCGAAGGTGATGGACTTCGGCTTGCAGATGGCGTCCGCCGCGCGCCTGGCGGCGGCCTTCCCGCAGGTCGGCGCAGACCTGCGGGACCGCTACCGGGTGGTGCTGCTCGACGAGTACCAGGACACCGGGCATGCCCAGCGCGTCGCATTGTCGTCATTGTTCGGGGGTGGTGTCGATGACGGCTTGGCGCTGACGGCCGTCGGCGACCCGATTCAGTCGATCTACGGCTGGCGCGGCGCCTCGGCGACCAACCTGCCGCGGTTCAGCACGGACTTCCCCCGGTCCGACGGCACCCCTGCGCCGGTCCTGGAGCTGCGGACCAGCTGGCGCAATCCGCCGCGCGCCCTGCAGGTAGCCAACGCCATATCAGCAGAGGCACGGCGACGATCTGTTGTGGTACGGGCGTTACGTCCGCGCCCGGACGCCCCGCCCGGCACGGTCCGCGGTGCGTTGCTTCCCGATGCGCAGGCCGAACGGGAGTGGATCGCCGAGCACCTCCATGGGCATTACCAGCGAGCTCAGGCTGAAGGCGTCAGCCCACCGACGGCTGCGGTGCTGGTGCGCCGCAACGCCGACGCCGCACCCATCGCCGATGCGTTGCGTGCTCGCGGACTCCCGGTTGAGGTCGTCGGGGTGGCCGGCCTGTTGTCCGTCCCCGAGGTCGCCGACGTGGTGGGCATGCTGCGGCTGGTTGCCGACCCGACGGCCGGCGCGGCGGCGATGCGGGTCCTCGCCGGTCCGCGATGGCGGCTCGGTGGTCGGGACATCGCCGCGCTGTGGCGGCGCGCGCAGGTGCTTGGCGGGGGACACTCCGGCGAGGCGCCCACGCCCGAGTCGATCGCGATGGCGGCCGGCCCGGACGGCGACGGCGCGTGTCTGGCCGACGCGATCGCCGACCCCGGCCCGGCCGGCTCGTATTCGGCTGCCGGATATCAGCGCATCGGCAAAGTGGCCGCAGAACTGAGCGCCCTACGCGGCCACCTTGGTCATTCGCTGCCCGACCTGATCGCCGAGGTGCGCCGCGTGCTGGGCGTCGACTGCGAAGTCCGAGCCGCAGCTTCGTCGTTTCGGGCACAGGAGGCGTGGGCCGGCACCGAACATCTCGACGCGTTCGCTGACGTAGTCGGCGGTTACGCCGAACGGACCAGTGCGACCGATGTGTCCGCCACGACCTCGGCAGCCGGGCTGCTGGCTTACCTGGACGCTGCCGAAGTGGTCGAAAACGGCTTGCCGCCAGCTCCTGCGGTGGTCGCCCGGGACCGGATCCAGGTGCTCACCGTGCACTCCGCAAAAGGCTTGGAATGGCAGGTGGTGGCAGTGGCACATCTGTCGGGCGGGACATTTCCGTCGACCGCGTCGCGGAGCACTTGGCTCACCGACCCCGCCGAGCTGCCGCCGCTGCTGCGTGGCGACCGAGCCTCGGCCGGCTCACTCGGCATCCCGGTACTGGATACCTCGGCGGTCACCAATCGAAAGCAACTGTCGGACAAGATCTCCGAGCACCGTAGCCAGCTCGAGCAGCGACGCGTCGACGAAGAGCGCCGACTGCTATATGTCGGCGTCACCCGAGCCGAGGACACCCTGCTGGTGTCCGGGCACCACTGGGGTTCTACCGGAATCAGACCGCGCGGCCCATCGGATTTTTTGTGCGAGCTCAAGGACGTCATCGACCGTTCGGCCGCGGCAGGCGACGCCTGCGGGGTAATGGAAAGCTGGGCGCCAGCGCCCACCGACGGTGAACGAAACCCGCTGCGCGACAATGTCGTCGAAGCGATTTGGCCTGTCGATCCGTTGGGTGCGCGGCGCACCGACGTCGAACGGGGGGCAGCGCTGGTGGCTGAAGCGATGTCGGTCGACACCAGAGGAGCCGGCACCGACGTCGAGGGTTGGGCCGCCGACGTCGATGCGTTACTGGCCGAGCGTGCCCGTGCTGTGCGGCCGCCTGTCCGCATCCTCCCCGGCCAGTTGTCGGTCAGCGGTCTGGTGGACCTGGCCCGTGACCCGGCGGGTGCGACGCAGCGGCTGATGCATCGGCTGCCGACACGCCCCAACCCGAATGCATTGCTGGGCAATGCATTTCACGCCTGGGTCCAAAAGTTCTACGGCGCTGATTGGCTGTTCGATCTCAGGGACTTGCCGGGCGCGGCGGACTCCGACGTCGACGACACCGAGGAGTTGGGTGCGTTGCAGGCGGCATTCGCCGGATCGCGGTGGGCGGCCCGTACACCCGTGGCCGTCGAGGTGCCGTTCGAAATGCCCATCGGCGACACCGTCGTCCGCGGCCGCATTGACGCAGTGTTCGCCGACCCCGGTGGCGGTGCGACTATTGTGGACTGGAAGACCGGTCTGCCGCCGCACGGGCCGGAAGCCATGCGGCAGGCCGCGGTCCAGCTCGCTGTCTATCGCTTGGCGTGGGCCGCTTTGTCCGGATGCCCGAAATCCTCGGTGCGGACCGCCTTTTACTACGTGCGCACCGGTGCCACCGTCGTACCAGATGAGCTGCCCGATCCCGCGGAACTGGCCATGTTGTTAGCCGACTCCGCCGAGGGTCGCTTCGCCGGCGTTTGATCTGCGCTACGCCCAGGTATCTGGTGACCCGCGATCGTGGTTACATTTGAGTCGTGCGGGTGTGGTGCGTTGGGCTTAAGCCGATGACGGGCCGCCGTGCGCAAGGGTAGGTTGCGGCGACTGCGCGGTCTGGATGAGACGCTGACCGCCCAGCCCGGACACCTGCTGGTCGGCGTCCTGCGCATCCCCGAAGAGCACGGCAGCCCCATCCGTGTCATCACGCGTCGGGTGGCCATCGCATTGGTGGTGTTGTTCGGCGCCGCCGTCATCGTCTACCTGGACCGCAATGGTTACCGCGACGTGCGCGGCCAGCCGCTGACATTCCTGGACAGTCTTTACTACGCCGCTGTGTCACTGTCCACGACCGGTTACGGCGACATCACCGCGTTTTCGGAAACCTCGCGTTTGATCAACGTCGTGGTGATGACGCCGCTGCGGATCGCGTTCCTGGCGGTGTTGGTCGGCACGACCCTCGAGGTGCTCTCCGAGCGATCCCGGCAGGCGTGGAAGATCCAGCGTTGGAGGAACAGAGTGCGCAATCACACCATCGTGATCGGCTACGGCACCAAGGGCAAAAGAGCTGTCGCCGCCAGGGTCAGCGACGAGGACGCCAAGGGCGAGGTCGTTGTCGTGGACACCGATCGGAGCGCCCTCGAACACGCCGCGACCGCCGGCCTGGTCACTGTTCACGGTGACGCCACCAAATCCGATGTACTGCGGTTGGCTGGAGCCCAGCACGCGTCCTCGATCATTGTCGCTACCGGGCGCGACGACACCGCGGTGCTGGTGACCTTGACGGCGCGGGAGCTTGCGCCCAAGGCCAAGATCGTCGGGTCAATCCGGGAGGCCGAAAACCAGCACCTGTTGCAGCAGTCAGGCGCGGACTCGGTGGTGGTTTCCTCGGAGACCGCCGGCCGGCTGCTCGGCCTTGCCACCACCACGCCCAGCGTCGTGGAGATGATCGAGGATCTGCTGACTCCGGACGCCGGGCTGGCAATCGCCGAACGCGAGGTGGAGCAGTCTGAAGTCGGTGGATCCCCGCGGCACCTGCGCGACATCGTGCTCGGTGTGGTGCGTGACGGCCACCTGCTGCGCATCGGCGCACCCGAAGTCGACGCCATCGAGGCCACCGACCGGCTGCTCTATATCCGAAACGCCGGACACTAGTGGCGACCGTGGACTTCCAGCTGCGGAACGTTCCGTTGCTGTCGCGCATCGGCGCCGACCGCGCCGATGAACTGCGCACCGACGTCGAGGCGGCAACCGCGGGATGGGCGGAAGCGGCGCTGCTACGGGTGGATTCACGCAATCAGGTGTTGGTCGCCGACGGCAGGGTGGTGCTTGGCGACGCGGCCACGCTAGGCGACCAGCCGCCGCCCGACGCGGTATTTCTTGGCCGCATCGAGGGTGGCCGCCATGTCTGGGCTATCCGGGGTGCGTTGGAAGCGCCCGAGGATCCCGACGTGCATGCCGAGGTGGTGAACCTTCGCAGTCTTGGCCCGATCTTCGACGACACCAGCAGCCAACTGGTGTCGTCGGCCACCGCGTTGCTGAATTGGCATAACAGCTCTCGGTTTAGCCCGGTGGACGGTTCACCCACCAAACCGGCCAGGGCCGGCTGGTCGCGAGTCAACCCGCTCAATGGTCACGAAGAGTTTCCGCGTATCGACCCGGCGGTGATCTGTCTGGTCCATGACGGCGGTGACCGTGCGGTGCTGGCTCGCCAAGCGGTGTGGCCCGAGCGGATGTTCTCGCTGCTGGCGGGGTTCGTCGAGGCCGGCGAGTCATTCGAAGTCTGCGTCGCCCGGGAGATCCTCGAGGAGATCGGCCTGACTGTCCGAGATGTGCGTTATTTGGGTAGCCAGCCGTGGCCGTTCCCGCGCTCGCTGATGGTCGGCTTCCACGCCCTGGGTGATCCGGATCAGGAGTTCTCGTTCAATGACGGTGAGATCGCCGAGGCGGCGTGGTTCACTCGCGACGAGGTGCGTGCCGCGCTTGACGCAGGCGATTGGAGCAGCGCATCGGAGTCGAAACTGCTGCTGCCCGGATCGATTTCGATCGCGCGGGTGATCATCGAGTCCTGGGCGGCGCTCGATTAAGGCGCTACTTGATGCGATCAGTGATCATCTGCAGGACGGTGTTCGCAATCTGTTCTGCTGATTGAAGTCCCACTACGCCGACGGATACCATCACCGCAGATTTTGCGCGATACAGGTGGCTCCACTCTTGGGCGCTGATCCTCTAGGTTTGAGGGATCCGGGTTGTCCAGGGCGAAGTCGTAGTTCGCGTCGTGCAAGCCGACACACGCTTGCAGCGATGATTCGAGTCGATGGAATGCGCCGAGCGAAGTGTCCGAGTTGGTGTACCGGGCAATTGCTTGGGTGACTCCGTTGACCATTGCCTTCCCGCCTGGTTCTACGCCTAGACGCATTGCTGAGCACCAAATTTTGTCGAACGGTTGGTGACCGTAGCCAGGGACCGCGCCGCGCCTGGCCGGTTCGCTTAGCCCGCGACCTGGGCCAGCTTCGCTTTGACCTCTGCTGCACTTGGGTTGGTCAAAGTCGACCCGTCGGCGAACTTCACTGTCGGAACCGTCGTGTTGCCGCCATTGACCGAGCCGACGAAGTCCGCGGCCGCCGCATCGTGCTCGATGTCGACTGCGTCGTAGGAGATGTCGTTGGCTTTGAGCACCGTCATCAGCCGGTGGCAATAGCCACACCATGACGTCGTGTAAACGATTACCGCGGCGTTGGTCATAGCTCGTTAACGTAGCCCGGCGACGATGCGTTCCGCGCAGCGGGATGGGGTGGGGGCACCCCCGGCCGCGCAGCGGCGAGGGGGCGATTGGGCAACTCGGGCGTGGCGATGCGCGCGGTTTGTCGGCCATCGCTGCCAAGATGGACGTCATGCCGATGGTCGCCGACCCATTGACCGCCGGACTGGACGACGAGCAGCGCGAAGCCGTGCTGGCTCCGCGCGGACCGGTCTGCGTGCTCGCGGGCGCCGGAACCGGCAAGACCCGCACTATTACCCACCGGATCGCCCAACTGGTCGCGAATGGTCACGTCGCCGCCGGGCAGGTGCTGGCGGTCACGTTCACCCAGCGTGCGGCCGGGGAGATGCGGTCCAGGTTGCGGACGCTCGACGCCTCGGCGCGAACTGGCTCCGGCGTCGGCGCAGTGCAGGCCTTGACTTTTCACGCGGCCGCGCGCCGCCAGCTGCGGTATTTCTGGCCGCGGGTGATCGGTGACACCGGCTGGCAGCTGCTGGACAGCAAGTACGCCATGGTGGCCCGGGCGGCCAGTCGCACCAGGCTCAACGCCAGTACAGATGATGTGCGCGACTTGGCCGGTGAGATCGAGTGGGCCAAGGCGTCGCTGATCAGCCCGGAGGAATACCCGAACGCGGTGGCCGACATTGGCCGGGACATCCCGTTGGACGCCGCAAAAATCGCGGCCGTCTACTCCGCATACGAGGCGCTCAAAGTCCGCGACGAAGCGGTCGCGCTGCTCGACTTCGACGATCTGCTGCTGCACACCGCAGCCGCCATCGAAAATGACGCCGCCGTGGCCGAGGAGTTCCGCGACCGCTACCGCTGCTTTGTCGTCGACGAATACCAGGACGTCACCCCGCTGCAGCAGCGGGTGCTTTCGGCGTGGATGGGTGATCGAGACGACCTGACAGTCGTCGGCGACGCCAACCAGACCATCTATTCGTTCACCGGAGCCTCGCCTCGTTTCCTGCTCGACTTCTCGCGGCGATTTCCCGACGCGACAGTGGTGCGCCTGGAGCGCGACTATCGTTCCACTCCGCAGGTGGTATCACTGGCCAACCAGGTGATCGCGGCGGCCCGCGGTCGGGTCGCGGGCAGCAAGCTCCAGCTGTCCGGCCAGCGCGAACCAGGTCCGGCCCCGTCGTTCAATGAGCATCCCGACGAAACTGCTGAGGCCGCCGCGGTGGCGGCTTCGATAGCCAGGTTGATCGAGTCAGGTACTCCGCCGTCCGAGATAGCGGTGCTCTACCGGGTCAACGCGCAATCCGAGATCTACGAAGGGGCGTTGACCGAGGCCGGTATCGCGTATCAGGTTCGCGGTGGCGAAGGGTTTTTCAACCGGCAGGAGGTCAAGCAGGCGCTGCTGGCACTGCAACGTGCGGCTGAGCGAGGCGCGGAGGGCCCAGTGCCCGAGGTGGTCCGCGGCGTCCTGGAACCATTGGGGCTCATCGCCGAACAACCGGTCGGCACCCGGGCCCGCGATCGCTGGGAAGCGCTGACCGCACTGGCCGAACTGGTCGACGACGAAGTGGCGCAGCGTCCAGAGTTGGAACTTCCGGGGCTGCTGGCCGAGCTCCGGCTGCGGGCCGACGCGCGGCACCCACCTGTCGTGCAGGGTGTCACGCTGGCCTCACTGCACGCCGCCAAAGGACTCGAGTGGGACGCGGTGTTCATAGTCGGTTTGGCCGACGGCACGCTACCCATCTCGCACGCCGTGGCGCACGGCCCCGACAGCGAGCCCGTCGAGGAAGAGCGCCGACTGCTCTACGTCGGAATCACCAGAGCCCGAGTGTATTTGGCGCTCAGCTGGGCCCTGTCGCGCAATCCCGGCGGACGTCAGAGCCGCAAGCCGTCGCGATTCCTCAACGGTATCGCCCCACAGACACGTGCGGATCCGGCACCAAGTCGATCCCGGCGCAACAAGGGCGCCGCGACCCGTTGCCGGATCTGCAACAGCGAGCTGAGCACTCCGGCAGCCGTCATGCTGCGCCGGTGTGAGACATGTGCCACCGACGTCGACGAGGAGTTGCTGCTGCAACTCAAAGCCTGGCGGCTGAATACCGCGAAGGAGCAGAATGTGCCCGCCTATGTCGTCTTCAGCGATAACACACTGATCGCGATCGCCGAAATGCTGCCCGATGACGATGCGGCCCTAATCGCGATTCCGGGTATCGGCGCACGCAAGCTCGAGCAGTACGGGCCCGATGTCCTGGAGTTGGTTCGCGGCCGCTGAAGGGCAAACCTGCAGGTCAGAAAATTGGTTGTCACTGGCGGCTGTTACCGTTTAACCTCAGGAAGCACATTGCTGGCTGGAACCATGGCTGGCATGCGGCCAGGCAATACGAGAGGAGGGTGGCCAGGGTGATCTACAACAAGGTCTACAACGGCGTACTCGGTGTAGGCGTGGCTGGCGCGACCGCGCGAACCTCCCATGCCGCCCACGCCGGCGCGCCGACGGCTGCTGCGAAGCGTCATGTCGACGCCGCCACTGACGCGTCCTTAGGACCCGGGGTCCACCTAAAAGGCAAGGTAAGCGCTACGTAACCAGCCCGATTTTCGCCAGATGGCCACGGACCCGAAGTCACAAGGATCCGTGGCCATAGTTATAGGGTCGACAGCCCGCAACCTGGTCCGGATCACTGAAGAAGGACAGCCACCAGACCAGGAAGCAGGTGAACAGGACATGTCGGCACCGACAGTCCCTAGACAGACGCTGCCGGAGTTGCCGTGTCATGTCGGCGATCCCGACCTGTGGTTCGCCGACACCCCAGCTGACCTCGAGCGTGCCAAGCAGCTCTGCGCGAGCTGCCCGATCCGTCGCCAATGCCTGGCGGCAGCCCTGGAACGGGCCGAACCGTGGGGTGTGTGGGGCGGTGAGATTTTCGAGCGAGGCTCGATCGTGAGTTACAAACGTCCGCGTGGACGTCCACGCAAAAGCCGCAAAGACGACGTCGCCGCATGAGCCGCGAAAGTGCAACATCCGACGTATTTCTCGGGAGACGACGTCGGGGGTTGCACTCTGGCGGATCGGCCGGCCAGTTCATGCTAGACGGCGGCCGTATCAGGCTCGGCGAAACCCGGGATCAGCTCCTCGGATAGTGCTTTGATCGGCACGTGCGCATCCAACTGGCAGAGGATCGCGGCCACCGACGCGATGACGCGCATCGGAATCACGAGCTTGGCCGGCAGGTCCATTTGCCGCGCCGTCCTGATCTGCGAGACCGACCGGTCGAGCTGAACTGCGGTCATTTTCTGCAGCCATTTGCGGGTGTAGTGGAAGATCTCGACCTCGATGGGCTCGACATACTGGCGCAGCATCTCGTCGATGTCGCGCACGGACACCTGCTGGCCCCGTTGGATGAACCCGACTTTCTCCATGGTCGGCAGTAGCAGGTCATAGTTCTTCTCGCGAGCCAGCCGAATTGTCATCCCGAGCTCTATGGGAAGGCCGCCGGGCAGCGGCGCCACGGCGCCGAAGTCGATGACGCCCATCCTTTCGTCGGGCAGCAGCATGAAGTTTCCCGGGTGGGCGTCGCCGTGCAGCATCTCCAACCGGCGCGGCGCGTCGAAGGTGAGCTCTAGCAGTCGCGTACCAATCAGGTCGCGCTGCTCGGGTGTGCCCTTGCGGATGATCTCCGCCATCGGCACGCCCTGCATCCACTCTTGGACCACCACCTTGGGCGCACTGGCCACAACGCGTGGCACCGCGAAGTGCGGGTGATCGTGATATGCCTTGGCGAACTTACGCTGGTTGTCGGCCTCCAGCCGGTAGTCGAGTTCCATCTCGGTGCGCTCGATCAGTTCGTCTACCACGCCCTGCACGTCGGCGCCGGGGGAGAGCTGTTTGAACATCCCGACCATCCGTTGCATGGTCTTGAGGTCGGCCCGCAGGGCCTCATCGGCACCCGGGTACTGGATCTTGACGGCTACGTCGCGGCCATCGGACCACACCGCTTTGTGCACCTGGCCGATGCTGGCCGAGGCCACCGGTGTGTCGTCGAACGAAGTAAACCGCTCCCGCCACTTGGTGCCCAGCTGGGCGTCGAGCACCCGGTGCACCTTGTTGGCGGGCATCGGCGGGGCGTCTTTCTGCAGCTTGGTCAGCGCTTCGCGGTAGGGCTCACCGAACTCGTCGGGAATTGCGGCTTCCACCACCGACAACGCTTGGCCGACCTTCATTGCGCCACCCTTGAGCTCGCCCAGAACGGTAAACAACTGGTTGGCGGCCTTCTCCATCAGCTCGGCCTGGACCTCGTCTTTTGACTTACCGGTCAACCGTTTACCGAACCCGAGCGCAGCCCGACCGGCGAAGCCGACGGGGATGCTGGCCAGCTTCGCGTTCCGTGCAGCACGGCCACGTTTGATGTCTGCCACATATCCATCATCCATGACGTTCAGTGACTGTCTTTACGAAATTTGACGATCACGACCATTTGTGAGACCCGTCCGCGCCGCATTTGCTGGCCCGAATCGCTGCCGGATGGGGCGGGTTTTCGGCGCACGACCATCTCAGCATGAGCACAAGGGATGTCTGGTCCATTGACGCGCGACGATGGCGCCGGCGTTGAGGTCGAACTCCAGGGTTGCGTTCAGCGCCTGGGGCGGTCCGGGATCAGGTACCGCCTGGTCCCCTCGGACCGCCGCGATCACCCGATTCACCTGGCTGAGCGCCAGCGCCGCGGTTCCCAGCAGAGTGGCACGGTCGGCCACTCCTATGGTGTCTCGCAGCTGGGCAGCGATAGCCGGCCACGCGGCGTCGCGGTCGCTTCGGTGCCGGTCCGCGCAGCCCAAACAGCTGGTAATGCCGGGGATGACCAGCGGCCCCACCAGCCCGGTGCCGTCTCGTACCCGAACCGCAAGGTGCGGGACGCCCCGGCTATGCAGATCGCGCACCATGCGCGGGTCAGCGACCAGGTAGTCGGCCAGCACTACGAGATCCACGGCGGCGGGTGACACTGCGGCATGCGGCTGGCTGCTGTGCGCAATCCGGGCCCCCGAGCAACGCAGCGCGTCGACGAGTAGGTCCGACAGCGGCCCGCGGCCGTGTACCCGGATCGAGGCCGCGCGGCTGCGGGACGGACGGCATCCGCCGGTCGCGACGCCGGCGCCCACCAGTTGCGCGACGAGGTTCGTCAGGCCGTCAGCGTCCGCCAGCCCACGGTCGACGGCCTGCCGCTGTAATTCGGCAATCGGTATCGGTGATCGCATACACCGCAGCAGTGCGGCCAACTCGGCCGCCCCCAGGCCGCACGGCGGACGGACCAGCACGGCGCGGCGCGGATCCCAGCCCACCTGCACGGCGCCGTCGGGTCGCAGCAACACCGGCATCGCCGGATCCAGCGCATACAGGGAAGACGCGGCCCGCGGCATGAGTTGAGACTGTGCCACGATCGGGGCAGACGCCTCGCTCAGTTATCCACAGAACCGCCGTCGGGGCCCGGGTCCTGGGTGTCGCGACTGTCGCCGTCCTGCTGCTCGAGCTTGGCGATCGCCTCGTCGATACCGCTGGTGTCGCCGCCGACGATTCGGTCGATGAAGCCGGCTGGCTCGTCGAGATCATCCGCGCCGGGCAACAGATCCGGGTGTTGCCAGATGGCATCGCGGGCGTCCGCACCGACGGCCTCTGCCAGACGTTCCCAGAGTGCGGCGGCCTCCCGCAGTTTGCGTGGCCGCAGCTCCAGGCCGACCAGCGTCGCGAATGTCTGCTCGGCCGGGCCACCGCTTGCCCGGCGCCGGCGCAGCGTCTCGGCGAGCGCGGCCGCGCCTGGAATCCGGTCACCCAGGGCCGCGGTCACCACGACTTGCACCCAACCCTCGATCAGCGCGAGCAGTGTCTCGAGCCGTTCCAGCGCCTGCATCTGCGACGGCGTCGCCTTGGGCTCGAATACGCCCTGACCGAGTAGGTTTTCGATGGCCGCAGGATCGGACAGCGATGCGGGATTGAAGTCGCGTGCCAGCTCCTCGATTCCGCTCATGTCGATCTTCATCCCCATGGCGTAGGCCTCTACGGCGCCCAGCAATTGGCTGGACAGCCACGGCACGTGGCTGAACAGCCGGTGGTGCGCGGCCTCACGCGCGGCCAGGAATGTCAGAATCTCGCTGCGCGGCAGCTCGAGTCCGGCGGCAAACGATTCGACAGCATCGGGCAGTATCGCGGCCACACCCTTGGGTCCCAGTGGCAGACCGATATCGGTGGAGGTCAGCACCTCTCGGGACAACCTGCCCAGCGCTTGGCCCAGCTGCGAGCCGAACGCGATGCCACCCATCTGCGCCATCATCGCCATCAGCGGGCCGGCCATGCCCTTGGCCTCTTCGGGCAGCGCAGACGCCCACACCGTCGAGATCTGCTGGGCCATCGGATCGCACAGCCGCTTCCAGATCTGCAAAGTGTTGTCGACCCAGTCGTTAGGGCTCCAGCCCACCGCCTTGGTGGCGCCTGCGGGCAGCGCGGTGGCCCCGTCCAGCCAGGTATCGGCAAGATGCACCGCATCGGCGATCGCCGAGTTCGTCGTGGCCGGGATAGGCGCGACAAACCCGATCGAGTTCGACGCCACCCGGCGCGCCAATTCGTAGTTGACCGGTCCCGACTCTTTGCCACCGGCCATCACAGTGCCCGAGTTGCTGAACATCTGACCCAGTTGGGTGAAGATCTGCCCCAGGTCGCCCAGGCCCAAGTCGCCGCTTACGCCGAACGCGCCTAGTGGGTTTGAGGCGCCCGAACCCGACTCGGGATCTTTCTTCCCGTGTTCGTCGCGCCCAGATTCATCTTTCGGTTGGTCCTCCCCGAAGGAGAAGCCGAAAGGCAGGTCAGCCATAACGTCAACGGTACTCACAGCAGGAGCAGAACGCGCCATCGCCGGTCACGCTCGTAGCTGAACGAGCCCTGACCGGGTCCGTCTAGTGTTATCCGCGTGAACAGGCGGATTCTGACCCTGATGGTCGCGCTGGTGCCGATCCTGGTCTTCGGCGTGTTGCTCGCGGTGGTGACGGTGCCGTTTGTCTCGCTAGGCCCCGGTCCCACCTTCGACACGCTCGGTGAGGTCGACGGCAAGCAGGTTGTACAGATCGAGGGCGCCCAAACTCACCCAACGACAGGCCACCTGAACATGACGACGGTGTCCCAGCGCGACGAACTGACCTTGGGCGAAGCCTTGACCCTGTGGCTCACGGGAAAAGAACAACTAGTGCCGCGCGACCTCATCTACCCGCCGGGCAAGTCGCGGGAGGATGTTGACAAGGCCAACAATGCTGATTTCAAACAGTCCGAGGACAGCGCCGCGTATGCCGCCCTGGGATATCTGAAATACCCGCCGGCAGTTACCGTCGCGACAGTCACCGATCCGGGCCCATCTGCGGGCAAGCTGAAGTCCGGTGACGCCGTAGACGCGGTCGACGGCACCCCGGTGGCTACTGTCGACCAGTTCACGGGGTTGCTGAAGGCCACTAAGCCCGGCCAGGTGGTGACAATCGACTTTCGCCGCAAGAACGAACCGGCCGGCGTTACGCAGATCACGCTGGGCACAAATAAAGATCGTGATTACGGCTTTTTGGGTGTTGCTGTGCTTGATGCGCCCTGGGCGCCGTTCGTGGTGGACTTCAACCTCGCGAACGTGGGCGGGCCCTCTGCCGGATTGATGTTCAGTTTGGCGGTCGTCGACAAGCTGACAAACGGCGACTTGGCCGGGTCGACGTTCGTCGCCGGGACCGGCACTATCTCCGCCGACGGCAAAGTGGGCCAAATCGGTGGTATCGCGCACAAGATGGTCGCCGCCAGCGCGGCCGGAGCCACGGTGTTTCTGGTGCCCGCGAAGAACTGCTACGAGGCGAGCTCTGATAACCAGTCTGGTTTGCGCCTGGTGAAGGTGGACACGCTCAGCCAGGCGGTGGACGCGCTGCACGTGATCACATCGGGGGGTCAGGCGCCAACCTGTTAGTGGCCAATCCGGTCGGCCCCGCTGAAGATGCAGACCGCCGCCGTCTGAACAGGAACCGGCAATCGGTCGAGCCCGCGATCGGAACGTGCAGCGGTGCGTAGAGTTGTGAGCGTCGCCGGCTAACTTGACGCCAGCCAATTCGATCAGGGAGCGTGGCTAGTGGGGATGCGGCCCACCGCAAGATTGCCGAAGCTGACTCGGCGCAGCCGGATTCTGATCATGATCGCACTGGGTGTGATCGCTTTGCTGCTCGCTGGTCCGCGACTGATCGACGCTTACGTTGACTGGCTGTGGTTCGGTGAGCTTGGCTACCGCTCGGTGTTCACCACCGTGTTGGTTACCCGCATCGTGGTGTTTTTTGCTGCGGGTCTGCTGGTCGGTGGCATCGTGTTCGCCGGGCTTGCCGTCGCCTACCGCACCCGCCCGGTCTTCGTCCCGAGTAACGACAACGACCCGGTGGCGCGGTATCGCACCGTTGTGCTGGCACGGCTGCGATTGGTGGCCGTTGGAATCCCGACTGCGATCGGCCTGCTGGCCGGCGTCATCGCGCAGAGCTACTGGGTGCGGATCCAGCTGTTCTTGCACGGCGGAGACTTTGGGATCAAGGATCCACAGTTCGGCAAGGACCTCGGCTTCTACGCATTTGAACTGCCCTTCTACCGGCTGGTGCTCAGCTACATGTTCGTAGCCGTGTTCCTGGCATTTTTGGCAAATATGTTGGCGCACTATATCTTTGGCGGCATTCGGCTGTCGGGGCGTACGGGCGCGCTGAGCCGCTCGACGCGGATTCAGTTGGTCACCTTGGTCGGTTTGCTCGTGCTGCTCAAGGCCGTTGCCTATTGGCTGGACCGCTATGAACTGCTGTCACACACGCGTGGCGGTAAGCCGTTCACAGGTGCCGGGTACACCGATATCAACGCCGTGTTGCCGGCAAAGCTGATCCTGATGACGATAGCGCTGATTTGCGCGGCCGCGGTGTTCTCAGCGATCGCCTTGCGGGACTTGCGGATTCCGGCAATCGGTCTGGTCTTGTTGTTGGTGTCGTCGTTGATCGTGGGTGCCGGCTGGCCGTTGATAGTTGAGCAGATCAGCGTGCGACCCAATGCCGCGCAAAAGGAAAGCGAATACATCAGCCGAAGCATCGCCGCGACGCGGCAAGCATACGGCCTGACGTCCGACGTGGTGACCTATCGCAATTACACCGGCGACGGGCAGGCCACGGCCCAGCAGGTCGCGTCGGATCGCGCGACCACCTCGAACATCCGGTTGCTCGACCCCACGATCATCAGCCCGGCGTTCACCCAGTTCGAGCAGGGCAAGAACTTCTATTTTTTCCCCGACCAGCTGTCGATCGACCGCTACCTCGACCGCAATGGTGCTTTGCGCGACTTCGTCGTCGCGGCCCGGGAACTCAACCCGGACCGGCTGATTGACAACCAGCGTGACTGGATCAACCGCCACACCGTCTACACCCACGGCAACGGATTCATCGCGTCGCCGGCCAACACCGTGCGTGGCATCGCCAACGACCCCAACCAGAACGGCGGCTACCCGGAGTTCCTTGTCAACGTCGTCGGCGCCAACGGCACCGTGGTATCCGACGGGCCTGCGCCGCTGGACCAGCCGCGCGTCTACTACGGACCCGTCATCTCCAACACTTCCGCCGACTACGCCATCGTCGGACGCAACGGCGCCGACCGCGAATACGACTACGAGTCCAGCAGCGAAACCAAGAACTACACCTACACCGGCACCGGTGGAGTTCCGATCGACACTTGGCTAGCCCGAAGCGTGTTTGCCGCTAAGTACGCGGAACGAAACTTCTTGTTCTCCAATGTAATTGGCTCCAACAGTAGAATCCTGTTCAATCGTGATCCGGCGCAACGGGTCGAGGCGGTGGCGCCGTGGCTAACGACGGACAGCTCCGTGTATCCGGCGATCGTCAACAAGCGACTGGTGTGGATCATCGACGGCTACACCACGTTGGACAATTACCCGTATTCCGAGCTCACTTCCTTGGAGTCGGCGACGGCCGACTCCACCGAGGTGGCGTTCAACCATTTGGGGCCCGACAAGCAGGTCTCTTACATCCGTAATTCGGTGAAGGCCACCGTGGACGCCTACGACGGCACCGTCACGCTCTACCAGCAGGACGAACAGGATCCGGTGCTCAAAGCCTGGATGGAGGTTTTTCCCGGGACGGTCAAGCCCAAGAGCGACATCACGCCTGAGCTCGCCGAACATCTACGTTATCCCGAAGACCTGTTCAAGGTGCAGCGGATGCTGCTGGCCAAATATCACGTCAACGACCCTGTGACGTTCTTCTCCACATCGGATTTCTGGGACGTGCCGCTGGACCCGAATCCAACCGCCAGCAGCTATCAGCCGCCGTATTACATCGTCGCGAAAAACATTGCGAAGAATGATAATTCGGCCGCCTACCAGTTGATCAGCGCGATGAACAGGTTCAAGCGCGACTATCTGGCGGCCTATATCAGTGCCAGTTCCGATCCCGCGACGTACGGCAGGATCACCGTGCTGACCATCCCGGGCCAGGTCAACGGTCCGAAGTTGGCCAATAATGCGATCACCACCGATCCGGCGGTATCTCAGGACCTTGGTGTGATCGGGCGTGACAACCAGAACCGAATCCGTTGGGGTAACTTGCTCACGCTGCCGGTGGCCCAAGGCGGGTTGCTGTACGTCGAACCCGTCTATGCCTCCCCGGGAGCCAGCGACGCCGCCTCGTCGTACCCGCGCCTGATCCGGGTGGCGATGATGTACAACGACAAGATTGGCTACGGCCCCACTGTGGGTGACGCGCTGACTGGGCTGTTCGGCCCAGGCGCCGGTGCCGCCGCGACTGGGATAGTGCCCACCGACGCCGGTGCACCCCCGACCCCGCCCGCGAGCCCGCCGGCGCCGGCCGCGACACCGGGCTCGCCGCCGGCGGCGGTGCCGCCGGCTCCGGAGGCGTCGGTGACGTTGTCCCCAGCGAAGGCCACCGCCCTGCAAGAGATCCAAACAGCGATCGGCGCGGCGCGCGACGCGCAGAAGAAGGGCGATTTCGCTGCGTACGGTACAGCGCTGCAGCGCCTCGACGACGCCATCACCAAATACAACAACACTAAGTAGCACCCCTACGGCTTTGTTGAGCCTGTGAGGCCGGACCCTACGCGGGTTTCGGACCGCGGGTTCAGGAAGCCTTCGGTGCCATCGTGCCTCTCGATGCCGACGTGTCCTCAGTTGCCGACGCCGTCGTCAACGTGGTCGACACCCCATTCGGGGAGCGGCCGTTTCGTGTCCACATCGATCCCGCCCAGGACGGCGCCGACGTCGGCTTCGCGGTGCTCGACCGGCTCAAGGCTGAGATGTTGCATCGCGTCGGAATGCAGGACCTGTTGGAACCGGCCCGATTGATATGACCGGTTATTCGCGCGCCGTTACGTTGCAGCACGGGCGTTTCAACTGCGGACTGTTGTGCGGAACCTGTCCGGTAGGCCTTCGGACTTATGCCGAGGTGGTTGAGAAAGACGCGTCGCAGCGTTTCGGTGCTGCCGAAACCCGCAACCTGCGCGGTATCAGTGACGGTGCGGCCGGCGTCAAGTGCCGCGCGCGCCACATCGATTCGAACCATTTCGACATAGCGCGCCGGAGTTGTCCCCAGTTCGGACTGAAACACCCGGGTCAGCTGTCGCGTGCTCAGGGGATGCCCGGGCTGCAAGCTTCTTCACACTGTGGTCCGTGCCGGGGTTGGCGGTGACTGCATCGGTAATCACCCGCAGCGGAGACTCCGGCGGGGGATCGGTCTCGACCAGCGCGGAAAATTGCGACTGCCCGCCAGCGCGTTTGAGATACACCACCAGCGACCGTGCGACCTCCCGGACCAACTCAGGGCCGTAGCCCAACTCGACCAACGCTAATGCTCTACACCCACGTCGGGGAAGGCCCGGGCGAGCAGTCGGGTATGGCGCCAATGCGTGGTGGCGCGCCGG
>Ga0209448_10000228_pt1 | contig 20344 bp, 13 predicted proteins | sample BogFormECP14_OM2_FD_188245 | JGI IMG/M metagenome (GOLD analysis project Ga0209448, IMG submission 188245) | Bog forest soil microbial communities from Calvert Island, British Columbia, Canada - ECP14_OM2 (SPAdes) (version 2) | ecosystem: Environmental > Aquatic > Freshwater > Wetlands > Bog ... | reverse complement strand
CCACGCCGCCGATGCCGAGCGTAAGCAGGCCGATGAACCCGAGCAGAATCTTGATGCCGGTGGTAATCACGCGCAGGTCAAGCAAATCGGCAAAGACGTCGAAGACAAAGATGGCGCGCTTGTCCTTGGGATCGAATTCATGGTGAAAAGCCATCGACCGGCGCACCGCCTCGGCGACTTTCGCGTGGTCGCCTTCGTATTCCATCGCAATCGCGTTGAGGTAATAGGTATTGATAAGGTCGCTCATGGCGCTGAACGGGATATACACCTTGCCGTTCATATCGTCGTCGCCATCCTGGATGACGTGTTTGAGCACGCCGACGACCTCGTAGGAAATGCCGTCGACTCGCACGGTTTCGCCGAGAGCGTTCTGGCCCGAGAACAACTTTTTCTTGACGTTGGCGCCGAGGATGGCTACGCGGCTGCGCGTGTTTTCGTCGAGCTCAGTGAAGAACGAGCCGTTTTCGAGCTCCATGCGGCGCATGTGCGAATAGTACGGATAGACTCCGCTGATCCCATAACTCCCGCTGCGTGTTCCATACGCGACGGTGCTCTGCTTGAAAGCTTCGGGCGAGATGCGCTTGAGCAGCGGCACCTCGGCTTGAAGGTAATCGAGATCGTTGACGGTGAGTTTGATTTGACTACCAGCCTTGGTGCCGCCCGCCTGCAGCGAGGTGCGTCCGGGGAAGATGAAGACCAGGTTCGTGCCCCAGGAGCGGAAGGCGACCCAGAGGCCGCGCTCGAAACCGGACCCATAGGCGAGCAGGAGCACGACGGTAGCGATGCCCCAAGCCATGCCCAGCATGGTGAGTATGCTGCGTCTCCGGTTGTGCTTCAGCGCGTTATAGGCCTGGCGAGCGAGTTCAAGAATCATAATCAGTCCCACCAATTTTCTGTAGAGAAAGCTTGCCGCGTCTCGGCCGCGTCCAAGCATACGGGGCAAGCCCCGTCTCTACACATGCTCCTACTCCTGCCGCAGAGCCTCTACCGGCTGCAGCAGCGCCGCCTGGCGCGCCGGATAAAGTCCGGCAACGATGCCCGCAAATGCAAGCGAGAAAATCGCGATGGCCGCCGACGACGGAACGATACGCGGCGTGTCAAATCCTTCAGGCGCAGGCAAGGCGGCGAGCCCCGTGACCAATGCCGTGGTAATAGCCAGCCCGATGCCCCCGCTCAAAGCGGTCAGGAACGCGCCTTCCACAAAGAACTGGGTCAGGATGGCGCGATGCGTCGCCCCGAGCGCTTTGCGCAGCCCGATCTCGCGAGTGCGCTCGGTGACGGAGACGAGCATGATGTTAATAATGCCGATCGCACCCAGGGCAAGCGTGATCACACCGACCACACCGAGGAAGTAGTCCATGCCGTCAAAGATCCGGGCGACGCGCTGGTTGTTTTCGATCGTGTCCCAATCCTCGAACGACTCTTCAAGCTTGGGATCGAAGCCGTGACGGCGGGCGATAATGTCGTGGACTTCCTGTTTCGCCACCAGATGATTAGCGGGCGCAAACGGACGGTAGTTCAGGAACGAGATGGCATCTTCGCTGTTTTGCTCTTTCAGGCGAAACAGGTTGCGCATGGTCTCGATAGGAATAAAGATGCGCGCATTGGTGCCATTGTTGCCGTCCTGGCCGACTTTGCTGAGCACACCGACAATCTCGAAGCGGATGCCATTGAGCAAAATGGACGAGCCTACGGCCGGACGGCCGGGGAATATGTTTTTCAGCAGCTCCCAGCCGACCACGGCCACTCGCCGCGTCTCGGTATTGTCCTCGTCATTGAACCAGCGGCCCGGGCCGACGGGCACATTGCGGATCTGGTTGTATTCAGGCGCAATGCCGAAGACCTGGCCATTGGTGGACCCGTAGTCGCTGACGGCGCGAATGTCCTCGCGGTTGAGTACCGGGGAAAGATACTTGAGCGAGCGCGCCTCGCTGCGAATGGCGAGATAATCCTGATAAGTGAAATGGTAAGTGCGGCCGGACTGCGTGCTGCCTTCGACCGCGGGGATACGCCCGGGGAAGCTGAACATGATGTCCTGGCCAAGATTCTTGAGTTGCCTCGCCTGCCCGCTGCGAAAGCCCTCGCCCAAGCCAACCAGCAAGAGCAGCGATCCCACGCCCCAGGCGATGCCGAACATGGTAAGGAACGACCGCAGCTTATGGGCCCAGAGCGTGGCCAGCGACTGGCGAACGATTTCGATGAGCATCCGCATAGTTGGTTCACGCCGCGCCGCCTTAGGTGGAAGGCTAAGCCCCGGGCTTGGGCTCTATTGTGTAGTACGGGTTCGGGGGCGGCGCGGTTCCCGAAAAAAACACACTTCACCCTTGGGGCTTAGACGCTGGAAGCAGCGTCGGGGTTAGCTTGATTTAAAAGGCCGTACTCCTGCTCACGGCCGGGATCGGGGCGCGTCTAAGACGCCGACCAGGGGCGTGGCCACGATCCGCGACCCGTTTTCAGCAAAATTGAGCTGCATCGACATTGACACATTGAAGGAGGCATTCCCATGTTTCGAGCAACTTTCCGAGCATTCCTGTTCTGCCTGCTGATGGCAGCCCTGTCGGGCGCGATTTCGAGTATAAGTTCGGCGCAATCGTTCGTACTCGATCTGCCCCTGCAGAGCCAGCGGGCGGAGATTTCACAGCGCATTGGCCTTACCGATATCACCATCAACTATCACCGCCCGCTGGTGAATGATCGCAAGGTTTGGGATGGTCTGGTTCCCTACGGCAAAGTGTGGCGCGCCGGAGCGAATATCAACACCACGATCAGCTTCAGCGATCCCGTCCAGATCGAAGGCAAGCCGCTCGACAAAGGGACTTACGGATTGCACATGATCCCGAAGGCCGATGAATGGACGATTATTTTTTCCAAGAACTCAACTTCCTGGGGCGCTTTCACCTACGACGAAAAAGAAGATGCGCTGCGCGTGACGGTGAAACCCAAGCCCGCCGATATGCACAACGCGCTGACCTACGACTTCGACGATCTGCAGAAGGATTCGGCGGTAATTGAATTGGAGTGGGAGAAGGTCGCAGTCCCCTTCAAAGTCTCAGTCGATGTGCACGACGTGGTCCAGGCCAGCCTGAAGAAGCAGCTTCGTAATCTTTCTCAGTACACGTGGATAAGCGGGGATGATGCGGCCAACTACCTGCTCGCGGAAAAGTTCGATTTGGATGATGCGCTGATGTACGTCAACAAATCCATCGAAAATGAGGATCGCACCGACAACGAACTGACGAAGTCGAAAGTGCTGACAGCGCTTAATCGCAAGGACGAAGCCGCAGCCGCGCAAAAGAAAGCGCTGGAGATCGCCAGTCCGCTGCAAGTCCACATGTACGCTCGCCAGTTGCAGGGTGAAAAACGCAGCGAAGAAGCCTTCGCAATCTTCCGCGAAAACGCCAAGAAACATCCCGACCAATGGTTCGTGCATTCAGGTCTGGCGCGGATCTATTGCTCGCAGGGCAAGTTTGACGACGCGGCCAAAGAAATGAAGGTGGCGCTCGCCGGAGCTCCCGAAAACCAGAAGAGCTATGTAGACGGCTTGGTGAAGCGACTGGAAGCGAAGCAAGACATCAACCAGTAAAAATAACCAGAGGGTGGATAACCAGGGGTGGCCCACTCCTTGCGGCTTGATCGCAAGGAGTGGGTGCATACAGCGTCGCGCCCTGCGTCGCCCCTCCTCGGAGCTGAAGCGGGAAAGACACACGAACTATGAGGAGGCAGTGATGAACCTGAAACACATTCGGGCCTACGTCGTCCTGTGCATCCTGGTTGTCGTCTTGCAGCCGTTTCCGGCATTCGCCCAGCAGAATTCAGACGCATCGAGAACAGTAGCTCAACCCGCGGAGCGCGATGGGCAGCACGATTTTGACCCCCTTATCGGATCATGGAAATATCACCTGAAGAAGCTCCAGCATCCCTTAACTGGTTCCACTACCTGGACCGAATTTGACGGTACCGGCGTCTGCTACAAGATTTGGGATGGCCGTTCTCAGCTGGACACGATCGAGGTCGATAGCCCGACCGGCCACATCGAAGGTCTGACCCTGCGTCTCTACAATCCCCAATCTCATCAGTGGCGCCTTTATTGGGCCAACAGCAAAATTGGCATCCTGGACCCGCCCCAGATCGGTGAATTCAAGAATGGGCGCGGCGAGTTTTACGCCCAAGACCTGCTGAACGGGAAGAGCATCATCATTCGGTTTGTCTGGACGAACATGACCACGAGTACGCCCCACTTCGAACAGTCCTTCTCCGATGATGGAGGCAAAACGTGGGAAGTAAACTGGATTACGGATCAGACGCGGGTGCCAGATGAATCTGGCAAAGCGCACTGAACTCCGCTGCTAAGGACCTCATATTATTGTGCCTAAGCCATCAACCAGGATTCATCACCATCTCCGCAAGGTTATCCGCACATCCAACTTGCCATTCAGAATTACTTCTTGCCCAGCAAGCGAATGCGTGAAGTAAAGGCGCGGCCCTCAAAGGCGCTGAAGGTGGGGAACGGGTGCTGCGAGTCGATTTCGCTGCTCACTACGTAGGGGTTGCTATGGTCGGTGATGTTATTGAGACCGCCGCGCAGGGCCCAGAAATATCCGAAGAGATGAAAGCGCTTCTCGAGTTGAAGGTTCAGCGAGAAATAATCAGGGAAACGATGCGATCCGGGCAAGCCAACCAATTGCAGCTGATCGTTGGTGACGTTGAAAGGGAATCCAGTGCGCGCCTCGAGAGAATAGGCGATCTCGGTTTGGTGAATGAGGGGCAATTTGAACATCGGCACGTATCCCCACGACAGGAAGCGATTGGGTGTATCCCAGGTGTAAGGCCCCGGCTGTTGTGGACTGAGTAGAGGATTATCGACGTTGAAGTCGAGAACCTGGTTGGAGTGCGCGCGGGAACGCGTGTAGGAACCCATCAGCATGTAGCTTTCCCGGAAGTTGTGGCGGAGGCTCAGTTCGAAGGCGTCGTAGCGGTCATCGCGCGTATTTTCGAGAATGAAGTTGCCGCCGGAGCCGCTGGGCGTGTTGTAGACGAAGCCGCGAGAGCCGCGTCTTTCCAGGAATTCCGCTTTCAGATAGATGGCGGCGGGGAGCTTTCGTTCGAGGCCCAGGCTCCAGTTTATGAAACGAGGCGCCTGGAGTGCGTTTCGGTCGACGGAAAATGTAGTCGGCACCGTCCCGGTAAGCACGCCAGCCGAGTCGAAGAAATAATCGGTGCGTTGACCGGCGAAAGGACGGGCGATGAGAAACAGGAATGTGGGATCGTAGATCAAACCGATTCCTGCCGAAACCTTGGTGTTCCCCGCGTTGTCGAGGACGTAAGTTCCTGCCAGGCGCGGCGAGAGGAGCGGAGTGCGTAGGACTTCGTCCCAATCGAGGCGGACGCCGGGTTCGACAAGCAGACGATTGCCGATCAACCAGCGGTCTTCGGCGTAAGCACTCAACTCAAAGTTGTAAGTAGAGGAAGGCAACCCTCCGGAAAAAGTGGAGTAGCGGGAACAAAGCACAGTGGTGAGGCAGGTATTTGGAGCGGTGGGCGCAGTTTGCCCGAGCAGAAAAGAAATGGGCTGGCGGGCGAACTGAGCGTCGTAGATAAGACGGTCGAAGTCCACGCCGAATTTCAAATCATGACGGCCATGCCAGTGCTGCGGTGGCAGAAACAGATTCGACAGAGCCTGCCAGCGGCGGGCACGCGTGGCTTCGGAAAGGTAGTAACTTCCACCGGCTGTTTGGTCGGCGTTGATGGAGTAGGGCGACGTTCCGTATGGAGTCCACTTGAGGTTGTACTGATCGAATGCCAATCCGGCTTCGAGCAACTCGCCTCCCCGGAAATAGTACTGATCTTTCACGCTAGCCAGATAGGCGGATTCGACGTCCCTGGGGTTTGACAGCTGCGGACTCAGCGGCGAGAGGCCGTCATAGTCATTGTGGAGATGATTCACCAGGAAGCTGCCGGTGACGATGTTACGGCTGGTGACGTCGGCCTGGACTTTGGCTAGATTGCCTATGCGTAAAAGGTGATCGTTGTCGGCATTGGCGGGGAGCTCGGTGAAGACAATGTTGTCGTATTCGCCGTCGAGAGCCTCGTAGAACCACACCTTCCCTTTCTGCAGCGGTCCGGAGAAAGTCAGGCGCGGCAGGAACTGGTCGAACTTCCATCCTCCCTTGTCTTGGATGGACGGCACGAAATCGGTGCCATAGAAGTGGAAGTGATCGTTGCCAATTCCGGTATTCAGCTGTAGCAGCCCGCCCGAACCCTTGCCGAATTCAGCCGGCTCGCGCGCCGGTTCGAGTTGGATGGAACGAAAAGCATCGGTGCTGATGCGGGCCAGCAGCTGCCCGTTGGCGGGCTGGGTGATGTTGAAGCCATCGAGAAGGGTCACCGTCTGATAGGTTTCCGCGCCCGCGACGTGAGGTTGCCCGCTTGAATCCTGCACGACGCCGGGGATAAAGTTGAGCACGTTGCGATAGTCATGCGTGGCGGGATAAGGGATATTGAGTACATCGAGTCCGCTGAGGGTTTGTTGCGCGGCAATCTGGGCGGGATCGATGGCGGGCGGGGACTCGACCACATCGACTACCTCGCGCACCTCTTGCTGGTGGGAGAGAGTGATATCGACGTTCGCAGCACCGGTGTTCGCAACCTCGGTGTTCGCCGCCGCACCTGTCTGGATCGCAGGCAACGTTAATGTCGCCGAGTAGAAACCTTGCTTCTCGACGCGAAGCTGGTAAGCAGCGGCGGAGAGGTTGGAGAACTCGCAGCGGCCGGCAAAATCCGTGACGCAGCGCAGCGCAACCCCCTGGGGAGAAGCTTGTAGAAATACCAGCGCAGACGCTACGGCGACATCGTTCTCATCGGCGACCGTGACCATGATGTTGTGTGGCGCAATTGACGCCGACGGTTTGGTGGCAGTCTGGGCGAGACTAACGTTGACCAGAGAGACACAGACTGCCAGGCAAATTGCTGATGTGCGCAGTCGATGGGGCCTGAGCATAGCTGTTGTTCCTATTCTCCCTCAGGCAGAGCCCGTATAGCGGCTGGAATTGTTTCCCCCAGATTCATGCCCAACCCTGAGCGTGGTTTCTTGATCACACTCAGCCTTCTGATCGGGCCGGGCGTTTCTCCATCTTCAGAGGCGGTCCGCGAACCCGCCATAAGAGTGATTCTCAAGGGCTCTTTGAAAGTCTGACTTGGGGCGAAAGTGGGAAGCGGATCGCTGCCGCGATCCTAGCGGAGCGACTCACGTCCGTAAACTCACGCCAACCCTATGATTCTAGGAGGAATGGGGTGTGGTAGGACAATATAAGTTAATATCTTCGGAGGAGGATTATTCACTTGACACAAATAGCGAGTGAATAATCATCCTTCGGAGTTACTATTAGGACAAGTGGGACAAAATAGCGGTTTTTTGTCCTTTTTCGAGGCCTGACCGGCGATTTCAGATTCCCGAGCACTCTGCCTCACGGTTCTTTCCCGAGCAGGTACAAATCGCCGGTTTACGGTGTCGCTGCGGCTGGCGATGAAGCCTCCTCTTTGATCACCACGATTTCCTTGCCCATCCGCTTACCGACTTCGACGACAGCCACCAGCGTGTCGTCGTCGGTCTCGAGCGCGCGCACAATTTCGAGCCGCTTCATCTGATGCACGGGATTGAAGAAGCGCATGCCCACACACTTCTTGGCGCGATAGGTCGCGCTCGCGATCTCACTGACACTGAGCCGCGAAGTGTTCGAAGCGAGAATCGTAGCGGGACGGCAGAATTTGTCGAGCATGATGAAGATCTCGAGCTTCGATTCCATTTCGTCGGGAACGGCCTCGATAATCAGATCGGCCTGACGCGCAGCTTCGTCGACCGAACCGGCATACTCCAACCGGGAAAAGGCTGCATGGGCGTCGCTGGGATTGACATGCCCGAGTTCGACGGCCTGGTCGAGATGAGCGCGGATTTCCGTCTCAGCCTTGCGCAGGGCGTTCGGAAAAAGGTCTTCGAGAATGGTGCGATAGCCGCCGAGAGCGGCAGCATGGGCGATGCCCCGTCCCATGATGCCCGCGCCGATTACGGCAACCGTGCGGACTTCAGTCATTCTTTCACACTTTAGTCTTTACTCTTTGCCCGACTGCTCGAGATGCTGAACCACGCTCTCATAGCTCGGTTCGGACTTGCGGATGTATTCGCCCAGGCGGGCGCACTCCTCCTTGGTCATCGCCGGGATGCTGGCGCTGATGCGGCGCAGAGTGGTGGCAATGTCGTCAATGTAATTCATGAGGCGGATCAGTTCTCCAGTTGCGGGCATGAAGGCTCCTTGCGTTTTCTCTGGCGCGCCAGCGGAACCGGAAGCAGCCGCCACGGCCAGGGGCACTCTTCATTGTTCAACATGCGGGCAGATTTAGCAAAGGAGGATAATAGTTGGATGCTGCGCGATCCGAGCCTGGTCCCGCTTTCCCGTCAACACCAGCACGCGCTGGCGCTCTGTGTGCGGATCGAGCGGGCGCTGCAAGACGACGCTGTGGATCTGAGCGCGTGGCAACTCGAAATGCGCCAACTTTATGCAGACGAAGTCCGATTCCACTTCGCGGCCGAAGCACAAATCCTGTTTCCCGCAGCGCGGCGTTTTCCCGACCTTGCCGCGCTAGCGGAGGAACTCAGCAGCGAGCACGAACGATTGCGGGAATATTTTGGTCACGCTGAGCAGGGCGCGATGAATCAAGGCGAACTCGAAGCGTTCGCCAAGGTGCTCTCCGCGCACATCCGCAAGGAAGAGCGCCAACTATTCGAAGCCATGCAGAAGCGGATGCGGCGGGAAGAATTAAGATCGCTGGGAGATGAGTTGGCGCGTGCGCTGGAGGATGCGGTGCAAGCGTGCAGACTGAGGCCCACCGCGCACAGTTAGCTTTCGAGTTTGAAGCGGGTCTCGGCGAGGCGATAAAGCCGCCGCCAGACTAGTCGGTTGGTAGTTACTACGACGGCGGCCAAGGCAATGGTGCTGGCGAGAAGAAGATCAAAATTCTTGGCATCGGTGGCTGCGGAAATCATGGCGCCGACGCCCACGGTCGAATATGTCTGGCCTTTGAAGTGGAAATATTCGGCAACAATGCTGGCATTCCAGGCGCCGCCTGAAGCCGTAATCATTCCCGTGACCAGAAAAGGAAAGATTCCGGGCAGAATCAGCGTGCGCCAACGCTCCCGGCCGCGGATACCGAATACGCTCGCCGCTTCTTTCAAGTCGGTGGGAATCGCTATGGCTCCAGCAATCACGTTGAACAATATGTACCATTGCGTACCGAGCAGCAGCAGGACGATCGAGCCTACTCCCAAGCCTCCGCCCAGGCGAATCAGGACGAGCAGCACAACCGGAAACAACGCCGTGGCGGGAACCGAAGCGGCAATCTGCGCGAGCGGCTGCGCGATGCGCGCCAGGCGCGGGTTGAATCCGATGGCGACGCCGACTGGGATGGTCCAGAGGGCGCCAAGCACGAGCGTAAGATTCACGCGCAGGAAGGTCGCAGCGAGGCCGATACCGATTTGGTGGAATTCGAAGGCCTGCAGGCCGGTCAAGATCACGACGACCCGCACCACAGCGTAGCCGATCGCGCCGAGAACCGCGATTCCGACTGCTCGCCAGAACCACAAAAGGGTCTCGCTCTCGCCGGCTGATTCGGTGCGAATGGCATGTCGCGGCGCGAAGTAGCGGATCATCTGTTCGCGGAGCGGACGAACTGCGCGCTTACGGAAGAGCGCGACGCCGCGCGAGCGCCGGAGGAAATCGAGGACCCAGGAAGTTGGGGCGCTCGTGCTCTCGACTTGCTCCATTTTGAATTTTTCAGCCCAAGCGATCACGGGACGCCACACGAACTGGTCGATCAGCACAATCACGGCGACCATGGTGAGAATGCCGAGGAGAATGGAGCGAGTGTCTCCGTTATCGGCAGCAGCCTGCAGATACGAGCCGAGACCGGGCAAGCGGAAGTCGCCAAATTGCTCGCAAGCCATCAGGAAGAACCATGCTCCGGCGACCGACATCATGGAATTCCAAACGAGGCCGATGGTGGCGAAGGGCAGTTCGATCTGGAGGAAGCGCTGCCACCAGTTGAACCGGTAGATCGTGGCCGCCTCGTGCATCTCGCGCGGAATACTTTTCAGCGAGGCATAAAAGCTGAAGGCCATGTTCCAGACCTGGCCCGTAAAGATAAGCAGGACCGCGCCCAATTCGACTCCCAGTTGACGTCCCGGAAAAAGCGCTGCCATGGCCAGCATCACGCCCGGAAGAAAGCTCAATACCGGGATGGACTGCAGAACGTCAAGCAGCGGAATCATGAAGCGTTCGGCGCGCGGACGGTAAGCGGCGATGTATCCGTAGGTGACGGCGAAGAGCAGGCTCAGCACATAGGCCAGCGCGATGCGCAACAGCGAATATCCGGCGTAGACGGGGAGAGCGCCCAGGCTGCGGCTGATCTCGACCTGAGGATAGAATGGCCCGAGCCAGTTGCGTCCGACTTCCACGACGCCATAGAAAAGCGCCAGCCCTCCGGAGAACATGATCAGGTCGGGCAAGCTCGCCGCGCTGGGACGCGGCAACACCGACCAGATACGAACCAGTGGCCGGAAGGCGATCCGTTCCGGACGGTTCACAACTGCACCGGATTGGTGGTTGGCGGATGCGGCTCTCCGACGGGCTCGGCGAGGATCAGGCGGTGCGATTCGCGATCGAAGTCGAAAATCTCAGCGTAGCGGCCCCAGTTCATGGCGGTGTCAAATTGCCGCTCCACTTCATCCTGGCTGAAGTGCTCGTCGAGGATGTCGTAGAAAAACTCCTCGGAAATGGAGTGATCCGTCTTGGCGTGCAGGACGCTGTCGATCTGCTGCAGAATCATGACGTGCTTAAGCGCGGCCTGACGAAAAAGAATCTTGCGAGTGAGGATGTCGGCTTCTGCAATGGCCGTGCCTTCTGGGGTGATTTGGACATCGCCTTCCTTCAATGTGGCGAATCCGAGCAGCACCGAAGCCTCAACGATCGGGAGCAGGTCTTCCGTGTCCATGATCAGGACTTCGGCGAGACGATGAAGATATTCCTGTCCGCCTCGGTCCTGCAGCAGTTCCAGCAGGCCTGCGATGCCGCCGACGCGCGCGTGCGGAAGCATCTGGTATTTCTGGCGAGCCGGCTTTTGCGCGGCTGCACTTGCGTCGGGCACAGCCAGCGCGAGTTCGGGCTGCGTCATGATCTTGTAGATGTAATCCACCAGGTCGACAAAGCGTGGTGATTTGCGATCACGGGGATACGTGAGTTCGATGGGAAAATCGGCGCGCACCCAGGCCGGATTTCTTGCCAGCACGATGACGCGATCGGCTAGCAGCACCGCTTCTTCAATATTGTGGGTGACGATAAAAATGGCGCTGGTCGGCATCTTCTTGTTGATCCACAGCTCGAGCAACTCATTGCGCAGGTTTTCCGCAGTGAGCACGTCGAGCGCGGAAAAAGGCTCGTCCATGAACAGGACTTCTGGTTCCACCACCAGGGCGCGCGCGAAGCCGACACGCTGTTTCATGCCGCCGGAAAGTTCTTTCGGGTAGGCGCTTTCGAAGCCGTCGAGACCAACGGTGTCGAGAATGCGCAACGCGCGCTTGTGACGCTCGACCGCGGGCACTCCGCGAGCTTCGAGCGGAGCTTCGACGTTGTCGAGTACGGTGAGCCAGGGGAACAAAGCAAAACTCTGGAAGACAATGGCGACGCCCGCGTTCTGCGACGTAAGAGGCTGTCCGTGCCAGAGGACTTGCCCCGACGAAGGCTTGCTGAGTCCGGTCAGAATTCGCAGCAGCGTGGACTTACCGCAGCCGGAAGGACCGAGGAGGGCGATAATTTTTCCAGGCTCCACATCGAGGTTGACGGGCGCAATAACTTCAATGCGGTTCCCATCCGGCTGCACGTAGAACTTTTCGACCGCCTGGGCGCGAATGATGGGATCGGTGGGCTCGGTCACGAAGTCGTACTCCAGAAAGTTTAATCAATTTGCTTCGCAGCGAGAATACACTACTCAGGCCGCCCACTCTTCTCCGTCGTTCGAGCCGGCGGCCGCTGGCAACGGCTGTGGAAGCCGGTCGCAAACCTCAGCAAGCGTGGCAAGCTTTTCCGCGAACTCCGGGCGCAACAACTCGGCCCCAAAACGCCAGCGCCAATTCCCTTGCGGACGGCTGGGCGTATTCATGCGCGCCTCACTTCCCAGCCCCAGCACATCCTGCATCGGCACCACACAGAGGCTGGCGACGGAATTGGAGGCGGCGCGAATCATCGCCCAGTGGACACCGTCTTCACAGCGGCCCAGGTACGCTTGCACTTGCTGGCGTTCATGTTCGTTTGCGGCAGATGCCCACCAGCCAAGCAACGTGTCGTTGTCGTGCGTACCGGTGTATACCACCTTCTCGGTGGTGAAAGTGTGCGGCAAATGGGCGTGCGCGCCGACATCGCCGAATCCAAATTGCAGTACGGCCATGCCCGGGATCTTGAGGCGCTCGCGGAGGGCATGCACGTCGGGCGTGATGTATCCGAGATCCTCGGCGAAAAATGGAAGCCCGCCCAGAGCCTCGCGCAGCTTCGCAAATAAATCGTCCTTGGGACCATCAACCCAGCGGCCATGAACCGCGGTTGGTTCGTTGGCGGGAATCTCCCAGTACTGCGCGAACCCGCGGAAATGATCGAGTCGGATGTAGTCAAAATTGTGCGTAACCCAGCGCATCCGGTCGATCCACCACGAATACCCCTGCTCTTTCATCACGTCCCAGCGATAAAGAGGACTGCCCCAGCGCTGCCCGTCTTTGCTGAAAAAATCCGGGGGCACGCCCGCGACGACTTCGGGATCGAGGTCGGAGTTCAGGAAAAACAGATCGGGATGGGTCCACACATCGGCGCTGTCGAAATTTACGAAGATTGCGATGTCGCCCACGACGCGAATGGAACGCTGCGCGCAATAGGCACGAAGCGCCTGCCACTGTTCGAAGAAAAAGAACTGCACGACGCGACGCGCTTCGAGCTCGTCGAGCATTTCGGCGTGCGCCTTCTCGATGGCCACCGGATCGCGATGAGTCAGTTCGCGGGGCCAGCGGTTCCAACTTTCGAGCTTGAAACGCGCACGTAGACCGTCGAAAAGAACGAAGTCGTCGAGCCACCATTGGTTCTGCCGGCAGAAGCTCTGGTAACGTGAGCGGGCGTTCGGCGCAGCGGAGCGCACGAAATTGTGCGCTGCTTCAAACAGCAGGGGCAGTTTGTGGTGGAAGACCGACGGGTAATCTACCGGCCCGGTACCGATGGGAAGCGAGTCGACCCGAGCGGGATCAATCCAACCGCGATCGGCGAGCCGCTCCAGGCTGATCAGCAGCGGATTTCCCGCAAAGGCCGACGTGGAGGAATAGGGCGAGTCCCCGTAGCCGATTGGGCCGAGAGGCAGCACCTGCCACAGACCCTGTCGGGCGGAGGCAAGAAAATCCGCGAAGGCGTATGCCGGCGGACCAAAGTCTCCAATCCCGCCGCGCGAAGGCAGCGAGGTGGGATGAAGCAGAATTCCGCTGGCGCGCGGGAATGACATTCAAAATCAGTTCTCAGTCAATGTAGAGACGGGCTTGCCCCGTCTCACTCCGCGAAAGAAGACGCGGCAAGCCGCGTCTCTACGGGAAAGCAGAGGCCCTTCCGCTACGAACCTTCTTGCCCACTTTGATGGGACAGATTCTTCATCTCTTCCTGGTTTACCTTCAGCCGTTTGGACTTTTCCATGTCCTTGCGCAGGTTTGTGACGAACAACCCGAACAAATCGTTTTGCTTGGCTTCGAGAAGTGACTGCCGGACCTCATCCTTCTTCTCGGCATATTCCTGATCGGTCGGTCCCTGCTTGTCGAGAAGTTGAGCGACCACGCCATTACCGCCGGTGGTGATCGGGCCACTGATCTCGCCCGGCTTCAGCGAGAAGACCGCACTCGCGTTCGTCATTGACCCGATGTCGGGAACCTGGCCATCGGGCGCAACCACATCGCTCGTCTTCACCGTCGCACCCAGATCCTTGGCGGCTTTTTTCAAATCGTGCGCAGCCTTGGCGCGATCGGAGAGTTCCTGCGTCTTCTGCTGCAGCAGGAGGCCGGCACGCTCATTCTTGAACTGAGCCTCGACCTTGGAACGAATTTCTTCGAACATGGGCGTAGCCGGGGGCTTTATGGCGAGCAACTGGAAGACCACATAGCCTTGCGGGATCTGCGCCATGTCGGGCGGAGCCTTCTCAGATTCGTTGAAGACAGCATCCATAAACTGCGGATTCGCAGCCAGTCCCGGCAGGTTGTCGGTTCGTCCGAAGAATTCGGTGGTGATTGCGGGCTGACCTTTGGCGGCGGCTGCCTTGTCGAATCCGTCAGTACGCGCCTGGCCGAGCAAGGCGTTCGCTGCCGCTTCGGTGGCGCGCGCCGTTTTCTGCTGCTTCACTTTCTCTTCGATCTCGCCCTTCACTTCGGCGAGCGTCTTGAGATGAGCCACTTGCTTGTCTTCGATGTGGATGATATGGAAGCCGTAACTGCTCTTGACCAGGTCGCTGGTCTGTCCCTTGCCGAGTGAAAAGGCCGCCTTCTCGAATTCAGGGACGGTGCGGCCACGGCCGATCCAGCCGAGTTCGCCTCCACTCTTGGCGCTGCCGGGATCGTCCGAATATTTCTCCGCGAGCTTGGCAAAATCTCCTCCCGCCTTGACCTGTTTCAAGACGTCTTCCGCTTTCGCGCGCGCTTCGGCCACAGCTTTCTCATCCTCCTTGGCGCCGGACGCAGGCAGAGGAGTTTTGATCAGAATGTGGCTGACCTTCACCTGTTCGGCTACTCGGAACTCGTCGCGGTGCTGATCGTAATACGCCTGCAGGTCCTGATCGGTAACTCTCGTCGCCGCGGAGATTTTCCCGCTATCCACGACAACGTAGCTAATTTGCCGCTTCTCGGGGATGGAGTTGTTGTAGGTGGCCTTGTTGCGTTCGTAGAAGGCCTTGAGTTCCTGGTCGGTTGGGTGCAACCCTTTCAGGATGTCGGCCTGCGTGACCACGGCGTATTCGAACTTCACTTTCGTGTTGCGCTGGTTGAATTCGTCGCGAACTTCTGCGTCCCCGACGAAAGCGCTGCTTGAAACCAGGGCGCGCAATTTGCGGACAAGAATCTCTTCCTTGACCCGCGCTTCCAGTTGCGGGACCGTCATGTCGAAGCGCTGGGCGAAATTTTCGTACTCTTCCTGGCCGACGAACTTGCCGTCAGGAAAAAGCTGGGTGCCAAGCTGCCCGTGCTGGAGCTCATCGCGAAGTTCATCGTCGCTGGCGTGCAGACCCAGGTGGTGCGCCTCGGCAACCAACGTTGCCTCATTGATGAGTTGCTCGGCAGCCTGACTGGCAAAATAGGGCAGCAGCATGGTGGCCTGCGCTCCGCCGCGAGGAAACTGTTGCCGGATCATCGCCCTGGCTTCACGCTGCACCTCGGGCACGGTTACGGTTTGGTCGCCAATCGTGGCCAGAACACCGGCTGGAGGCGCGCCAATGCCGAGGCTGGAGCCAATTCCGCCAGGAATGAGCGTGATCGCCATCGAAGCACAGATAAGGACGAGCAGTGCACCGAGAATGATCTTCACGGTTGGCCCTGCATTTTGAAGCTGTCGAATCATAATTTAGAGAACTCCGTTTCAGATCATTCCGTCAGACTACTCCACGCTTGAAGCCGGAATTTATGATTATAAACTAGCCATTGAACCGGCAGCCCGTGGCGCAAAGTTGGGTCTGTTACGGTACACGAGCAACACCTTTCAAGTATTGTCGTCCCGAGCGAAGCGAGGGATCTGCAGTTCGCCGCAAAATGCAGATCCTTCGCTTCGCTCGGGATGACAAAATCTGGCGGGCACCGCAGAACTCCGCTATTGAATCGAATTAATAAAGATGTTATGAACTTGGGGGCGGCTCTTGCAGGTTGGGGGCCATCTATCCATTTTCATTTTTAGCGTACTGAGGAAATTTTCATGAAAATGTTCCGCCTCCTGATCCCGTTCTTTTCGCTCGCCGTCGCAGCCGCCCAGCCCAGTTTCCAGCCGGCTGCGGTGACGTTCCCTCTGCGCGAGGGGTGGGCTCTGCAATCTTCCGCAAAAGTGACGGCCACCGGCGAAGCGATCTCCGGCGCGTCGTTTAAATCCACATTCGATACCAACGATTGGATTCGGGCTGATGTCCCGACGACCGTGGTGGCGGCGCAAGTGAAGAGCGGACTGCTGCCGGATCCTTTCTATGGCATGAATCTGCGGCAGTATCCCGGGGTCGACTATCCCATCGGCTTCAATTTTTCGAATGTCGCGATGCCGCCCGATAGTCCATACGCGGTTTCGTGGTGGTACCGCAAGGAATTCACGCTGCCCGATGCGTACACGGGAAAAACCGTGTGGCTGAACTTCCGCGGCATCAACTACCGCGCCGACATTTTTCTAAACGGAAAGCAGATCGCCAACTCGAAGGAAGTCGCCGGCGCCTGGCGAACTTACGAGTTCAACGTCACGTCCGCCGTCAAGCAAGGAACGAACGTACTGGCGGTGCAGGTATGGGCTCCGACCGAGAACAACCTGGCGATCACTTTCGTGGACTGGAATCCCGCGCCGCCCGACAAGAACATGGGCCTGTGGCGTGAAGTGTATTTGACGACCAGTGGACCGGTCGCGCTGCGGCATCCGGCAGTGCTCTCGAAGGTTGATTCGCCTGCGAACAACGGAGCCCACTTGACGGTGACGGCGCTGGTGAAAAATGCCAGCGATCACGCTGTAAAAGGCACGCTGAAAGGGACTCTGAAAGGCGATATCGAAAACATCGAGATAACGCAACCGGTGGAACTGGCGGCCGGTGAGTCAAAAGACGTGGTCTTCTCGCCGGATCAGTATCCGCAGCTCAACCTGAGCAACCCGCGGCTGTGGTGGCCGACGCAGATGGGGACGCCGAACCTGTACGACCTAACGCTTTCGTTTGAAGTGAACGGTGAGATCTCCGATTCGTCTCGCACGAAGTTCGGTATCCGCGAAATTACATCCGAAGTCGCCGAGCAGGCCCCCGATCGCCTCAAACGCTTGTTCAAGATCAATGGCAAGAACATCCTGATTCGCGGCGGCGGGTGGACGCCCGACATGATGCTGCGCCAGACCTCGGAGCGACTCGCCGATGAGTTCCGTTATGTGCGCGACATGGGGCTGAACACGGTCCGGCTGGAAGGCAAACTCGAGACCGAGGAATTCTTTGAGATGGCCGACCAGCAGGGCATTCTGGTGATGGCCGGATGGTGTTGCTGCGATTTCTGGGAGCACTGGGGAAGCTGGAAAGATGAGGATTTCGAAATCGCCAGGGCTTCTTTACGCGACCAGATGTACCGGCTCAGGAACCATCCGAGCCTGGTGATGTGGCTGAATGGCAGCGACAATCCGCCGCCACCGGACGTGGAAGAGATGTATCTGAAGATCGAAGGCGACCTGCGTTGGCCGAATCCGGTAGTGTCTTCCGCGACCGCGAAGCCGAGCAGCTTAACCGGCGGAAGCGGCGTGAAGATGAGCGGGCCTTATGAATATGTGGCGCCTTCGTACTGGACAGCGGATCCGCATCTTCATATGGATAAGAAATCCTGCAACGCGGGCGGGTGCGGCGGCGCTTACGGATTCAACAGCGAGACCAGCATGGGACCGGCGGTTCCGCCGATCGAGAGCCTCGAGCGCATGGTTCCGAAGGACCATCTTTGGACGGTGGATGGGCCGCTGGATAAATACTGGAATTTCCACGCGGGCGGCGGCTCTTTCAAAACCATCAAGGTGTTCACCGATGCGCTGAATGCGCGCTACGGAAAGGCCGACAGCGCGGAAGACTTCACCTACAAATCACAGCTCATGACCTACGAGGGCGTGCGCGCCATGTACGAGGCCTATAGCCGCAACAAGTACACTTCCACGGGCGTGATCCAGTGGATGCTGAATAACGCGTGGCCTTCGATGATCTGGCATCTCTACGACTACTATTTGCGGCCGGGCGGTGGGTATTTCGGCGCGAAGAAAGCGATGCAGGCGCTCGACCCCGTCTATGGATATGACGATCACTCCGTGTGGCTGGTAAGCAGCCAGTATGTTGATGCAAAGGGGCTGAAGCTGACGGCTCGGGTATTCAATCTGGATGGAACACAGAAGTTCAACAAAGAGACTGCGCTGGATGCGACTGCCGACAGCACTGCGAAAGTGTTCGAGCTTCCCCGGATCGAGGGATTGTCGGCGGCGTACTTCCTTGATCTTCGCGTCACCGATGGCAGCGGCAAACTCGTCGGGTCGAACTTCTATTGGCTCTCGACGAAACCGGAGACGCTCGACTGGACAAAATCGAATTGGTATACGACTCCTACCGCGTCGTATGCGGACTACGCTTCACTCGCGCAATTGCCAAAAGTAAAACTGAATGTAAAGAGTCGCAGCGAAACGCAGGGCGAAGACGCGGTAACCCACGTCACCGTGGAAAACCCCAGTAAGACCGTAGCGTTTTTCGTGCGCTTGAAGCTCGACAAGGGCAAAGGCGGCGAGGAAATACTGCCGGTGGTCTGGCAGGACAATTACATTTCATTGCTGCCCGGTGAAAAACGGGAGGTCACAGCAACGTATCGCGCCAGCAGCGGGGGAACCGCGCCGGAGGTCGAAGTAAGCGGTTGGAACATGCAGTAGATTTTTCTTAAGAATTGTCATCCCGAGCGGGACGACAAACTTAAGGGGCTTTTCTACTCTTCCGGAGGCAGATCGAAGTTCACCAGGTCTCCGCGGAAGCCACGCGTCTTCCAGGCGCCGAAGGCGATTCCCGCTGCCATCCAGATAGAACCAGCGATCTTGGCGGGAGTGCTAAGGCTCACCCAGAGAAAAAAGCAGATCACAAAACCAAGAACGGGTGGCGCCACAAACGAGATTGTCCACTTCCGGTCGCGCACCACGTAGCGCATGAAGGCAGCGGCGTTCACGCCCATGAAGGCGATGAGCGCACCGAAGTTGAGCATCTCGGCGCCGAGACCGTAACTCATCACGAACGCGCCGATCAGCGCGATTACACCCACAAACAACACGTTATTCCGCGGCACTCGATGCTTCGCGTCTACCACTCCGAAGAACGACTTCGGAAGCGCGTTGCTTCGCCCCATCCCGTAGAGCAGGCGAGCAGCGCCGATCTGCGCGCCCATGCCCGATCCAAAGTTGGCGACCAGCAAGGTGAATCCGATAATGCCGAACATTGGCTTCCATGCGCGGCCGGCAACATGAACGAAGGCCGTGTCGACGTCCGGAAAGGGCTGCGATGCGGGCCAGATCAACTGCGCGGCATAGACCTCAAAGGCCGAGAGAATGCCGATCACCAGGCAGGTAAGCACCGTTGCAAGCAGAATATTGCGACGCGGGTTTTCCGCTTCTTCCGAAAGCGTGGAGATGCCGTCGAAACCGATGTAGGTGAGCACCGCGATCGAGGTTCCTCCGAGCACGGCCTTCGTGTTCCACAGGTTCGGATCGTAGAAGGGCTGCGTATAGAAACCGGCGCTATCGTGCGGATGCCCGAAGATGTAGCGCGCCGCAACCACAAAGAAAATTGCAATCACTACGCCCATTCCCGCCGCCAGTGCCGCGTTCACGCGGGCCGAGGTTTTTACTCCCTGGATGTTCAGGAGCGTAAACACCAGAGCGAAGAAGACAGCCCACACCGCGTACGGCACGCCGGGAGCAAACACGTGCGCCTGCTGGCTGCACCAGATTGTGCAGATGATCGGATTGAGCATGTAATCCATCACCATGCTCCAGCCGGTGACGTAACCAAGAGCAGGATTGATTTCCTGGCCGACGTAGGTGAAGGCCGAGCCAGCGCTGGGATAGGCGCGCGCCATCCGACCATAGCTGATGGCCGTAAACAGCATCGCCACCATGGCGATCAGGATGGTCGTAACCACGTGCCCACGCCCGCGATCGCTCAGCACCCCGAACACCGACATGGGCGCGACCGGCTGAATCACGATGATGCCGTAGAGAATCAGGTCCCAGAGCGTGAGCGAGCGTCTCAGACGGGGGGCGTCAGCGGGCGGGTTGACAGTAGAACTCATTCCCGATCTCAAAACAAAACCCCATTATCCTGCGGAGATAACGGGGTTCGGGGGAAGGTATCTTCGCGGCTTGCGGGGTCGCAATCGACTCACCCGCCGCAGTTCCACAAAATCCTCTTGAATTCTATACGGAAGGGATATTCTGTCAATGAAAAAGCATTTCTATTAAAACGATTCTTGCCTTGCTTCATGATCTCAATAGTTCGGCGGAATCTAACG